>CETM01045851.1_pt1 | contig 12348 bp, 8 predicted proteins | sample 361451 | NCBI WGS metagenome assembly CETM01 (sample SAMEA2622690, study PRJEB7988) | marine metagenome | isolation source: saline water (ENVO:00002010), including
GAAAAAAAGCCATCTTTTTACAGTCCGTTTATTAAGATGAAGCATTGTCCCATTCCAGTGACTTCAACAGGAAATTAAGCATGCAGCGGCGTACAGCAATTCAACTTTCAATGACCTCGGTAGCAACCGTCTTATTGCCGCCAAAAATGGCGAAGGGAATCAGTGCTAAAGTGCAACCGGCCGAGGTGATTCCTGTCAGTGTGGGGTATTATAGCGGCTGGCCAACTCTGGCTAAACGAAGCAATGGACAACTCGTTCTGGTCGCTTCAGGGACTCGGGAGTCACATGTTTGTCCGTTTGGTTCGGTACAGCTCTACCGCAGTAACGATGAAGGGAAAACCTGGTTACTGCCACAGACGATTCTTGACACCCCCATCGATGATCGGGATGCCGGGATTCTTGAAACCGATCAAGGGACTCTGTTAGCCACCACCTTCACCTCTAATGCCTACGTTTCGATTTTGGAAAAGGAGCGTGCCGAGCGAAGTTGGGATACCGAACGACTGGCAAAATGGGAAGCGGCTCATAACCGAGTGACCAGTGCAGAATTGGCGGCAACGCTTGGTACCTGGATGACGCGTTCTACCGATGGTGGTATCACCTGGTCTCAACCGTACGACTGCATTCTCAACAGTCCCCACGGCCCCGTGCAGTTGTCCAATGGCAATCAGCTCTACGCCGGGAAACATCTTTGGCGTGAAGACAGCTATATCGGAGTTGTGATTTCCAAGGATGATGGGAAGTCGTGGACAAAACAGGCTAAGATCCCGACACGTGAAGGAGACAACCCGGACTTGTATCACGAGTTGCATGCGGTAGAAGCTCCCAGCGGTAAACTGATCGTACATATCAGAAATCACAACAAACAACATGCCGGTGAAACCTTGCAATCTGAATCAACAGACGGTGGTGAAAGCTGGAGTGTTCCGCATTCGATCGGCGTCTGGGGATTCCCATCCCATCTGTTGCGACTCAGAGATGGCCGAATTGTCATGTCGTATGGTTATCGTCGAGGCTCGATGGGGAATCAGGCGCGGATATCCAAAGATGAAGGGAAGTCCTGGTCGGAACCAATCACCTTGAGCGACAATGCTGACAACTATGACCTGGGCTATACAACCACCGTGGAACTTGCTGACGGAGAATTGCTGAGCGTCTGGTACGAAAAAATGGCCGGTAGCTCCAAAGCGATTCTCCGACAGACTCGCTGGAGTCTCGTATGACCGGTCAATGCGATGTTCCCGTCCTGCAGTTGGGGGAAGAATCCAAACCCAGTCGTATCTCGGGATCGCTGTGGTTTGCCATGTCATACCCGTTGGCGCTTACGGTTGTCTATTTCGTGTTTATGGATGGACAAGATACGGGAATCCAAAACAGCGTTTTCAGTTCTTTGAAAATTGTGCAATTCGCCTTTCCAGCAGTCTTTGCGTTTTTTATCTGTAAAGAGTCGATTGAATTACCGATCTGGAAACGGCCAGCCTTTGCACTGGCAACTCTGTTTGGCATCGTGATTCTGTCGGCTGCCTTAACACTTTACTTTGGCTTACTGAAAGGCTCGCAGCCTTATGAGTTATTGAAAGAGAAAGTTAACTCGAAGGTTCAGGGGTTTGGAATGACCAGTGTCGGAGCTTACGTGGCTTTCGCTCTGTTCTATAGTCTCGTACATTCAGGCTTAGAAGAATACTACTGGCGTTGGTTTGTCTATAAGCGGTTGACCAGAACCATTCCTGATCGCCGAGCCATTGTCTTTTCGAGCCTCGGGTTTATGGCTCATCATGTGGTCATTATGGTTGTGTTCTTTGGTGCGACATCTCCGTTGGCCTATCTGTTTTCTCTGTGCATCGCTGTGGGCGGTGCATTTTGGGCCTGGCTTTACGGAAGATCAGGTAATTTTGCTGCGGTTTGGATCAGCCATGGGATTGTCGACACCGCGTTGTTTATCATCGGGTACGATTTGATTTTTGGCGTCTGACACCGCCATTGCTGTGGATGCTGATTTGATATCTTTCGTGCCTTTGTGGTGATGTTATCCAGCGACACTCTGCGATAGACTGAACACATCTGCCGTATCGCAATTGCCGGTTTGAATTTCTCAAAACGGCCAATCACGGATTTTTCAATGATTAGAGGACCAATGTCATGACAGGTGCTTTTGAAAAGCTCTGTGCTCATTCACGGGAAGTAGCATTACTTAATTCGATCGAGTCATTACTGGACTGGGATGCTCGCTGTAAGCTACCCGAGCAGGGCAGTGCTTACCGTACAGAGCAGCAGGCTTATGTCGCTCGACTTGTCCATGAAAAACAAACCGATGCTCGTATCGGCGATTGGCTTGGTGAAGTTCAGGGTACTGAACTGACATCCGATCCTCAAAGTGACTCGGCCACCATCATCCGGGAAGCACAACGGAATTTTGATAAGCAAACGAAACTTCCGGCTGCTTTGGTCGAAGCATTAACACGTGCCACTAACGATGGACAGCACGCCTGGGTGGAAGCTCGCAAGGAAAATGACTTTCAGAAATTCCTACCCTATCTCGAGACGGTAGTCAGGTTGAAGCGAGAGCAAGCAGATGCCATTGGCTATGAAGAATGTCGTTATGACGCTTTGCTTGACGATTATGAACCGGGTGAAAAAACCAGCACGGTACGTGCAGCATTGGAAGCTCTTAGGCAGGATCTGGTTCCTTTACTGGAATCGATTCAGGCCAGTGGTAAGACTCCGGATCGGAGCATTCTCACAAGAGACTATCCGGTCCAGGCTCAACAGGAGTTTGGTTCTCAGGCGGCCCGGGCAATTGGGTTTGAATTCGAACGTGGTCGGCTCGACGTCACCCACCACCCCTTCTGTACCGAAGCCGGGCCGGACGACTGCCGAATTACGACTCGGTATGACCAGAACTTTTTTAATATGGCCTTCTTTGGCATTCTGCATGAATCCGGACATGGTATTTATGATCAGGGATTGAGAAAGTCTCAATACGGACTCGGGCCCGGGCATTATCTGTCTTTGGGGATTCATGAGTCTCAATCGAGAATGTGGGAGAATCAGGTTGGGCGAGGGCGACCCTTTTGGGAGCACTGGTTTAGCAAAGCTCAAAGTGCTTTTTCGAGTTTGCAGGACGTCGCGCTGGATGATTTTTACTTCGCAATTAATCATGTCGAGCCATCATTGATCCGAGTGGAAGCTGATGAGCTTACTTACAATCTACATATTATTATTCGGTTTGAGTTAGAGCAGGCATTGATTGACGAACAGGTTCGTCCAGCAGACCTGCCAGAGGCCTGGAATCAGAAGTACCAGCAATATCTGGGAATTGCACCGCCAACTGACTCGGATGGCGTGATGCAGGATGTGCACTGGAGTGCCGGCTTGATGGGGTACTTCCCCACGTACTCGCTCGGAAATCTTTATGCGGCACAGTTCTATCAACAGGCCGATAAGGATCTGGATGGTCTGGATGCATTGTTTCGGCGAGGTGAGTTCCTGGAATTAAAACGTTGGGCGGGCGAGAAAATTCATCAACGTGGGCGAAATGTGACTCCTGCTGAACTTGTCAACGAAGTCACAGGGGAACCGCTTACCCACACCTATTTAATGGACCACCTTAAATCCAAGCTATCTCCTCTGTACGGACTGTAAACTTTCATTGGCCTGTACTTTGTCGATGGCATAGAATTAGTTGGAATTAACAGAGAAGTAGTAAGCGATCTCGTAAGATCCGGGAGACATTATTTATGGCGATTGCCAAATGTCCTGAATGCCAGAAAGAAGTGTCACTGCCAACGGCAAGTGCACAGGCTACCGTGCAATGTCCGTTGTGCGATGGTGAATATGCATTTTCTGAAATCAGTGACTCCTTACCGCCGGCCTTAATTGTGCTGGAAGATCCCCAGGCGGAGTCCGAGGCAGCCAGGGATCTTACGTTGGCACCGGAAGAGCCGGTCGTTAGTAATTCGGCCTTTGCCTTTGATGAAGAAGCCGCCCCGGGGAAGAGCCAGGCAGAACGGACAGCTGCACGTCGTGCGTCGAGTGGATCTCCGCTCAAAACCATCGTGCAGGTCTTTCTGGGAGGAGCTTTAGCGTTGCCACTGGCTCAGCTCGTTTTATGGCACTTACCCGAAGAACCTCGGGATCCCGTTGGACTGGGCAAAATGATTTACGCAGAACAATCTCTCAGTTTTTTACGAGCGATTGTGCCTGAAGCACTCAATGAATCCGGTGAATCGTCTGAGGAGCAGGTGGAAGCTGCTCAGGAAGATGAAGATCGTCCGCTCACAAATCCACTGCAACAAAGTACCGGATTTGATGTAGGGCCGATGGACGAAGTTCCACTCGGGGCGACGAACCCACTGGAAAGCCCGTTTGGCGGCGAGGTGGATTCAGAAAATAATAAGCCCACGATCGATGAGATCGCCGCTCAGGCTAAACCGGCTGGCCCGGCACCATTGTCTCCGACTGAATACATTCGTGAATCGTACGTATTTCAAAATATTGTTATTAAGACGATGTTCGAGCAGGCTCAGGATAGCCTTGCACAATGGGATGATTTGGAGGAGGACGCGAGTGACAATCTGCGGCAAATTGAGCGGAAGGAACTGTTTCTTTCTCTGGGGCAATTGGCATCCGGTGTGACTTATCAGGATCCGCAGGCGAGTGAAAGTTTTGAATCGGTCGAACAGGCCTTTTTGTTTTTCAGTGAATTGGCTGGTCGCAGCGAAATCATGGAAGTCGTGAATGTGGAATTTGAAAATCGTCTCAGGACACAACAAAGTCCACGTACTGGCGTTTTGTTTACAGCCCATAGTCTGGGTGAAGAAGAATCGATCAGTGGATATCAGCGTTTGCTGATTCAGCCTGAAGGCACGGAAATTGAAGTCCCGTTAATCTACTCGCCCGAATTAGCTAAACCGGTCGCTGAGGACACGCCCTGTCTTGTGTTGGGAAGTTTGATTCGAAGGCCTCGTCGGGATGTGAAAAACTTTCTGGGCACTGACGAGTTTGTCGTCGTGTTCGGTGCGGCTGTTCCGTTGGCAACGAGCCCGTAGTAACTGAAAGCTGGTGAGCATCTGTGATGCAACTCGTTAAAGAGAATCCGTCGCTTTCCCTTAGTGCAGTTGAGGTTGCAACGCGTATCCGTCGGCGGGAGTGCACATCCTTAGAAATCACTCAAGCATGCATTGATCGTATTAAAGAGGTGGACGAGCAACTCAATGCAGTTGTGATACCGTTGTTCGAATCGGCTCTGGAAGATGCCAGGCGACTTGATGCATTGGCCCGTCAGGGAAAATTCGTCGGGCCACTGCATGGCGTGCCCGTGACCATCAAAGAATGCTTTTATGTAGCAGGCACTGATTGCTGTCTGGGTGTCGACGCCTTGGCAGATCATCCATCAGACGCTGATGGGGTTCTGGTCCAACGGTTAAAGGATGCTGGTGCCATTGTTCTGGGAAAGACGAATATACCGCAGATGATGCTGTGGCATGAATGCGTTAATCCGGTTTATGGACGTACGGTAAATCCCTGGAATATCGAACGAACACCGGGAGGCAGTTCAGGCGGTGAAGCAGCGATTCTGGCAGCCGGTGGTTCCTGTCTGGGTTTGGGGAATGATCTTGGAGGAAGTTTAAGAGTACCGGCTCACTTTACAGGTATCTATTCTTTTAAGCCGACCAATGGTCTGCTGACTCGGCGGGGATCCAGGGGGAATTTTCGTGGAATGGAAGCGATGCTTGCTCAGCCCGGACCGATGGGACATTGCGTTGCTGATCTGGAATGTATGATGGACGTTTTAATTGGGGACGTGACGACAGTCAACTCCACGGAACAGGCGCCTGTATCTATTCAGCCCATTGCTAATTCTGTCCGGGGGTTGACTGTTGGTGTCGTTGAAGATGATGGGTTTTTCTCGCCATCACCAGCGATTCGCAGAAGTATTAAGGAAGCAGCTGAGTTTTTAGAATCACAGGGTGCTGTCATACGGCGATTTGAAATCCCGCGGGCGGAACTCATGTTCAGTTTGTATGTCGGAGCCATGTCGGCAGATGGTGGATTCCAAGCTCGCTATGTATTAAAAAAGAGTCGACTACACAAAGCATTTCGTAAGTTGGTCATGGCTACTCGGATTCCGTCACTCATGCGCAGTCCGATTGCCTGGATACTCAGGCTGCTTGGACAACGGTATCAGGCGCTCATGGTCGGAGCTGGACGAGGATTGTCTGCAAAGCATTATTGGTTGTTGATAGATGCTATGAATCGTTACCGTCGCGAATTTACCCGGCAATTTGAATCCCAGAGCCTCGATGTGATGCTCAGTCCGGCCTTTGCTTTGCCGGCGATGTGCCACGACGATGGTATTGATCTGTTACCTGCCGGTAGCCACTCGATGTTGCAGAATCTTGTGGGTGGCCCTGGTGGTATGGTGCCATGGTCCGTTGTTCAGCAAGGAGAAGAAACTGAGCGTGCTGTCAGTCGTGATGGGGCAGTCAGCAAAGCGATCCGCACCGAAAAGGGAAGTGCAGGGTTGCCAGTGGGTGTTCAGGTTTCAAGTTTGCCCTGGCAGGAACATAAAGTGTTGGCTGTGATGCGGGAGTTGGAACGAGGAATCTCAGCTCGCAACGCAACCGATTAAACTGCTATTCGATGGTGGCACTAAGTGGGCAAGTGAGTGTGATTTTACCGTTGAGGTTTACTTTAGCAGTAATGGTCGCCTGGACTTTTTGAGGGGAAAGTCCGGAGTGAAACGTCACGGGGACAATGTGAATCTTCTTTGCTTCGGCACTCGGCTTAAAAGAGACACCCGGATGATCACAGGTTAACGATTCAATCGTGAATGGTTCGTCCGCGCGGAGGATCAGTCGTTTGGTGATTTCAGCATCGGGACTCATGATTCCCAGAAGCAGTGAAGATGGACTAAGTGTTACCGGTGCTGAGACCTTTCCAGTGACTGGTAATTTCACTTCCTGATTTTGTATGTCATTGGTCACGATGATTAAGTTGTCCTGCAGGTAGCCCACAGGCAGATTGTCTTTGAGCTGGACCGCTAATTTATATCCAACCTGATTTGCCAATTGAGTGCGTTCGAGGATCTCCACTTCATAGTATGCATTCTTACTACGTACATCGGTGATCTGCCAGTCACTGGCTCCCGCATGGGTTACGTCGAACTGCAACTTGGGTTGGTCTGAAATTGAGAATTCTCCAAAGTCCAGACTGGAGGGGGAGAAAGCGAGATCCGTGCGTATGTAGCCGTTAACCTGAAGTTGTACTTCTGCGAAATAGGGTTTGTCGAAAGTGACAGTCACCGTAGCACCACGTGCTCCGGCAAATGCTTTGGTGTTATAGGTTGCCAGAATCGTCCCCTTTTGGAAGGTTTTGACAAGATCCTGTTCGGCGGTTGGAATCGTGCATCCACAACTTGCTCGTACGCCGGAAATATGTAAATCCTCTTTGTAGAGGTTCGTGAATTCAAAGCGGAATTCCTGTTTGGAATCTTTGGCGACTGTTCCGAAGTCATGTTCGAGAGTGGCAAACATCTTCTTCGCCCAGTCCTGAGCGTCGGCCGTCGCAGTGGTAAACAGGATTATCCAGACCGACAGATATCCGGAATATGAAAGGGCAGCTTTGCGGTTCATTAGGATCGATAACCTACGAAGATTGGATGGGGGGGAATCGGATGGAATCAAATTCTTGATACCACCTGATACTGTTCATCAATTTACCATGTTTGTCGAGTGCAGCGGTGGGCATTCTGCGAAGTTTGAAAAACGTGGTAGTTAGACTTTCTATTCGGAGCGGAAGGATGATTTGCAATGTGCAAGGACAGTGCGTCGGTGTGACGGGGTTCTCCAGTTTAACAAGTTCGGGGCCGAGATAAAAAAACAGCTCAATAGCTTTGCTTTGAGCATCTTGAGATCACGATAGTTGTTGGTTTAAGTTCGCTCGATGGGATATAATCGTTCCGTTGAGGGAAATTGCGGATTTTTACTCAGCGTCACTCAGGAAGTAAGAAGTGGCAAGCAAAAGACAACAGTCCGCCCAGGAATTGAGGATAGATTAAATGCGCTCGAGAAGTCTCTGTGCTTTATTGTGTTGTGTGGTAGCAGGTTTTCTGACAGGTTGTGGCGACGATTCGTCGACTGCAGTAGATACTCAACGAGAACCGTCGTCGGTAGCTCAACTGAGAGATTTGCTGCCCGGTATCCAGAGTACTGCTGAAGTGGATGGGTCGGCTGTGGAATTGCAGACGGTGGCACTCCAGACAAAGAATCCTTTTAGCCGCCGGATTCCAATCGAAGATGCTCCTTTTGCCAAGAAGTCCGGTAAAGTCGAATGGCTCAATACTGAGCCTTTGACTCTGAAGAAACTTAGAGGCAAGTTCGTGGTGCTGGATTTCTGGACTTATTGCTGTATTAATTGTCATCATATTCTCCCGGTGTTGAAAAAACTGGAAGAGAAGTATCCCAATGAGATCGTCGTGATCGGCGTGCATTCCGCCAAGTTTGATGAAGAGAAGAATACAGAGAATATTCGGGATGCAATTTTGCGTCATGATATCCGACATCCTGTTGTGAACGATCATGATCACTACTTGTGGAATTTCTTTGGCGTTAATAGCTGGCCGACTCTGACGGTGATTGATCCGGAAGGTTACTTCGTAGCAATCAACCGAGGTGAAATTGATTTTGAGGCACTCGACGGATTCTTTAAGAACTCCATTCCTTACTACGATAAAGCAGAGTTGCTTGATAAGACGCCTGTTGAATTCGAACTGGAAATCTATGAAGAAGAGCCGACTCAACTCAAGTACCCTGGTAAAGTCCTTGCTGATGCAGACAATAACTTGTTGTACATCACAGACAGTAGCCACAATCGTATTGTTATTTCCGATGCGGACGGAACAGTTCGGGAAGTGATCGGTTCGGGTAAAGTTGGCAAGGCGAATGGTAGCTATGCTGAGGCATCGTTTGACCATCCGCAGGGATTGGCCTTACATGGAAACACGTTGTATGTCGCTGATGTTGAGAATCACATGATCCGTAAAGTGGATCTGCAAGCGAAGACGGTGAGTACGATTGCGGGAGTGGGACGACAGGCCAGTTTTGCTGAGTCGTTTCCGGGAGTTACACAAACGAAGCAAACCGGGCCCTGGTTTGGTGCTCCTTTAAAGACGCCGATCAACAGTCCGTGGGCGCTTTGGGTGCACGAAGACGTTCTATATATAGCGATGGCCGGCCCTCATCAGATTTGGAGCATGCCTCTGGATGAATCGAAAATTGGTCCGTTTGCCGGTAACGCTCGTGAAGATATTGTCGATGGCCCTTTGCTTCCTAAAGTACCCTACGCAGTTGGTGCCAGTTCGTTTGCCCAACCTTCGGGACTCACCTCCGATGGCGAATACATTTATGTTGCCGATAGTGAGGGAAGTTCGATTCGAGGCGTCCCATTCGATAAAACCAAGTCAGTCATGACTGTCGTTGGGACGAGTGAACTTCCCAATGCGAGATTGTTTACTTTTGGTGATGTTGATGGCAAGAAAGAAAATGTACGACTGCAACATGTCTTAGGCGTACATTATGATGCGGGTAAAATCTACATCGCGGATACATACAATAACAAAGTGAAGGTCGTGTATGCGAAAACCGGCGAAACGACCACGATTGCAGGTTCCGGGGATCCGGGGGTCTCAGATGATGGAGTCGGTGAATTCGACGAGCCTTCAGGAATCTCGAAGATTGGTAATATTCTGTATGTTGCTGACACGAATAACCACTTGATTAGGACAGTAGACTTAACAACCAAGAAGGTCGGCACAATGACTTTTACGGGGCTGGAACCTGTACCAACCATAAAGAAGTCAGAATAGAGTAGTGAAAGTGAGTGTGCTAAATAGGGTGTGATGACATTAAGTATAAGTGTTGTTAATGCCGTGGTGGTTTTTCAGGCATCAACTTGTACCGACTCGCATCTAAATTGCCTAAGAAGATCGCTCTGAAAACGTACGAAATACGATGATTAAAGCCGGTGAAAGCCGGCTTTTTTCGTATTCTGCTCATTTACAAGGTTTTAGTTTCGGTTGTAGAATACGAGTTTCCCCCATAGTCAAGGGACTCGCCTGTGTTACCGCAAAGCGTGTCGTGGCTGTGGACGTACGCGGTGCGCATTGGTTGGTAACGAATGTGTACATGGTGAATGCGAGTTCACCACGAGTATTTTAGGACTGATTCATGTTTGACAGACTTTCCGAAGGCCTTCAGGGCGCCATCAAGTCACTTAGTGGCAAAGGGCGTTTGACCGAGGCTAACATGCGTGAAGGTCTGAAGCAGGTTGAACAGTCTTTGCTCGAGGCAGACGTTAGTTATGACGTGGTACAGGCTTTTATGGCCAATGTCACGGAGCAGGCGTTAGGGGAAAAAGTACTGTTGTCACTCGATCCCAGTGAACAAGTCATTGGAATCGTACGTGACGAGCTGGTCGAAATTCTTGGAAAAGAAGATTCAGCACTTTCCTTAGATCACGACGTGAATGTCATCATGCTTTGTGGTCTGCAGGGGTCGGGGAAAACCACGACCACCGGAAAGCTGGCTCGACTCATCCGGGAGTCCGGCGGCAAACCCATGTTAGTCGCGGCTGACCTCCAGCGTGCGGCGGCTGTACAACAGCTGCATGTACTTGGGGAACAGTTGGGGATTCCGGTTTACTCGGAAGACGATTCGACTGATCCGGTAAAAGTTTGTCAAAACGGAGTGAAAAAGGCTAAAGAGAATGACGCGAATGTCGTCATCCTTGATACGGCCGGCCGGTTGGCTATCGACGAAGAGTTGATGGCCCAGCTGGTAAATATCGACCGCAAAGTGCAGCCTCATCAGGTCTTCCTGGTGGTGGATGGCATGACAGGTCAGGACGCTGTGAATAGTGCCAAGGCTTTTAATGAAGCGTTGGAACTTGACGGAGTGATCATGACAAAGCTCGATGGGGATGCCCGTGGTGGTGCATTGCTGTCAGTGAAATCCGTAACTGGTGTACCGATTAAGTTCATTGGGACGGGTGAGCACCTTGATTCGTTGGAGCCTTTCCGACCGGAAGGCATGGCGGGTCGCATTTTAGGATTGGGAGATATTCTCGGTCTGGTGGATGTGGCCCGGCAGGTTGTTGATGAACAACAACAGGCCGAACTCGAGGAAAAGCTCCAGAAGGGGCAGTTCACTCTGGATGACTTTAAGAACCAGCTGGCCAGTATGGCGCAGCCCGGTCTGGTCAAGCGAATGCTTGGCATGCTCGGGGGCCCGATGGCTCAGATGAATCAGTTACTCGAGGACGATGAAACCGAGGGAGGGATTCGTCGAACAGTCGGCATCATTAATTCGATGACGCTGGAAGAACGACGAGACCCAACGGTGATATCCGGAAGTCGTCGCAATCGTATTGCTCAGGGTGCTGGCGTGCAGGGTAACGAAGTTACTCAGCTCATTAAACAGTACGAGCAGATGAAACCGATGATGGAAGGCATCGCCGGCAAAGGTATGCGGGAACGCCTCAAAGCAGTGCGTGATTTGCATGATGGTGCCATGACCAACCCACTCGGCGGAGCGCAGCGGACGAAAAAGTCCACGGGCACAAGATTGTCTTCCAAAGACAAAAGAAATAATCGAAAAGAACGCGAAAAGTTACTCAAACAGGCGCGCCGCCGGCGACGATAGTAAGCGAGTACCTTGGGGCGACCGGATCGCAAATCGGTAGACAAGTTATTTTCGAAACGTAATACAACTTATTTAAACACTCAATGGCATGAAACGACCTTCGGGCCGTTTCCTAAGTAAGAAGACTCAAAGGAGGAATCGTGGCAGTTCGAATTCGACTGAAACGAATGGGCCGTACGCATCGACCTTTCTACCGCATTAGCGCAATGGATGGTCGTAGCCCTAGAAATGGCAAAGACATCGAGCGACTTGGATATTACGATCCCATGGTTGCCGAAAAAGATGCTCGCGTCAAACTAAACAATGAGCGTATTGCTTACTGGCTAAGCGTTGGGGCTCAACCAACCGAAAAGGTGAAAGTGCTTATCGATAAGTACGGTCCGGAAGGAACCCACCTGGAAGCTCAGGCAGAAGCATTCGCTCGACTACAGAACAACAAGCCAACTGCTCCTCCGCCGGAAGCATTGCCATCCTTTGATGAGCCTGCTCCCGCCGAAGAAGAAGCGGTAGCTGCTGATGAAGCTGCTGCGGAAGAAGCACCGGCTGAAGAGACTGCTGCAGAAGAAGCACCGGCTGAAGAGGCTGCTGCAGAAGAAGCACCTGCTGAAGAGGCTGCTGCGGAAGAAGCACCGGCTGAAGAGGCTGCTGC
>CETM01039618.1_pt1 | contig 12346 bp, 13 predicted proteins | sample 361451 | NCBI WGS metagenome assembly CETM01 (sample SAMEA2622690, study PRJEB7988) | marine metagenome | isolation source: saline water (ENVO:00002010), including
AGATTATCAAATTATAAGTTATGATGCTTGATAAAATATTTCCAAAGATACACGAAGAAGGGTATAAATTTTTAGTTATATCCGCGGTACTTACCTTGATTTTTTGGTTAATATCTAACTTTTTTGGATTTATTTTCACATTTATCACAATTTGGGTTTATTATTTTTTTAGAGATCCTGAAAGAGTAATTATTGAGGATGATAGTTATTTAGTTAGCCCAGCAGATGGAAGAATTTCTGCAATCGGGGAAGTAAATGGTCCTGTAGAACTTGGTTTGAACGATAAAAAATTCATAAGGGTAAGTATCTTTATGAATGTATTTGATTGTCATGTGAATAGATCACCTTCAAATGGTGAAGTAGAAGATATATTTTATAAACCTGGAAAATTTTTAAACGCTTCTCTTGATAAGGCAAGTGAAGAAAACGAGAGAAATTATTTTAAAATTAAAGACAACAAAACAGGAGAACAAATTGTTGTTGTTCAGATAGCTGGATTAATTGCTAGACGAATTGTTTCAACAGTTGAAAAGTCTCAAAGCGTTAACCAAGGACAAAGACTCGGTTTGATTAGATTTGGAAGCAGAGTTGATATATATTACTCTAATAGAAAAACTATGGTTAAGTTAGGACAGAACGTGATTGCTGGAGAAAGTTTGATTGCGAGTATTTAAATGCAAAAAAAAAATAAATTAAATGTAGTTTCTGTAAATAAATCTAGGTATATTTTACCAAGTGTACTTACCCTAATAGGTGTTTGCTTAGGTATCAGTTCAATTAAGTTTGCTATGGATGGTAATTTTACTTTTGCAGTTTTATTTTTGTTTGTTGCTGCAATTTTAGATGGTTTAGATGGAAGGGTAGCAAGACTAATAAAAGGTACATCAGATTTTGGAAAAGAATTAGACTCCCTCACAGATTTCGTAAGCTTTGGTATTGCCCCAGCATTTATAGTTTATTTTTGGGAACTTAATAAATTTGGTAAAATCGGTTGGTTAATAGTCTTATTTTTTTCAGTATGTTGTGTTCTAAGACTTGCTAGATTTAATTTGACAAAATTTGAAAATAAAGACGAATGGAAAAATAATTTTTTTCAAGGAATACCATCACCTGCAGGAGGTTGTCTAATACTTTTCCCTTTGGTATTTGAACTGTCAAATTTTTCAAATTTAATAGATTTAACAGTAATAACACCTTACTTTATGGTTTTGGTATCAATTTTATTAATAAGCAAGGTTCCGACTTTTTCATTTAAAAAAATTGCAATAAGAAGAAACATGACAATCTTTCTTTTACTAGGTGTAGGTTTATTTTTTGTTTCAATCATTCAATTTACCTTTGAAACTATAGCTATTTGTATGTTGATTTACCTAAGTTTAATTCCTCTAGGTATTTATAATTATAGATTGAAATTAAAAAATGCAAACCAGATAGAATTAGAAGAGGAACAACAAGATATACTATAACTTTGTCAAATGGATAGCAGAAGTTATCAAGATCATTTTTTCAAAAAAGCTAAAATCTCTGGATACAGATCACGATCTGCTTTTAAATTAATCGAATTAAATTCAAAATTTAAATTTTTGAAAAATAATATAAAAATATTAGATGTTGGTTCTTTCCCAGGCGGTTGGTCCCAGGTTGTTGCAGAAAAAATTAAAAATGGAAAAATTTTATCAATAGATAAAAAAAAAATAGAGGAAATTAAAGGAGTAAAATTTATTATAGGAGATTTTTTAGAAAAAAATTCTAAAAACATCATAATTAAATATTTTGACTCAAATATCGATGTTATTTTGTCCGATATGGCATACAATACTACTGGAAACAAAAACTTAGATAGCATAAGAACTAATCAGTTATGCTTAGATATCCTTGATTTTTCAAAAGAAATATTGAGTGAAAAGGGTGTTCTTGTATCTAAACTTTTTATGGGAGAGGACTTTGAAGAAATTAAAGTAAAAGCAAAAAAATACTTTAAAAAAATCGATTTTTTTAAGCCTAATTCAAGCAGAGGAGAGTCAAGAGAAACATATATACATTGTTCAGGATTAAGTACATAATACACGAAATGGGCAGAATAAAAGTCTATATCTTTATTTTTTTATTTTCATTTTTTTTAACAAGCGGAGCTTACAGCAAGAATAGTTATTTTGATGAAGGAAAAACACTTTTTAAACAAAAAAAATTTTCTAAATCAAAATTTAAATTTGAAAAAGATATAGTATTTAATCCAAAAAATGAACTATCCTATTTATATCTTGCAAAAATATTTAATGAGGAAAAAAAATATACTTTAGAAGAACAGAATTTAAATACTGTAATTTTGCTTAACCCAAAAAATGAGGAAGCAATTTTTCTTTTGGCTTTATTAAGTATAAGACAATCTGATTATTCTAAGTCTGAAAAATTATTAAATAATTTTAAAAAAATTTGTAAAAATCTTTGCGAAAAGGAAATTGAGCTAAGCAAGAAGCTCAAAAACTTACAGACAAAATAAAAGTCTCGTTAAAAATGAAACAAAAAATTTCTCGAATAAAAAAACTTAAATCAAAAAAAAAATTAGTTTGTTTAACTTCATATTCTAAACCTATAACTAAAATATTAGATAGATACTGTGATATAATTCTTGCAGGTGATTCTGTTGCTACAGCTTTTTACGGAATGAAAAATACAAAATCTATTAGCCTTGATACAATGATTAATCATTCAATAGCTGTGAGAAAAGGTATAAAAAAAAGTGTTTTTGTAGTTGATATGCCTGTTAATACTTATAATAATTTTAAAGAAGCAAAAAAGAATGCTAAAATAATTTCTAAAATTGTTGGTTGTGATGCTGTTAAAATAGAGAGCAATGGAAAAAACTTTAATATAATAAAACAGTTGGTAAAATCTGTAATACCAGTAATGGGACACATAGGTTTTACGCCACAATACAAAAAAAAGTTCAAACCACATGGGCTAAACATAAATGAGGAAAAAAAATTAATTCAAGAAGCAAAAAACATAGAAAAAGCTGGAGCTTTTTCTATAGTCTTAGAATGCATAGCTGAGAAAACTGCTAAAAAAATAACAGAGAGCGTTAATATACCAACAATTGGTATAGGTTCTTCAAAATATTGTGATGGACAAATTTTAGTTACAGATGATTTAATTGGATTAAGTGGTTTTTATCCTAAATTTGTAAAAAAATATTTAAATATGCAAAAAATTTTAGATAAAGGTGTAAGAAAATTTAAAGATGATGTAATAAAAGGTAAATTTCCAAAAAAAACAAATACATATTAATAGTCATGAATTCACAATCTTCTGAACAACAAAAAATGGGTTTTAGGGACCTCATTAAATCTAACAAAAAATCTCTAATTATTTTATGTATTATAATTTTTTTTCTCGGAGCAGTTTTTTTTTGGTTAGACTACAGTGAAAAAAATAAAAGAATAAAAATTTCAGAAAGCTTTATTGAGGCAAAAATTCTGTTATCAGAGAATAACCAATCAAAATCGCTTGAAGTTCTAAAAAATATTATAATGCAACAGGACAAAGTCTATTCACCATTGTCTTTATTTTTAATATTAGATCAGGATTTAGAAAAAGATAATAAAATTGTTCTTAGTTACTTTGACCAAATTTTATCTATAGGAGATTTAAAAAGTGAAGATGTAAATTTACTAAGACTTAAAAAAGCAATTTTTATATCTAATGAATCTAAAGAACAAGATATGCTTGAATTACTTAATCCGGTAATTAATTCAAATTCTGTGTGGAAATTTCAATCTTTGAAGTTTTTAGCCGACTATTACTTTTCCTCAAAACAGTTTAAAAAAGCAGAACAATATTACTCAATTTTACTTAACTTAGGTGACGATAGTATTAATTTAAATGAAATCAAAAGGAAAATAAAATTAATTAAAAATGGTTAATTTTTTTAAACTATTTTCTTTTTTAAATATCTTTTTTTTTCTATTCAGTTGTTCTTTTAACAATCCTGGTGATATTTTTCAAGATAAAGCAAAAGAACTAGAAAAAGAAATTTTAAAAAAGAATTCTACATTAGTTTTTTCTGAATCAAAAAAATTTAAAGATGAAATACCCGGTCTTGTTCAAGAAAAAATAAACTCAGCAATAGTTAATTTAAATTGGGCGGAAATGAATTTTGGGTTAGATAATTATGTTCCACACTTAGAATATAATGATGTAAAAAGATTAACTTATAAAAGTAAAAAAATTGGAAAAAATAAATTTGATAGATCAGATTTATCATTTGAACCAATAATAATTGACAACAACGTATTCCTGTATGATCTTTCAGGAAATATTTATAAATTTTCAATTAGTGAAAGAAATTTACTTTGGAAATTTAATTTTTATAAAAAAAGATATAAAAATATTCCTATCCAATTAAAGTTAAAAATTTCAAATAACAAATTAATTGTTTCTGATAATTTAGGCTATTTGTACAGCCTTGAAACTGACAAGGGAACTCTTGTCTGGGCAAAAAATTATGGTATCCCTTTTATATCAACTATAAAGACTCAAGATGATAGTATTTTTCTTCTTAATCAAGACAACAAGTTTTATATAATAAATGAAAAAGATGGAGAAAAAGAAACAAGCTTTGAAACCTTACCTTCCATTTTGAAGTCAGAATTAGAAACTAGTATTTGTTTAGATGCATCTAAAAATAATCTTTATTTTGTAACATCTACTGGCCAGCTTTATTCGATAAATTATAAAACAAAAAATTTGAATTGGCTTCTAAATTTATCATTGACCAACAAGGGTCAAAGTGAAAAATTCTTTTTTTCTTCCCCTATAGTTTATAGTGAGGGAAAAATATTAATTAGTACTTCTGTATCAACTTATTCTATAAATGCAGCAAACGGTCTAATAAATTGGGAATTACCTTTCAGCACATATATAAGACCAGCAACTTCAGAAAATTTTTTAATTTTAGTCTCAAAAGATGGTTTTATTTTGAATTTGGACTCCAAAACCGGAAAAGTTTTATGGTCTAAAAACTTATTTAAAAATAATAAAAAACTTAAACAAAAAAAAATTGGATCTATCACCTCATTATTGTTAGTTTCCAACAAAATTATAGCAAGTACATCAAAAGGATTTTTTATATTTATCGATTATAAAAATGGTAAAATCCTCAACTACGCAAAGGCTTCAAAAGCTGGTTTTTTTTCAAACCCAATTATAGTTAATAAAAAAATACACGTCATTGATAATAATTTCAGAATATTAATTTTTAATTAAATTAATTATTAGATTTTCCACTTAATAGAGATAATTGGCTGACAATTTTATTATTATTTTGGTCAACTCTTTCAATAGGATATTCGCCTGTAAAATAATGATCTGTAAATTGAGGGTATATATCATTTCTTTTGTTTGAACATAAAGCTCTATAAAGTCCATTCAAGCTTAAGAAGCTTAATGAGTCTGAACCTATAAATCTTTTCATTCCATCTAAACTTTTATTGGCTGCCAAAAGTTCTTTTTTTGATGGCATATCTATTCCATAAAAATCTGGATATTTAATTTCAGGACACGCAATTTTTACATGAACTTCTCTTGCTCCAGCTTCATAAAGCATTTTTACAATTTTGTGGCAGGTAGTACCTCTGACCAAAGAGTCATCGATTAATACAATTGACTTATTTTTAATTGAAGACATATTTGCACTTAATTTAAGTTTTACTCCTAGACTTCTAATATTTTGAGTAGGCTCTATAAACGTTCTACCAACATAATGATTTCTTATAAGTCCTAATTCAAAATTCATTTTCTTATGTTGGGCATATCCTAGAGCAGAAGCTACGCCTGAGTCAGGGACTGGGACAACAATATCTCCAACATCCTTAGACTCTTTAGCTAGTTCATTTCCAAGATTCTTTCTATATTCATATGCTGTTTTTCCATTAAGAATACTATCCGGTCTAGCAAAATAAATATATTCAAATACACACGGTCTACTTTTCTTTTTTGGAAAAGGCTTAATACTTTGAATATTATTATTTTCAATTAACACAATCTCACCATTATCAACTTCTCTAATAAATTTTGCACCTATTATGTCCAAAGCACAACTTTCAGATGCCAAAACATAAGATTTTTTTAATTTTCCTAAAACCAGAGGCCTAATGCCCAATGGATCTCTAACACCTATAAGTTTTTTATTAGTAATCATTGTTAGAGCAAAACCACCTTGAATTTGAAAAAGTGTGTCTATTATTTTATCGATTATTTTTGCTCTTTTTGATTTTGCAATCAATTGAACAATTGTTTCTGTATCACTTGTAGTTCTAAAAATTGCTCCTTCTTTAACTAAATTTTCTCTAAGACGTAAAGCATTAGTTAAATTTCCATTATGTGCAATTGCTATTCCTCCACCATGTAGATCAGCGAAAAAAGGCTGAATATTTCTCATAGAAGTTTCACCAGTAGTAGAATAACGGTTGTGACCAACTGCAAATTTTCCAGGTAATTTTTTAAGCACTTCTTTATTGGTAAAGTTGTCACCTACTAGCCCATGTCTTTTCTCAGAATGAAAAGTTTTTCCATCAAAAGAAACTATCCCACAACCCTCTTGTCCCCTATGTTGTAAAGCGTGAAGACCTAAGGCTGTTATAGCGGAGGCGTCATCAATATCATAAATTCCAAAAACACCACACTTTTCTTTAATTTTTTTCATTTTTATATTTTTTCAATTTCCTTTTTGGTATCCTCTATATCTTTTCTTTCTGGGAATTCTTCAATCAACAATCTACTTCCTTTTTCAGTTATTGGAAAAAAGTATGAATTATTTAAAGACATATCCCATTTATCATACGAATAAAACCAATTAAAGATTGAAAAGATACACACAACAAAAACATAACCTTTGAAAATACCAAAGAAAAATCCAAAAATTTTATCCACTGATCCCATGCCCGTATAAGAGAATAAACGACCAAGAGATTTGCCCCCAAGAATCAAAATAAATAATGCTATTATATAGACCGCTATTCCTAAACCAATTCCAGAAATATACTCATTATTTACATAATCGGCTATATAAGGTTCCAATTTTGGAACTAAAATTATAGTAATCACTAAAGCCAGGACCCACTTTAAAAACGACATTAGGCTTATGAAAAAGCCATTAGCAAAACATTGAATTGAAAAATAAATAATAAAAATTAAAAAAATTATGTCAAATAAAACTATATTTTCTCTTATTAAAGAGATTATGTTATCCATTTTTAAATGGTTTAAAAGTTAATATTAATCTTGGCAATAAAGTGAGGACTGAAATCATAGCTAAAAGCATAGCTATTCCTGTAAAAACACCAAAATAAATTGTAGGTATAAAGTTTGATAACACCAATATTGAAAAACCAAAAACTATTGTTATTGAGGTATTTAAAATTGCAACACCCACAGTATCGTGGCACTTTTGTAGAGTAAGATTGTAATCATTAGTCTTTTTAAATTCTTCTTTGAATCTGTAGATATAGTGTATGCTATTATCAACGGCTATACCTATTGTTATAGCAGCAATAGTTATTGTCATCATATCCAGGGGTATCTCTAACAGACCAATAATGCCTAGAATTAAAAAAGCAGCCATAAAGTTTGGCACAACACCAATCAATGATAAAGTTATATTCCTAAAAAGTATTAAAAACATTACTGTTATACCTGCCATCACAACTCCTAAAGTTAATATTTGTGACTTAAATAAACTTTGTAAAAGATTATTAAACAATATAAGAATTCCAGCCAACTTAAATTCCTCACGATTTAAACCTAACTTATTTTCTAAATCATAATTAATTTTTTTAATTAACTCATTTCTTCTAAGATTTTCTTTAGAGTCCAAAACTCTCAAACCAATTCTTGCTTCATTGTTGTCTATAGAAATATAAGGATCAATTATTTCTTTTCTTATAGAATCTGGTAGTTTGGTATATAAAACTCCCATTTCAAGACCCTGTAATTTTTTTCCACCACTCAAATCCTCAGCAACTCTAACCATTGATGCAAAAGATATAACCTTTCCAACAGCATCTAATTCATCCAAATAATTATGTATCTGCGTAATTCTATCTATCTTATTTCTAGTAAACCAGTATTTTGCATCGTCTTTTTCTTCTTCATCCCAATCATCATCAGTATCATTATCCTTCTTTTTTTTTGGAAATTTTATTATTACATCAAGAGGCGTTGTTCCGCCAAGCTCTTCATCTATTAACTTCATCCCTTTATAAATTTCAGTTTCTTTATCAAAATAGTTTATAAAACTATTTTCTACTTCGAGCTTAGATATCCCTATAATACTAACGATTATTACTAGAACTGCTGATGAAAAAATTGTTTTGGTATTTTTTTGTGCTATCTTGCTAAAGAAAGAGGTAATTTTTGATTTTTTTTGATCTCTGTAATTTGTATTTTCTTTTCCTAGAACATTCAAAACTGAGGGTAATAGAGTAAAAGTTACAGACATTGAAACCAACAAACCTACTGTCATCATCCATCCAAAATCTATAATAGGTTTGATATCACTAAATATCAAAGATAAGAACGCACAGATAGTTGTGAGAACTGTATAAAGTATTGGCCAAAACATTTTTTTTGAAGTCCAAAGAAGTGCTTCGCTATTCGAAACATCTGGATTCTCCTTTCTAAATTGTAAGTAGCGAACACTTATATGAATATTCATAGCCATTGTCAGGATCAACATTAGTGCAATAAAATTTGAAGATATGACAGTTACTTTCCAACCGGCCAAACCTAGAAAACCAATCATAATTAAGACTGAAAAGAAACAACTTAATAGAGGCACTAATACCCACAATAAACTTCTGAAGACAAACCAAAGGGTAAAAACAATAAACAAAAACACGCCTGCTCCAAAAACAACAATATCATTTTTTATAAATGTCATCATGTCATCGGCTATCATTGGAACTCCACCAAGATGAATTATAGGATATATATCCGATGAGCTTTTTTTAACCTTTCCAGGAGCAGGGTGGTCTTTAATTATTTTTCTGATCTCACTTATGTTTTTATGATTTTTTTTATTGTATGATTTTTTATACAAATCGTATTCTTGTAAGAATGTTTTATAAGCATCCATTTCTTTTGAAGTAAGTTTACCCTTTGATTTCCGTTCAAGATATGCATTTTTTGTTTCTATCAATCCATTTAATTTTTTATCAGACTTTATATAAACTAAAATTCCACTTGTCTTTCCATCACTACTTATTACAAAATCTTTATATATTGGACTCTCAATAATTTCTTCAAAACCTCTATCTAAATTAACATCTACATCAGATAAAGTTTTGAAATTTTTTATTCTTTCTGCTAAAGGGTCGTCATTATTTTTAAGCAAAGGAACATCCAAGATAGTAATTACATTATTTACCCATTCTAAGTTTTCTAAGGAATTTTTCAGCAATGCTATATTTTTAATAGTATTCTCTGACTTAAAAGATTCGTCTGGCTTGTGTGTGTACGTTAAAACTAAAAAATCTTTGGAACCATATTTCTTATTTACTTCCCTTAAATAATTTAGGTCAGGATCGTTTTCTAAAAGCAGGGTATCCGAAGAAGCATCTAACTGAAAATTTTTTGAAAAATAGCTAAAGCTTAATAATAAAATAATAAGAATCGATAAAATAAACTTTGGTTTTTCAATTACAGTACTTTTGTATAAATTAGAAAATGTCACTATTATCAGATATAGCTTAAAAGAGGATGATTTAAAATTACTTATTTTTACCCAGTTTTAGAAGCATTTTTAAATTTAGTGTAAATACCTTCAAACTCCACTTTTACGTTTCCAGTAGGCCCGTGTCTTTGTTTTCCAATTATAATATCTGCCGTACCGAGAATTTCATTCATTTTAGCCTGCCACTCACCGTGTTCGATAGTTCCTAATTTAGGTTCTTTTCTCTCCAAATAGTATTCTTCTCTAAATACAAACATTACAACATCAGCATCTTGTTCGATAGATCCTGATTCTCTTAAGTCAGCAAGTTGGGGTTTTTTATCATCTCTCTGTTCTACTGCTCTAGACAACTGCGAGAGTGCTAAAACTGGAACGCCTAACTCCTTTGCAAGTGCTTTTAAACCCTGAGTTATTTCAGATATCTCCTGAACCCTTCCGTCGAATCTCTTTGAGCCAGTTGTCATTAGCTGAATGTAATCAACTACAATCAGGTCTAGACCAAACAATCTTTTTATTCTTCTAGCCCTATTTGACAAAGTAGAAATTGTTATCGCGGGGGTTTCATCAATGTATAACGGCAACTCATGTATGCTTCTTGAGGACTCTATTAGTCTATTAAATTCTTCCTCGGATACTTTTCCTCTTCTTATATCATTTGATTTTATTCTTGACTGCTCAGATAAAATTCTCGTCGACAATTGCTCAGAGGACATTTCTAAAGAAAAAAAAGCTATTGAAGATTTTTTCCCACTGTCTAAAATTTTTTTTGCAGCATAGTAAGCAATATTAGTAGCCAAAGCCGTTTTACCCATCGATGGGCGACCAGCTATTATTACTAGATCAGATCTATGAAGTCCTCCGAGCCTTTCATCAAGGTCATCTAATCCGGTAGGGACTCCAACAATACCCTGGTCGTTCTTCATTGCATTAGTAGCCATCTCAATAGTTTGATCAAGGGCCTGGTTAAATTTTAAAAAAGATTGACTGAATGTTCCTCTTTCGGCCAAATCAAAAAGTAATTTCTCTGTATCTTGAATTATTTTTTCACCTGTTTTTTCATCTGTTTCATCCACAGACTCCTCTGACAGCTTTTCAGATATTTGAACAAGTTCACGTCTAACAAATTTTTCATGAATAATTTTTGCATAATCTACAGATTGTTTCACAGAAGATGAAAACCTTGTTAATTTTACAAGATACTCTGTTCCGCCAATTTCAGATAAGTTTTCATCTTTTTCAAAAGAATTTTTAAGAGTTATAGGATTTGCTATCATTCCTTTATTATGAAGGTTTTCGATTAAGCTATAAATTTTTGAATGCAAAGGATCGTAAAAATCTTTACTGGTAATAATATTTGAAATTTCGTCTATGATATCGTTATTAACTAATACTGAACCCAAAAGAGCCTGTTCCGCTTCTATATTTGAGGGAAGTTTTACTTCTTTGTTATTTAAATTTTTGATTTTAAGTTTTTCCATAAATAATTTCATTTTTACCCTAATGATAGATCATTAAAATATTAAAGTTATTAACTTTTTTTTCTTACTGTGGAGAAGTATTGGTAGTTATTTAGAATTTATCTTTTCAACCAAAACATGTAATTCAGCCATTACATCAGAATGTAAATTTACTGACAAAGAAAATTTTCCAACCTTTTTAATTTCCTGTTTCAAGTCAATTTGCGAAGGATTTATTGACTCTTTAAAAATTTCTTCAAAATATTTAGAAATTTCTTTAGGTTTTATTGGTGCAAATAAATCGCCATTTTCTTTGGTCTCTTTTTTAAATAATAATTTTTTATTTTTTATTTTTTCAAGAATTTTTTTTGCCTCTTTTTTTATTTCGACATTTTTTTTGTTAATTTCTTCTTTTTTTTTCTTAACAAATTCAATATTAGCTTTATCAGCTCTAAGTGCTTTACCAAATTTCAAAAGAAAATTTCTTCCATAACCATCCTTAACATTAACTACTTCTCCAGTTTTTCCTAAATTTCTAATATCCTCTAAAAGAATTATTTGCATCTAAACAAGCCCTAAAATTTTTGCTCTTTTAACCGCAAGAGATAACTTTCTTTGTTTACCTTGCGACACTGATGTTATTCTTGAGGGAAGAATTTTTCCAGTGTCAGAAATGTATCTTCTTAAAAGTTTTATATTTTTGTAGTCAACCTCAGGCGCATTCTTAACTGACAATGGACAGCTTCTTCTTAGTCTAAAATCAGGTTTTTGAAACAAAGAAAGCTTACTTTTAAAATTAGACCCTTTTCCTTTTCTCCCCTTTTTTTTATCTCTTCTCATAAATTTTATTTTGCTCACCGAAATATTCTTTTTTGAGATCTAACTTTTCATATTTTACAGTTAAATATCTTATGACATTATTTTCTATAGATAATTTTTTTTCAATATCTTGTACAGCATCGTCTTTCGATTCAAATTTAAAATGAATAAATATACCTTTTCTATTTTTTTTAATTTTTGTTGCAAGGTTTAACAAACCCCAATTTTCAGTTTTTAAAAGCTTTCCTGATTTGGTAATTATATCTGAATATTTTTTAACCAAGCTATCTAATTCTTTGGTTGAAAGATCCTGTTTTCCAACAAATGTATGTTCGTAAAA
>CETM01144278.1_pt1 | contig 12322 bp, 14 predicted proteins | sample 361451 | NCBI WGS metagenome assembly CETM01 (sample SAMEA2622690, study PRJEB7988) | marine metagenome | isolation source: saline water (ENVO:00002010), including
CTAAAGAGCCAGATAGTGCTACTCAAAAAATGGTAGACGAAGTTCGTATACCTAGTGGTAAAACTATTCTTGGTAAACAACACTAAATAATAATTTATATGGGGGCGATAATTCGCCCCCATTCTTCAAAAATAAGATGTCTTTATACGTTTTAATAATTGATTATATCTTGGGTGTTATCATGTGGACATTAATAGGTCGATCAGCTATGAATATTTTTCAAAGGGAAGACTCTCAGTTTTTTTTTATGAGAGTTTTTGTAAAATATACAAACCCAATCATTAAATTGTTTAAGTTTATTACCCCAAGTTTCATAATTGGTCCATTAATCCCTCTATATGTTGCCTGGTTTTTTTACATGATCAGATTTTATTTAATGCCCTATTTACTAGGCTATTCAGTGATGGGAATGCTATCTTTTCCATTGGAAAGTGAGATTGCAGCCGAAATATACAGAATTTTTGGTAAAAATTAATTCAAATAAAAAACAAAAATTGATACTAGTAATTAGTTATCAATGAAAAAAATAAAAATTTCTCCTTCTATACTTTCAGCTGATTTTAGTCAGTTGGGGAATGAGATACAAAGGCTTGAAAAAGGAGGAGCAGATCTCATTCATATAGATGTTATGGATGGCCACTTTGTTCCTAATTTAACTATCGGCCCTCCCATAATTAAAAAACTCAGAAATCATACTAAATTACCTTTCGATGTTCATCTTATGATTTCACCTGTTCACAAATATATAAAAGATTTTGCTGAAGCTGGAGCTGATATTATTACAATACATCCGGAAGCTACGAAAGATTTAAATAATTCAATAAAGCATATTAGAGAATTTAATAAAAAAGTAGGAGTATCTCTCAATCCAGATACAAACATAAATATAATAAACGATCATTTAAAGCAAATTGACCTTGTATTAATTATGAGTGTATATCCAGGTTTCGGTGGTCAAAAATTTATACCCGATGTCTTAAATAAAATTAAAGAATTAACAAGTATAAAAAAAGATAATAATTACAAATTTGATATTGAAGTTGATGGTGGAATTAATTTTTCAAATTACAAATCAGTTATTGAAGCTGGAGCAAATATTCTTGTTTCAGGTACTACGATTTTTAAAGAAAATCAGGGAGACGTAAAAAAAAATATAAAAATTTTAAAGACAATTTAAAATGGTATTAAAAAATTCTTTTAATTTTATTAATGAATTTTTAAACTATGTTTTTAGTCAAATTAGGAAAATTTATTTAAATTCATCTTTTTATAATAAAAAAATTTCTAAAACAGATACTAATATTCTTGAGTATAAACCAAGTCAAAGTTTGTTAGCCTGTATATTGAATTATAATAAAAGAAAAGAGAAGATTGAGAATTATTATTTAAATTCGATTTGGAAAAATGAAAATTTAAAAAAAAAGGATTATATAAAATTACATAGTTTTTTCTGGTTGTTCACTGTTGATTTAAAGTCCTCAAATAAAATTATTCAATCAATAATTTTAAATTGGATAGAAAATAATGAAAATTATAATCTTAAAAATTGGGAAATAGATATTCTATCAAAAAGAGTGATTTCTTGGATTTCAAATTCAAGGTTAACTTATGAAGGAGGTAATAAAGAATATAGATTAAAATTTAACTTTGTTATTAAAAAACAAATAAATCATTTAATCAATGAGATAAATAGATCAGATTCTATAGATGATAAAATGATTGGATGTACAGCAATAATTTTAACTGGCCTTTCATATAATGATACTAAATTTTTAAACTATGGATTAACTCTTTTAAAAAAAATTATCAAATACTCTTTTGATGGTGAATATTTTCCAAAATCTAGAAGCATTAGACAGCTCATATTTTATTTAAAGTATTTTATATTGATAAGAGAATTTTTAATAGAAGCTCAAAGTGAATTACCTGATTACCTTGATGAAGTAATATTTCATTTTGGACAAGCATACAATTTTTTTTGGCAATCAACAGGGACTAGCTTTTTATTTAATGGCAATAATGAAGAAAAATATTATGAGTTGGATAATTATTTGAAATCTCGTGGATATAAATTTAAAAATTCCAGTAACGAAATTGGAGGCTATACAATTCTAAAGAACAAAAATTTATCTCTTGCAATGGATATTGGTATTCCTCCTGAAAGAAAGTTTTCAAAAAATTATCAGTCTGGTATTTTGTCTTTTGAAATATTTTATTCAGGAAAAAAATTAATTTCTAATTGTGGCTATTTTCAAGACTTAAGTCATCAATTAAATAAAATTTCAAAATCTTCAGTTACTCATTCTACATTGATTTTAGATAATACTTCGGTTTGTAGTTTTAAAAAAGATACAAACGGAAATAATGTAATTTATAGAGGATTTAAAATTTTAAATAAAAAAATATTAAATGAGAAAAATCATTGGATTTTAAGAGCTGCTCATGATGGCTACCAAAAAAGATTTGGTGTTGTTCATGAACGCCAAGTCGAATTTTTTGCAGATAATTATAAATTAATTGGTAAAGATAAATTAATAAAAAAAACAAATTTCAAACCTAGTAATTTTGAAATAAGATTTCATTTAGACCCAGAGGCTAAGGTAACAAAAACACAGGATGGAGACTCTGTATTAATTGAATTGGAAAACTCAGGTTGGAGATTTTTTTGTAAAGACAGTATTATTGATATTGAGACAGGTTTATTCTTTGGTAAAAAAAATTCGTATATCGAAAATCAGAATATTTATATCTCAGGAATCACAAGAAATGAAAATCAAACTATTAATTGGGAAATATCAAAAATATAGATATGAAAATTAATACAGCTCTTATTTCGGTTTATGATAAAAAAAATTTAAAACAACTTTTAAAATTACTTAATGGACTAAAAGTAAATTTAATCAGCTCAGGAGGTACCTATAAAAAAATAAGGAAATTAGGATTTAAATGCCAGGAAATTTCTAATTTTACTGGTTCATCAGAAATTTTAGAGGGAAGAGTTAAAACACTTCATCCAAAAATTCATGCGGGTATTTTAAGTAAAAGAAATAACAAATTACACAACAAACAACTCAAAAAAAATAAGTATAAAGAAATTGATTTAGTCGTAGTAAATTTTTATCCATTCGAAGAAACTTTAAAGAAAACAAAAAATCATACAAAAATTATAGAAAATATTGATATAGGTGGTCCTGCTATGGCACGCGCAGCTGCAAAAAATTATAAATTTGTGACAGTTATTTCAAATCCGAATCAATATAATAAATTAATTCATGAATTAAAAAAGAATAATGGTAAAACATCTGAAAATTTTAGAAAACAATTATCTTTAGAAGCCTTCCTAGAAACAGGGTGTTATGACTCTTCAGTTTCAAATTATTTTTGTAGAAATTCAAATAATTATTTTACCAAAAAAAAAATATTTCATGGAAATTTAATTGAAAATTTGAGATATGGAGAAAATCCACATCAAAAAGGAGCAATATATTCTTCAAAAAATGAAGAAAATATTAATCAAATTGGAGGTAAAAAATTAAGTTATAATAACTTAAATGATATTTATTCAGCTATTTTAATTTCTAAATCTTTACCAAATAATTTAGGTACAGTTATTATAAAACATTCAAACCCATGTGGTGTATCTATTGATAAAAATAAGCTTTTAAGTTTAAAAAATGCAATTTCATGTGATCCAGTTAGTGCTTATGGGGGGATAATTTCTTTTAACTTTAAAATTAACAAAAAAATTGCTTTAGAATTAAATAAAATATTTATTGAAGTTATAATTTCAAAAGGTTTTGAAAAAGATGCAATTAGAATATTAAAAAAAAGAAAAAATCTTAGAATTATAGATTCAAAACATATGAACTTTAATAATGAAATAAATACTAGTCAAATTTTTAACTCAATATTGCTACAAGAAGCAGATATAAAAAAATTTACAAAAAGTAATTTTAAAGTAGTTTCTAAAAAGCAGCCAACACAAAAATTGTTTAATAATTTAATATTTGCATTTAATGTTTGTCGATTTGCAAAATCAAATGCGATTGTTTTAGCAAAAGATAATTCAATTATTGGGATAGGATCTGGACAGCCAAGTAGATTGGATAGTTGTAAAATTGCTATAGATAAGATGAGAAAATTTCAAAAAATAAATTATGAAGATGAAATTGTTGCAGCTTCTGATGCTTTTTTTCCATTTGTAGATGGTGTTGAGACTCTAGTACAATCAGGAGTAAAAGCAATTATTCAACCTTCGGGATCAATTAGAGATAAAGAAATTATTAAGTTTGCAAATGATACTGGTACAATTTTAATATTTTCCAAAACAAGACACTTTAAACATTAAGTTATTGCATCAACTTTTGCTGCCAACACAAAGTCACTTTCATGTAGGCCTTTGATTGCATGAGTAAAAATTTTTATCTTTGCATAACCCCATCCAAACCAGATATCTGGATGATGACCTTCTTTCTCGGCAATTTCACCAACTTTATTAATAAAATTTTGACTTTCTATAAAATTTTTAAATTTAAAATCTTTAATTAAATAATATACATTATCACTATCAGCTTTAACTTCCCAACCATCAACCATTTTTAAATATTTATGTATTTCAGAAATATTAAATCCTGGTATTCCACCTTCACATGGTATGCATTTTTTATCTTTAAGTTCAGTCATAGATTTTAATTAAAATAAAACTTAGAATCTTTATTTAATAAATCAAGTAATTCTTTTGGGAAAATATCTTTGTCTACTTTCTGTATTTTAGAATTTCTTTTAAATATATCTTCACCTGAATTGATACAATTTTTAATGTGATTCTTGTCTTTAAATTGTTCCGTATTAAATTCAGTATGAGCAAAAGCGTCAAATTTTTTAATAACTCTATCTACCCCACCAAATGATGAAAAATGCCATCCAGAGTTTGCAATCATAGAAAATCCTTTTATATTTGTTCTAAAAAATTGAGGAGAATATTTTTTAAATACTTTATTTAAAACTGCAACTGTTCCTAGCCATTTTTCCTTTATTAAATAATTACAATTTAACCTAAATAATTTCTGATCAAAAACTAAAGGTTGAATAAATTGAAAATCACACCCTTTAATAAATTTTATCGATTCTCTTGAAGGTATTTCATCTAAGTCACTTATTAATATTATAGAATTTTCATCAAATTCATTTGTTTTATCAGTTATAGAATTTCTTTGAAAATTTTCAATTTTCCAAGACAACATACCGTTTCTTTCTCCTCCCCAACCTATTTCTTTATCTACCTCGGCTAAATTAATTTCTTTTTTATAATAAATTATTTTTTCATTAAATTTTGAAAATTTATCCTTAAGTAATTTTTCCAAATTCCAACCCTTTTTTTTTCCTTGATGCGTGATGTTTGCTTCAACTATTAAAAATTTATCAACTAAATCACCCAAATAATTTAGTCTTAATTCAAGTAATTCTTCCTCATTAAAATACGAAAAAGCATCTATAATCATTTTATTTTCCAGGGTAATTTTTCTGAATATTTTAATTTCATTAATTCATTTCCCTTTTCAAAAAAATCTATTTTCACAGAATGCTCACCACTGCCAACTCTATAATTAACACTATATTTAAATGTAGTTTCAAATTTTTTATATTTTTCCATAAGAAATTTACATATTGTTCTATCAGCATCTGGATGTCCTTTCCCAAATTTTCTATACCAAATTGGTGCTATATGGATAGCCAATTTTTTTTTTAACATATAACAATTTACATCTATTAAGTAATCTTCTGGATGAACATAAGAACACCATCTACCTAAACTTTCACAATCATCATTGCAAAGTAAATTACCATTTTTATCAACAATTTTTCTAAGTGAATAAGACCAATCTAGATCTTTATTTATAATATTTTTAATATTAGATTCTATGTGATCTGCATCGAAAAAATCATTATCATTAAGGTAACAAATAAATTCTCCTTTTGCTACGAAAGCACCTAAACCGTAAATTCTATGACAGAAGTAACCTTCAAGTCCTGTGGGATAAGGTAATACTAAAATTGAAATTTTTTCTTTATTAAATTCATTAATTATTTTATAAGAGTTTTCTTCTCTTTCACCTTCACCGTCTACTACTATTAAATGTTGAATATTTTGATATGTTTGATTTTGAACACTCTCAATAGTTTTTTTTAAGGTTTTGGCGCCAGTTGTCGCTGTTATTATTGTTATCAAAGGATCTTTAATATCCTGTTTTTCAATTATGTGAGGTTCAAGATAATCCATAAATTATATTGGAGCGGGCAATGGGACTTGAACCCACGACCTTCTCGTTGGCAACGAGACGCTCTACCACTGAGCTATGCCCGCTTGTTCTATTATTATTGAAAGTATTAGCTTTTTGAAAATTAAGCAATAGGCAAAGAGCATTGGGAATGAGAAGATTCGAAAAAATATTTAAAGAAGATTTAGAATATTTTAATTATAATAATAAATAAAAAAAATATGAATTTACCAAATAAAATTCCAGTTTTTCCTCTTAATAATTTCATAATTTTTCCTAATACAAGTGTACCTTTAAATATTTTTGAACCAAGATACATAGAAATGGTAAATGATGTAATGAAAGGAAATAGAATAATTGGGATGATACAGCCAAAAAATAAAGATGAAATTCATTCTTTATATAACATTGGCTGTGCCGGTAAGATTTCAAGTTTTCAAGAAACTGAAGATGGAAGATATTTAATTGTTATAAAAGGAATTAGTAGGTTTAAAATTGAAAAAGAACTAGTAACAGCAAAACTATATAGAGAATTTAATATAAATTTTAATGATTATTCAAAAGACTTAACTGAGGAAAAAAAATCAATTAATTTCTCAGATCTTAAAATTATTTTTAAAAATTTTAAGTATTTATTAGATAAAATGGGCTACTTAATTGATTGGAAAGAACTTGAGAAAGAAAGTTTGGAACGAACAATAAATGAACTATCAATGGCAGCACCTTTTTCTTCTGAGGAAAAACAAATATTATTAGAATCAAAAAATATTACTGATAGAAAAGAAAAATTACAGAATATTTTGAAAACATATGTTTTAGATAATTTTAGCAATACTACAATTCAGTAAAAATAAAAACCTTTATCAGCAAACTTAGTAGCATAATTCTTAAAAAAATTATTATTTAAAAAGTTGTTTAAAATTTTTGTGGATAAATTTTTTTCAGTATCATATTTAAAAAATTCATGAATAAAGTCAATTCCATTTGAAAAAATGTAATTGAGATGTTTGGTTTTTTTTTCAAAATCTTGAAGTAATGAATGATCTAAAGGTAAACCTAATTTTATTTTATTATCAACTATTTCTAAAAGTATTTTAATATCTCTCAATGTCATATTAAATCCTTGTCCTGCTAATGGATGTATTGAATGAAGATTGTCTCCAAAATTTAATATATTTTTATAAAAATAATTTCTATTTAAAGTTAACTTTAATTTAAATTCCTCAAATTTAGAAAAAGATTTAATTTTATATTTTTTATTATATTTTAAAATTAAGGATTTAATTTTTTTTTCACTAATATTTTTATAATCATATATTGAATAAACAATTGATGTTTCTTTATTTGAGATTGGAAGAAAAGCCAAAGGTCCACAATTAGTAAAGATTTGTATAGCTTCATGATTTATACATTTTTGATGATTAATAATTCCTGTTTTTGCTACACTCTTATAATCTTTAGATATTTTGTTATAAAAAAAATTTTCTTCAATTATATTATTTTTTTCAGAATTTATAATTAGATCAAATTGATTTTCTTTTAAAATTTTTTTATAAAATAATTTATTATTAATTTTTATTTTTTTAAAATTTTTTTTATATTTAAGACTTGTTTCAAGTTTTCGATATAATTTATAATTTTGTATAATATAAAACAATTGTTTATTATCTTGGCCAAAATCTAACAGTTCTTTTCTATGATTTTTTTCGTTATAAATTTTAATCTTGTTAATTGGCCAGATTAATTTATCAATTTTAAGTATTTTTTTCTGAATAAAATTGTAATTATAACTAGAAATTCCTAATGTTCTGTGACTCTTTAAATTACTTTTATTTGAATAGTATAGAATTACATTAATATTTTTTTCGGTTAGGCTTTTAGCCAAAGCCAAATTAGTTAAACCATCACCAATTAAACATATTTTCATAATTAAATTTTAATTTTAACAATAAATATTAAATGATACAAAGTTACAAATTAGATTCATAATAAAATGAATATAAACGAAATATTTAATAAAACATTTGATTTTCTTATAAAAAGAATAGCAGAATTAATTGGTATTTTATTGGTTTTAGTATCAATTTTTTTAATTGTATCATTGCTTAGCTATTCACCGGATGATCCAAATTTTATATTCTCTAAAGATGCAGAAATAAAAAATATTTTTGGTTTTCAGGGTAGTTTTATTTCAGATATTTTTTATCAAGCAATTGGGATTACATCTTTATTTGTAACTGTAACTATTTTTTTTACTGGTTTAAATCTTTTTAGATCAAAAAAATTTATAATTATTGTAGAAAATATATTCTATGCAGTTATATATACTATTCTAATTTCACTTTTTTTTTCCACATATCATTCTAATTCTTTTACACTTACAATTAATGGAAATGGGGGTTTTGTTGGAAAATTTTTACAGGATAGTATTATCTCTAATTTAATAGAATTAAATAAAGAAATTTTTTACTACATATTAATTTTAATTTCTTTTATAATTTTTTTAATCAGTATAAATTTTAAAATAAGTAATTTCATAGATTTTTTAAAAAAAATATTTACAATTTTAAGTAAACAAAAAAATAATAACAGCATTTCAAATAATGATAGTTTGGATAATCAAGAAATTGATTATGATGATAATAAAGCTTTAATTCAAGAAGACTTACCATTTTCTAGTGGTCTTTCGACTTCAACAAAAATTGAAAAAAAATTTAGTTTACCATCAATTAATTTTTTAAAGTTTCCAACAAAAAAAGAAAGGGTAAGTATATCTGAGGAAAAAATTGATGAAGGTGTTTTAGAAAAAATTTTATTAGATTTTGGTGTAGAAGGTAAAATTAAAAAAATTAATAGAGGTCCTGTTGTTACACTTAATGAATTTGAGCCAGCTGCAGGTGTAAAAGTTTCTAAAATAATTAATTTATCAGATGATATTGCTAGAAACACAAGTTCTGAATCAGCTAGAATTTCTACAATACCTGGGAGTAACACCATTGGTATTGAGATACCAAATTTATCAAGAGAAAATGTTTATTTAAGTGAAATTATTTCTAGTAAAAATTTCTTAAATAAAGATATTAAACTCCCTATAGCTCTAGGTAAAAATATTTCTGGCGTTCCTATAATTAGTGACTTAACATCAATGCCACATTTATTAATTGCCGGAACAACAGGGTCAGGAAAATCAGTTTGTATAAATACGATTATACTTTCATTATTATACAAACACTCGCCAGATAAGTGTAAATTTATTTTGATCGATCCAAAAATGTTAGAACTATCCACTTATGAGGGCATACCTCATTTATTGTGTCCAGTTATAACTGAAGCAAAAAGAGCTGCTTCAGTATTAGGTTGGGTAGTTAAAGAGATGGAAAATAGATATAGACTAATGACAAAAGTGGGTGTTAGAAATATTGATGGATATAACTCAAAACATAAACACTCAATGCCATACATAGTTGTTATTGTAGACGAAATGTCAGATTTAATGCTTGTCGCTGGTAAAGAGATAGAGGGCTATATTCAAAAACTTTCACAAATGGCTAGAGCTGCTGGAATTCATATTATAATGGCAACTCAAAGACCAAGTGTAGATGTAATTACAGGTACAATTAAAGCAAACTTTCCTACAAGAATTTCATTTCAGGTAACATCAAAAATAGATAGTAGAACAATTTTAGGAGAGCAAGGTGCAGAGCAGTTACTTGGTAAAGGTGATATGTTATTTATGTCTTCGGCAAACAAGATGATTAGAATTCATGCACCGTACGTTTCTGAGTCAGAAATAGAAAAAATAAATAATTATTTAAGATCACAAGGTGAACCAGAATATGTAGATGAAATTTTAAGTTTTGCAGATGAAATAGAAACAAAATCAAATTCAGGCGAAGAAACAAATAAAGATGAATTATACCATAAAGCGCTTGAAATTGTAAAGATTGAAGGAAAAGCATCAACATCATTTTTACAAAGAAAACTTCAAATAGGCTATAACAGAGCGGCAAGAATTATTGATATGATGGAAGCTAATGGAGAAGTAAGTAAAGCAAATCATGTAGGAAAAAGAGAAGTTCTGAAGTGAAATTTTTTTTTTTATTTTTTATTTTAATATTTAACATTTCATTTGCTGCTCAAGCTTCAATAAAAAAAGAAATTATAAATAATTTTAAAAAAATTAAAAACATAAGTTTCAACTTTAAACAAACAATCGGTGAAAAAACCGAAATAGGAAATTGTATAATTGAATATCCAAAAAAAATTTATTGTAAATATGATAATTTTAAAAAAAAAATTATTGTTTCAAATGGCAAATCTTTAGTAATAAAAAATAGAGCAATTAATCAATATTTTAGATATCCTCTAAATAAAACTCCTCTAAATATTTTATTGAATAAAGATTATATAATTAAAGAAATGGAAAAAATTGATGGAAAGGTAGTAAATGAAAAATATTACAATTTTTTACTAAAACAATCTGAAAATGAAATTAACATATTTTTTGATATAAACTCTTATGATCTAATAGGATGGCAGACGGAAGATATTTATCAAAATTTAGTTGTAACATATATTTATAATATTGAAAAAAATAATGTTATTAAAAAAAAATATTTTCAACTTCCTCCTCTAAATTAACTTATGTTAATTTTTATATTTTCAGATTTGAAAATTTTCATTCCTCTTGACAAATAATTTTTAAGTGCATGTTTATGGTCTAAAGAGCACGTATGAACCCAAATTCTATTAGCATTTAAATTAAAAGCATTTTTAATTGCCTCACTTAGCAAATAACCTCCAAATTTTTTACCTATATATTCTTCAAATATTCCAAAATAAGCTATTTCATAATCTAATTTTACTTCATCAATTATCTGTTCATAATATCCTATAAGATTATTTTGTTCTTTAAGAACATAAGTACTTACGTTTTTATCATTAAGGTAATCTATCCATTTATCATCGCTCCAAGTTAGTCTATCTATCCAGTTAAATTTTTTACCAATTTGTTTATAAAAAAATTTATTTAATTGAAGATCTGGTTTGTTAATTAATTCCAAGTTGAGATTTTTTGAAGGTTTGGGTAATTCAGAAAGATCTTTTATTGATTTGATTTCTAAATAATGTCTCTTTATCGTTTTCACTCAACCATCTTACCAACTTTTTCTCCACCAAATAAGTGAAAATGTAAATGTGGAACTTCTTGACCTCCATCATCACTTATATTTGCTAAAGCTCTATAACCTTTTCCACTGATGGAAGAGATTCCTAATTTTTTAGCTACTGTTGTAATGCCTTTTAAAAAGCCAACAATTTCTTCTGATGTTGCTTTAGAATTAAAATCATCTAGGTCAACATATTTACCTTTTGGTATAACTAAAGCATGAATTTTTTTTTTTGGATCTATATCATAAAAAGACAGAACAAATTCGTCTTCATATATTTTTTCACATGGAATTTCACCTCTTAATATTTTCGCAAATACATTATTATTATCGTAACTCATTTTTTCCTTTTTTCTAATTCCATCATTACTTCCTCTATTTTAACTCCATTTGACTCTAAATATACTAATAAATGATAAAATACATCAGCTGCTTCATGAATTTTATTAGTATTACTTTCAACAGACTCGATCAGTTCCTGAATTTCTTCCTTAACTTTTTCAGTACTTAAATTTTTATCATTTAATAATTTATTAGTATATGAGTCATTAATTGGACTTTTTTTTCTTTCGCGTACTAATGTAACTAATTCTTCTAAAACCTTTAACATCTTTAAATCCTAACAGGAATTCCTTTTGATTCCAAATACTGCTTGGCTTCTAATATAGAATAATTTCCATAGTGAAAAATTGATGCTGCTAATACGGCACTTGCATTACCAAGCTTTATTCCTTCAACCAAGTGATCAAGATTTCCAACTCCACCGGAAGCGATTAAAGGTATATTAACGTTAGATGATATTTTTTTAATTAAATCAATATCATAACCTATTTGGGTACCATCTCTATCCATTGAAGTTACTAACAACTCACCTGC
>CETM01060103.1_pt1 | contig 12312 bp, 14 predicted proteins | sample 361451 | NCBI WGS metagenome assembly CETM01 (sample SAMEA2622690, study PRJEB7988) | marine metagenome | isolation source: saline water (ENVO:00002010), including
ATTTACGTGCTGAACAATAAAGAATACCTCAATAAGATTTTTCAATCAAATAAACCACTAATAATATACAAAACTGTTGGCGGATATGACGTTTATACTGATTTCAAAGAGAAGATTACTTTAAACTCTAAGAATTTTAAAAATTTTCTCAATAAGAAAACTTTACAATCAAAATCTTCTATAAAGGAATTAAACTGTTATGTTGGTTTTTTTGGTTTTCAGCTTTTATGTGAAAATATTAAAATTAAAATTCCTAATCAACAAAGTTTAAATTTTTATCCAGGACTTTTTTACAAACCGCAGACTATAATTAAAATTCGAAAAAATATTGTAATTAAAAGTTTATTAAAAAATTTTAGAAAATTACCAACTTCAAAAAATGAAAAAAAGTATTTTTATCAAAAAAAATTTAATTTAAACTTAGATGAGTCAAAATATTCTAACTTATTCAAACATTTTTCTAAAAAAATTAAATTAGGAGAAACCTATCAAATTAAAATATGTCAAACTTATTCAAATAAATCCGATATTGATGCTGTTAATTTTTTTTGGAAATTAATGAGCATTAATGAATCTCCAGAAAGTTTTTTAATCAGAGACAAAGATTATAGTATTATAAGCTGTTCCCCAGAGACGCTTATTGAAAAAAAGAAAGATGTTATTATTACAAAACCAATCGCTGGTACTCTAAACCGTACAAAAAAAATAAATCTTCAGTTTGCTAACAATTTTTTTAAAAAAAATGAAAAAGAGAGCAAAGAGCATAATATGATTGTTGATATGGAGCGTAATGATTTATCACGGATTTGTAAAACGGGTACGGTAAAAATTAATAAATTAAAAACTGTTGAAAAGTATAGAGACCTTTATCATTATGTCACTGAGATAAAAGGTAAGTTAAAAAAATACATTACTAATCATGATATTATTTCAGCAATGATGCCTGGTGGATCCGTTATTGGTTGTCCAAAAATAAATACTATAAAACTTCTTAATGGTCGTGAAAAATTAAACAGGAATATTTATACGGGTAGCTTTGGTTATATTAATTCTAACGGTGACATGCGTTTTAATATTATTATTCGCTCAATTTTAAATTACAAAAAACGAATAGAAATTTCAGCTGCAAGCGGTGTTGTTATCGATAGCAAACCCAAAAGAGAATATAAAGAAAATTATATTAAGGCTAAATCACTTTTAGATTTATTTAAATCATGATTTACGTTATCGACCACGAGGATTCCTTCACTTATAATCTTGTTCATCTATTAGAGGGTTTTGGCCCAACTTATGTTTCCAACTACTACGATATTAATTGGCAAAAATTAGAAAAATCTAAAATTATTATTTTTTCACCAGGGCCTGGTAACCCCTCTCATTATCCTAAAACACAAAAAGTATACAAGAAGTATAAAGGTAATAAAAAAATTATAGGCATTTGTCTTGGTTTTCAGCAAATATTATATGGCGAAAACGCCAATATAGTTCCTCAAAAAAAAATATATCATGGTTATCAGTCTAAAATTAAATCCTTAAAAGAAAGTGCTTTATTTAAGCCCAATAAGGTTTTTTTAGTAGGTCGCTATCATTCATTAAAGCTAAAAGAGCCCTTCAATTCTTCCTCATTAAAAATAACAATGAGATGTATTGAATCTAATGTTGCTATGGCCATAGAAGATACTATTAATAATGTATATGGTTTTCAATTTCACCCAGATTCTTTTTTAACTGATGATGGTAAATTTCTCATTCAAAAAATCATACAATTTTAACAGCTTCAATAATGTTAACTATGATCATTTATGGGGATCAAAAGGTGTTTTTACAACAATAAGAGTTGTTGGACACAGTCCCAAATATATTTTTTTAAAAGATCACTTATCACAGTTAAATAAAAGTTTAAAAAAATTAAATATAAAATTTTCTTTAACTGAAAAAAAATTATTAGAGTTAATCCCTAATCAATCAAATATAAAAAAATTTAATCATCTTCTAAGAATAGCTGTTAACAAAAAACTAATATCCATATCTCTTCGACCTCGGTTAACACCAAGTAATAATTTTCAATGTCAACTTGTTAATTTTCAACGAGTAAATGCAAGAGTAAAAAATCTTCACTATAAAAAAATATTATCTCTACAAAAAAATATTGACATGCAAAAAAAGGAAATACTATTTTATAGTAAGAAGAATATCCTCGAAGGTTCAACAACAAATTTAATTATGATTAAAAACAATCAGATGATTTTGCCTAAAGGGAACTACTATAAAGGTATAACAATGAATTATTTTTTAAAAAAATTTAAAAATAAATGTATATTTAAATCAATAACCTTTTCAGACCTCATGTCATCTGATGAAATAGTCTTGGTTGGCTCTGGCAAAGGTGTAGTTAAAGTTTCATCTATTCCTCAAATTAAATGGTTTAGCTCTTCGTCAAAAATGTTTAAAAGATTGTTTTTAATATATGAAGCTGAATTAAAATTATGATATTTAATAAAAATAAATTTTCTATTGTATCGCCAGCAATCATGGGAATATGTAACGTAACCAAAGATTCGTTTAGTGACGGGGGTAAGAATTACAAAACTCATGATGCTTTAAAATCTATAAAGATGATGATTGAAGAAGGTGCTCAAATTATTGATATAGGTGCGGAAAGCACTAAACCCGGAAGTGATCCAATAAACTATAAAGAAGAAATTAGAAAACTATCTCCCATATTAAAAAAATTACCTAAAGATCAATTCTTGATATCAATTGACTCTGCCAAAATTGAAACACAGGAATTTGCCTTAGAGAACGGGGCACATATCATTAATGATGTTTTTGGAGGTTCAAATGATTTGTTTCAGCTAACTAAAAAATTTAAAAATGGTTTAATCTTAATGCATACTCCCGCCCCACCAAAAATTATGCAGTCTAAAGTAAATTCTTATAAAAATGTTGTGAGTGATATTAAAAAAATTTTTCAAATAACTCTCAAAAAAATCGATAAATATAAAATACCCCACTCTAAAATTTGGTTCGATCCTGGAATTGGATTTGGTAAAAATCTTTCACAAAACATAGAAATTATGCAAAATATTACACAATTTAAAATTAAAAAATGTGGTGTTTTGTTGGGTTCATCTCGGAAGAGTTGGATCAGCGGTATTGACAAGAGTGATGTTAATAATCGCCTCGGTGGCTCAATAGCCTCAGCCCTTTATTGCTATAAAAAAGGGGTGAATATGTTTAGAGTGCATGACGTTAAAGAAAGTTACCAAACCCTTAAGGTGTATAAAAAATTATGTTCGATGTAGAAATTAAAAATCTTAAAATATTTGCAAATATTGGTATCACCCCAAGTGAGAGAAAGAAAAAACAATTACTTAAAGTTACTTTAAATTTTAGTTATAGTGTTGCTAAAGGTAAGGATTTAGAAGTGATGAATAATTTAAAAGATTATTCGAAGATAGCTAAATCATTAAAACAATTTATTGCTGAATCCTCCTATGATACTTTGGAAAAACTTATCACATCTTCTTCTCATATGTTAACAAAAAAATTTAAGATTAAAAAAGTTAAAGTTAAAATTAATAAAACCGCAGTTGCTAAACGTTATGGATCAGAAACAGTTAGTGTATCCAACTAATTATTATATCGCCTTAGGAACTAATGTTGGCAATTACAGAAATAATTTATCAAAAGCTTTAGTTGAATTAGGAAAAATTGGTTATGTGGCTAGAATTGCACATATTTACAAATCTAAGCCTTATGGATATCTAAAGCAAAATTTTTTTTATAATAGTATGGTTTGTTTAAAATCTGAATTGTTACCAAGCCAATTAATAAATAAAATACAGTTGGCAGAAAGAAAATTACAAAAAAATAAAAGAATTATTAATGGACCAAGAAAAATTGATTTAGATATTATTTTTTCAGATCAAAAAGTTTTTAAAAATAATAATTTAATCATACCTCACCCACGTGCACAAGAAAGAGATTTTGTCTTATACCCTCTTTTGGATATTAATCCTTTCTTTAGACATCCAGTTTCTAAATTAACTGTGAAACAATTAATTGAACAATTAAAAGATACTTATATTGTTAAAAGATTAAGCTACCGCAACTTGCTGTAAGAAGTTTTTTAATTTCTTTGAAGAAATTATATTTTTAGAATTTTTGAGATTACGCGATACATCAATGCCTTCAGGGTTTAATAAACTTATTATTTTATTAGCTTTCTCTTCATTAATGCCTCCTCCAATGAAAACAGGAATAGATAGGTTTTTAATTGATTGAATATGTTTTAAACACTTCATTAACGCATATGTTTTTATACTCTTAGTTTTATATACGTTTAGATCATAGTATATTACGTTTACTATGTTTTTAATATTACGAAGATACGCTATATTAAAATTTTCAGGATTTACTGCAATACCAATTTTTAACCTTTTAAATGTTTTGCGTAAAAGTTGTAATTCGTTTTTTTTAAAGTGGTATGAGCATGATATCGTTTTTGGTTTTGTAAAATCTATTTGTTTTATTAATTTATTTATGGAAACATAGCGAGTAAGTAATACTGATTCAATTTTATAATTTTTACATTCTTTAATTAATATTTTTATTTTTTTATCTGTAGCTGTGTTTGGACCATTTAGATTATTGCTCGCAAATCCAAGTGACTTGATTTTATTTTTATAGGCTGTTTTAACAGATTGTGAATTTGTGATGCCGCAAATTTTTAATGAAACTTTTTTCATATTAAGTATTTTATTATTATAAGTTATCTGTAAACTAGTTTGTAATCTTATGTCATTAAAATTTTTTAGACGAGTTGCTTTTGGCCTTTCCCCAAACGATAATAAACCAGATGATCCTCTTCCTTGGGCATTGAGTCAGTTAAATACTGTACCAAAATTTTTATGGCCTGGATCCATACCTACAGAAAAAGAACTTAGAAAAAAATATGGTGAGTGGGTATATGGTGACAGAGAAGTTTTACGAAAAAAATTTAAAAATGACAAAAATGAATACAAAAAAGCAAAAGATGACCTTAGGTTAAAAACAGGTGAGAGATACTTTGAGTTGAATGAGCACGCTATTAGGCATTACCAAACAAAATATAGTCAGCAACCTGTTTTTGAGCGTTTCTGGCTATTCTGGGGAAATCATTTTGCTATCAGTGAAAAAGATTTTTTAGCCGAGTTTAGTACAGGGCCTTATCAGCGAGAAATTATTAGACCAAATATGGTAAAAACCTTTGAAGATATGGTTCAATCAGTAACTACATCGTGGTGCATGATTCATCATCTTGATAACTCAGAGTCTGTGGGGCCAAATTCTAGAAGAGGGTTAGAGTCAAGAGATACCATTAATGAAAATCATGCCAGAGAATTATTAGAGTTACATACTGTTTCTCCGTCTGCAGGTTACACTCAAGAGGATGTTATTCAATTAGCATATATCATGACCGGTTGGGGACATAAATGGAGTAGAAAAAATTTGGAAACAGGAGATGTCTGGTTTGACCAAGAAAAGCATCAAAAAGGAGATAAGCAAGTTTTAGGCGTTAAGTATAAGAATGATGCAAAAAGAGAGCTTGCCAAAGTTATTCATGATCTTGCAACTCATCCAGTATGTATCGAGTTTGTATCAACAAAATTATGCCGACATTTTATTACGGATGAACCAACTTCGGAAATGATTAATCCTGTTATTGAAGCCTGGAATAAATCTAATGGTAATTTAATTAAAATTCATAAGGCGGTGATAAAACAAGCTTTTAAATATAACGACACTACACATAAGTTTCACCCACCAGAAATATGGCTTATGCAATTATCAAAAATGTTTGATTTAAATATTCCTTTATCGGCAGATAGGATGAATTATAATTTTAAGTCAAAACCCAATAATAGACAAAGACAATTATCTTGGATACTTAGAGAAATAGGACATTCGCCCTATCGAGCTAAACAGCCAAATGGGTGGAGTGATCTTGAACCAGATTGGGTGTCGCCAGAATTACTACTCCGTCGGTTTTGGTTTGCTTCAGTGGAACTTCCAATGTTAGTTAAATCTGGAAATAAATCGCATGATTTTATTATAAGTTGCTTAAAAAATAATTTTGATGATTATGAAAGTATGGCATCTCTTATTCATCAATTTAGATTTGGGACAGCTGAAAAAGATTTAGGAAGAAAGTATGGAGTGATTTGTAATTTACCAGGAGTGTTAAAAGTATGAATTGTACAAGAAGAAATTTTTTAATCGGAGGCTCAACAACATTATTTCTTTCTGGATTTTTTCCTAAAATAAGCTTTGCTTCAATGCAGAAAAAAAATCTTATAATTATATCTCTTCGTGGGGGGATGGATGGTTTAACAGCAGTACCCGTAATTGGAGATAAAAGATTAAAAAAATTAAGAAAAAAACTTATTTTAGAAGATGTTCTTAAATTGAATAGTGATTTTGGTTTGCATCCTAAATTAGAAATTTTTCATGAACTATGGCAGAATGACAAAGCAGCATTTGTGCATGCAACAAACATTCCTTACACGGGCAGATCTCATTTTGATGGTCAAAACTTAATGGAAACAGGTGCTCATATTCCGTATAAAGAAAAAACAGGATGGCTTGGTAGAGGATTGTTGGCATCAGATATTGTTGGTAAAGGGTTAGCTATATCGTTACCGATGCCACTTTTATTGCGAGGTGTCCCACAAAATAATAATTTTTTCCCCTCTCCCGATTTTGTAGAGACAAAATTAATAGATCAAATTTATGATGAATTCAAAGGTGATAATAATGAGCTGATAAAGTCTACACTTGATACAATTAGACAAAGACCGCTATCAATGCAAATTGCAACAGACTCGGATGATAGAAAAAAACTTGCTCTAGAAGCTGCAAAGCAACTTAAAGATCAAAGCGGTCCACGTGTAGCCGTTTTTGAATTAGATGGATTTGATACGCATGCTGCCCAAGGCGGTGTTGAAGGGGCCCATGCTGATGAGCTAGAAGAAGTAAATGAAATTGTAAAAATATTGTATGAAAATCTTGGTCAAGCTTTTGATAACACTCTTATTTTAACACTGACAGAATTTGGAAGAACAATTAAACAAAACGGAGGTTATGGGACAGAGCATGGCTATGGAAGTGCAATATTAATGGCAGGTGGTTTGTTAAAAAAATCACAGGTGTATACAGATTGGCCTGGTTTAAAAAAGAAAGAATTATTTGAAGGTAGAGATCTAAACTCTACTATTGATTCCAGGGCTGTTTATAATTCAGCCATGTCCATGTGTTTTGATAAGGATACAGAATTTTTACGTAGAGAAGTTTTCTGGGGTGATGACTTACCTGATTTAACAGAAGAATTGTTTAAGATTTAGAAATAAATAATTTTTTTTGTTTTTTCATGATAAACGAACATATGATTTCAGAAAATTTTGAAAAGCTTTTTCAAGCTGCAAAAGATGTTAGAGACAATGCTCATGTTCCTTATTCAAAATTTAAAGTGGGGGCAGCATTTCTTACAGAGGACAATTCAATTATTGCAGGGTGCAATGTTGAGAATGCAGCATACCCCCAATCTCAATGTGCAGAAGCAAGCGCAATAGGAAATCTTGTAGCAAAGGGTTTTACAAAAATTAAAGAAGTAGTGGTGATAGGTTCTGGAGACTTACTTTGCTCACCTTGTGGAGGGTGCAGGCAAAGATTAAGAGAGTTTGCAGCACTTGATGTTAATATTCATATGTGCAGTGTTAATGGACACATCAAAACATCAACATTAGAGGATTTACTCCCCGACTCTTTTGGTCCAGAAAACTTATAATGCATACTTCAGCAAGATTTTTTTTAGAACAAACAAATACGAAACCAGATATTGCTGTTATTTTGGGATCTGGGTTAACAAATTTTTTTGACACAAAAAATATTATTAAAGAAATACCTTACACTGACTTATCAGACTTTCCTCAGCCCACAGTTAAAGGACATGCTGGTAAATTAGTTTTAGGAGAAATAGCTAAAAGAAAAATAGTGTGTATGTATGGTCGTTCCCATATTTATGAAGGTCATGAACCACAGAGTCTAGCAAAACCAATACGTGTATTAAAAGACATAGGATGTAAACTTCTTATCGTTACAAATGCTGCAGGAAGTCTTGATGAAAATATGCCAGCAGGAAGTTTAATGGCAATTACCGATCATATTAATTGGAGTGGATTTAATCCTTTGATTGGAAAAAACCACGATGATTATGGTCCTAGGTTTCATGATATGAGTGATGGGTATCATAAATTTTATCGTGATCAATTAATAGGAGTTGCAAAAAAAACTCATCAAAAAATATTTGAAGGAATATATTGTATGTATTCTGGTCCAAATTTTGAAACACCAGCTGAAATAAATGCACTAAAAGTTATTGGTGGTAATGCAGTAGGAATGTCAACAGTCCCAGAGGTGCTAGTTGCTAATCATTGTGAACTTTCTGTCATTGCTATCAGCGTAATTACAAATCTAGCAGCAGGGATGAACAAAACAAAACTTAGTCACAAAGAAACTTTAGAAAACGCAAGTCTCGCTGAAGAAAATATTCTTCAACTAATTAAAAACTTTATTACAGAAGTGACATTTGATGATTCCTCAAGAAATAATTAGAAAAAAAAGAGATAAAAAGGTTCTTTCAAGGGAAGAAATATTTGTATTCGTAAAAGGTTTAACAGATGGATCTTTTTCAGATTCACAAGTTGCGGCGATGAGTATGGCAATTTTCTTAAATGGCATGATACCTGAAGAAACAGTTAATTTAACCGAAGCAATGACAACTTCAGGGGATACACTTAATTGGGCTGGTGTTGTTGATACTGATCTAGTTTGTGATAAACATTCCACAGGTGGTGTGGGAGATAAAACAAGTCTTATCCTCGCACCTATTTTAGCAGCTTGCGGATTATTTGTCCCAATGATTTCTGGAAGAGGTCTTGGGCATACAGGTGGAACGTTAGATAAGTTCGATTCTATCCCAGGTTATAATACACAACCTGATTTAGATACTTTTAAGAAAGTAGTAAAAGAAGTTGGTTGTGCAATTATAGGACAAACTTCAAACTTAGCGCCTGCAGATAAAAAATTATATTCAATTAGGGACATTGTGGGCACAGTCGAATCTTTACCATTAATTACATCATCTATACTATCTAAAAAAATTGCATCAGGTTTAAAGACATTAGTTTTAGATGTTAAGGTAGGAAACGGATCTTTCAATAGTACTATAGACATAGCAAGAGAGTTATCTCATTCACTTGTAAAAGTAGCCAAAGGAGCTGGGTTGCAATGTGAGGCAATTATAACAGATATGAACCAAGTCTTAGGAAAAAGTGCTGGACATATTTTGGAAATGTTAGAGTGTATTGACTTTTTAAAAAATCAAGAAAAGGAATCAAAACTTGAAACAATAACATTTGAATTAGTAGGCTCAATTTTAATGATGTCCCAAAACCTTTCTAAAGAAGAAGCTCTTAAAAAAATTAATACTGTAATATCAAATGGGCAAGCAGCAGAAAAATTTGAAAAAATGGTCCATGCTTTAGGAGGTCCTTCTGATATTATGTCGTCACACGATAATCACTTGAAAATAAAGGCTATAAAAAAAGATATTTTTTCAACACAAACAGGATGGGTAAAGGAAATTAAAACAAGGGATCTGGGATTAATTCTTATTGAGTTGGGTGGAGGAAGAAAACAAGTCACGGATAAAATTAATTTCAATGTTGGTTATGATCATGTCTTAAAAGTTGGTGATAAAGTAGATACAAGCAAACCTCTTTTAACAGTTTGTACAAATTCAGAAGATGATTATGAAAATGTAAGAAAAAAAATTGCAGATTGTTTTATAATTGTTGATACCGAGGTAAGTGCACTTCCATATATGTATGAAGTAATTAACTAATGAGTACACAATTAGCTATTAATGAAGATCTAATAAAATATCTTCAAAATCTGGGGTACCGAAAAGACCCCCTTGTCGATGAATTAGAGAAGGAAACCAAAGCACTGGGTAAAGTTGCTCAAATGCAAATTGCTAAAGAGCAAGGTCAATTTTTAGAAATTATTGTAAAAATATCAAAAGCGAAATCATGTTTAGAAATTGGACGATTTACTGGGTTAAGTACATTATATATGGCACGAGGACTTTCGTCCGATGGCAAAATTGTTACTGTTGATAATTCAGATGAATTTTTACCATTAGCACAAAAATACTGGGATAAGGACGGTCTTACTTCAAAAATAGATTCTATTATTGGAGCAGGTGTGGATGTGATGCAAAGTTTAATTGATCGTCAACATATATTTGATTTGATTTTTATTGATGCAGATAAAAATAACTATCCAAATTATTATGAACTATCTCTAAGTCTAGTTCCATCAAATGGAATTATCATTATTGATAACATGCTATGGCATGGAATTGTAGCTGATCTATCTAAAAATGATTCACAAACAAAAACTATTCGTGATCTAAACTTAAAGATTAACAAAGATGAAAGAGTAGAATTTTCTTTACTCCCATTGTCTGATGGCCTTTCCTTTATACGAAAAAAATAATTTTTTTACTTGAAATAATTTTAACAATTCCCATATTCTAAATGTTGGTATGCCATTGTGGGTGCCAATTTTAACTTGCTTAATAAGGAGTTTTTATGACTAGAAACCTATCCGTATGGAATTCACTTAGACCATTTTCGGTTGGATTTGACTCAATTTTCGAAGAATTTGATAGAATGTTAGAGTCTACCGAGCGACATAACTCAAATTATCCACCCTATAATATTCACAGAATAAATGAGAATAATTATAAAATAGAAGTAGCCTTAGCTGGTTATTCTAAAGATGATATTGAATTAGAGCTTAAAGAAAATAATCTGACTGTTCGCAACAGACAAAAAGAAAAAGTTGTGAATGAAGAAGGAAACGGAGTTATTCACAAAGGAATTTCTACTAGACAATTTGAGCGATCATTTACTATCTCAGAAGACATAAAAGTTAAGAATGCTGAATTATTAAATGGTTTATTAAATATTGATTTAGAGCGCATTATACCTGAGGAAAAAAAGGCTCGGTTAATAGAAATTAAATAATTTATAAGTATTATAAATATGTTTAAATAAGGATAGGGGCCCAATGTGGCCCCATTTTATTTTATTGGCAATTGATAAATGCTAAACTATAATTGTGTAATGAGGTTTGTTGTAATTGCTATTTTGTTTTGTAGTTCTAGTCTATTAGCTCATCAGCCAAAGTTAATTAATTATTCACCCTCTATTGACAATCCTCATGAAGTTATAGATCCAGAAATATCTAAAGCATATTATGGTAAGCTTAATGGTGAGCCGCACTATTATATAATTAATAGTGATGAAGAATTTTTATTTTATACTGGAATTTTAACTCCTAAAGTTGATGAAGATTATTTATGGTTATCGATTGCTGTGTATTTGATCAATGAAAAAAATAATAAAATTTTAAAATTTTTTGCTGATGGTCAGAAATTTGAATGGGAAGCTTGGTATGAACCATATGCAAGAGATTGGTATTGGAAAGGTCCTGAAATAGGAGCCGAAGTAAATGAAGATACAGGTTTTAAGAGAAGTTTTAATTTGGGTGCAGGTTCTTACATAATACAAATTTTTAATCAGAATAACACAGGCCATTATTCTCTTGCTGTTGGTGAAGCTGAGTTTTTTGGATCTAATTTGTGGGAACAAATTTTAACATGGACACCTATCCTTTTGTATATTGGGCCTGTTATGGATATAGCACATTGGCAAAAATTTGATATTCGCGCTTATATTCCTCATATAGCTCTCATAGTTATAATGTTCCTAATTTATTTCATTATTAAAAAGTTATTGTTTAGAAAATAAAAAAGATTTGTATGAGATTAAATTTAATATTATTTTTTTTATCTTTTGTATTTTTTTCCTCTTCAGTCCATGCACATACTTTTACGGGTATGGTAGGTTTTTATGATGGTCTATCTCACCCAGTTTTGGGGATAGATCATTTTTTAGCAATGGTTAGTGTTGGTATTGTAAGCGCCCAAATAGGAGGGAGAGCAATTTGGACAATTCCTGCCACCTTTGTTGTAATGATGGTTATTGGTGGAATAATCGGCATGCTTATTGAAGTTTTCTTTTTTGATTTTGAAGAGTTTGCTTTTATAGTTGTTGAGTACGGGATAGTTTCTTCTGTCATATTATTGGGTTTAGCAATTGCTATAGAAAAAAAAATTGCCACTAATATTATAATGATTTT
>CETM01032673.1_pt1 | contig 12306 bp, 8 predicted proteins | sample 361451 | NCBI WGS metagenome assembly CETM01 (sample SAMEA2622690, study PRJEB7988) | marine metagenome | isolation source: saline water (ENVO:00002010), including
CGCATAGTTGAATGCGACCAGCCGAAAGGTGAACAGAAAGGGGCTTATTCCCTGCTCCCTCGCCCTAATGTATGTTATTCGACTATAGCATCGAGTACAGGCTCAGTAGCAAGAGCGCCGCTTTGATCGTAATCAAGCCAGGATTCTCCTTTGGTTATTCTCGTCCCTACCTCATGATACGCTACAATCATGGCAGGTAGCAATATCGAACTGGTCAGAAGAGCCAGGATTAGTAGTAGCATCATCAGGACAAAGAAGTTCTGAAGACCCGGTATCGCAACGAATAGCCCGGCGGCTAGACCAGCACAGGTAGTTGTGGTAGTCTCGAAGATGGTCTGACCGGTCTTAGCTACGGACTTTACAATGCCAGAAGGGGTTTCTCGTTCGTCTTTAATTCTGTCAACAATATGAATCGAATCATCTACTCCTATACCAAAAACGATTGTCCCCACCATCGCGGTGAAGAAGTTGACATTTACACCTCCACTGCGCATCAGCAAAGGTTGCCAGACTACTACAACGCCCACTGCAATCATAGTGAAGAATGCGAGTCTGGGAGACCTGAATAAGAAAGCCATTGCAATCAACAGAATTAGCATGGTTGCGATTGTAGTCTCGGACTGCGCCTCTTGTACGCCATCATTCACATCGATTGAAACTGGGAGGCCTCCTGTAAGCAGTGAATTGAATAATTGCTCAACCTCTAGTCCAGTGCATGTCCAAGCTGAGTCACATGGTTTGTCTCCAGAGAGGAAGCCGTCAATTGCATCCCTCAAGACTGTGGCATCAGCGAGATTGATGTAAGGCTGATTGACATATACTAGTGTCTTGGTCTCGCCACTTCCTTGGTCTGCATTCATCAGCATTGAACGAACTTCTGGAGAGAGTGTATCAAATGCGACATTTACCATTGCTTCTCTGCTTGTGGTTGCATATGGCCAGCAGTCCGGTCGGAGAATGTTATCTGACTCATCCCAACATTCATCATGCAGAATCTCCCATAGACTTTGGTCGTACAATTCCAAATCTCCTATTACGACATCAACATGTATAGATTTCAGTATCGTAACTAGGCTTACTGTGGAAGTATTTGCAACTTGATCTATCTTCTCAATTTGCATTATGTCTATTGCATCTAGGATGGGCAGGTCCCTTATCGGAGCGGTATCATTCTGGGCACCTCTTTGTGTTGCATCTACGATGAACATGTTAGTCTGTCCTCCATCGAAAACGTAACTGTATTCTCTGAGAGTTTCATATGATTCAAGTCCAGGAGGGACTTCATCTGAAGAACCACTCAAGCCCTTTCCGAGCTCTTCCTCGAGAATGGAACCGCCCCACACAGTCAACACCACAGTAACTAACAGAACTAGGACTGTATTCTTCACAGGGATTTCTCCTATCTTCTCCCAGATTCTGTCAAACGCCTTCGATGGAGCCTTTCTATATTTGAGCAATTGAACCAAAGCGGGTACCAGAATCATCGACATCACAAAAGTGACTGCAATTCCAAGGAGGAGAGTAGTACCAACTGTTCTCATAGGCTCAATCGGAACAAGACTGGGCCATCTAAGGACGCTGAAACCAATTATAGTAGTCAGGGCAGAGAGGAAGATTGCGTGCCCGGTTGTTAGAACTGCCCTTACTGTTGCTGTGAGGGTTATGTGTGAGTCCCAAGGGTCAATATCCTCAGTTTCAAAACCATCTCTTTGGGCCGACCATGCCATTTCCAGTCTCTCTTCAATTAGTTCTATTCTATTCTCCTCAATTCGATTAGTCAGATGCAGCGCATAATCGACCCCCAATCCGACCAGTATAGGACCAACAGAGATAATCATCGGAGTAAGCATGATATCGGCAATTACGGTGATTCCGAAAGTGATTGCTAGACTCATCATAATTGGAGCACCGCAGATTATGATGACCTTTGGGTTGCGATGCAATAACAGCATGGCTAAGCAAACTAGAACGCCGCTTATTGGGAGCATGCGGTCTACCAACTCCTGGTAGATTGCGTCCGAGATGTCGTGGACTACCGGAGTCAGTCCTGTGATGGTCACTGCTTTCCTATTTTCAGTAGATGTGAATTCATCCATTGTTGAAGTTGGAGAGAGATAAGTACGGTGACAAATTTCACAAATGGAGGAATCGGATTCCTCATAGATTAGTAATTCGGCATGCCTGATAAACGCCTTATGATCCCTTAGTTGGCCTGAAGGATTTTCTTCAGTCTTGCCTTTTGGATCGTCACGAGGCGTTATTGCTGTATCGGACATATCGAACTTCAGCCCTATTACGACTACAGTAGTATCCCAAATACCGTCGTTATTCGTATCTCGAATGAAGCTGGAAAGTAGTGGTTCTGCATCCTCAACAAAGCGGTCTATCCTCTCTTGTGCGCCATCACCTTCTGGAATTGAGTATCCTTCGAATGGATTCAATGAAGATATTGCGCAGTCTTCCCCATCCCCAGTGGGCAAGGCGTACTTCTCCATCGCACAATTGAATCTGTAACTGGAGGAATTTGCTTCCTTGACTATTTGAGCGGGCGAGAGAATCCAGACCACGCCATCTATCGCGCCTCGGTCCTCTTTGTTGTAATCCAAACCGGACTGATAGCCTCCTATGCCACGATTTTGATCATCGCCCTCAATCCAAGATATTTGTTTGAGGATTTCTACATCAGTGATATTCTCGGTCCCTCTCCCGTTCTCGAGGGCATTGTTTGTCTGGATGTAAAGCATGAAAATGTCAGTAGACCACTGCTCACGAACCTGCTGAAGCAACTCGGTAGAATCAGCCCCATCGGGAAGATAGATCTCGACATCTCCGTTAATCTGGTGTTCAAATTCCATCGCATCTCTACCAATCGTAGCGGTAAGTAAAATCAGCAAAATTACCACGGCTGCAGGACTTCTCAGTATCGATGAATAGGTTAACTCGGCTGTCCTGCGCGTTACTGCATCTGCAGCATCTCCAGCGTCGTCAACAAGTTGGGCTACAGTGTCGATGCTTTCGCCGATAAAACTCGATGAAATTGCTTTCTTTGCATTGTCAATCTCCTGCTTGACCGGTTTCAAAGATTCGAAGAATCGGTCCCAGAAGGCTCGCTCATCATCCTGATTTTCGTCAGTCTTGACAGAGTACCTGTCACCCGATTCTTCCTCTGCCACGCAGGGTTGCCCCTGCTGGAACCAAATGAAGCGTTCGCAATCGCTCTCGACTATGTGCGAATTAGAAAGGAAATCGAACTTAGGCATGCCCGATGGACTCAAGGCATACAGTAGGTTGGCCAGTACATGGAATTGGTCACCGGGGGGGCCGGATTTATCGGCTCACACCTAGTTGATGCTCTAGTTGAGCGTGGTAAGTCAGTAAGGGTGCTTGATAACTTCAGCAGTGGCAGGATGCAGTTCCTATCCCATCATGATGAATCGGGATTTGTCGAGGTCGTCAATGCAGATCTTCTCGATTCAGATGCAGTCAGACAGGCGATGGTTGGGGTCGATGTCGTTCATCATATGGCAGCTAATCCTGATATCAGACTAGGCACTACTGTTACAGACACTGATCTTAAGCAAGGGACAGTGGCTACTTACAATGTCCTAGAAGCCATGAGGCTTGAAGATGTGAGTCAGATCTCCTTCTCATCATCGTCAGCAGTTTATGGAGAGGCCGAAATCATGCCTACACCGGAAACATATGGGCCGATTAAGCCAATATCTCTGTATGGAGCCTCAAAGTTAGCCTCAGAAGCACTGATTACAGCGTGGTGCGGGACTTTCGGTGCCAAATCATGGGTTCATCGCTTTGCAAATATTGTTGGCCCTAGAGGAACACATGGGGTAATCTATGATTTCATTCATAAGTTGAAGGTAGACTCGTGTAGACTTGAGGTCCTGGGTAACGGTATGCAAGAGAAATCATACATGTCGGCTCACGATTGCGTACAGGCGATGGTCCATCTGATTGACAATACTGGAGAAGATGTCAATCTGTACAATTTAGGCACTGGAGATACCTGTTCTGTGCGCAGGATTGCCGAGATTGTTGTGGAAGAAAGTGGACTAGAAGGAGTATCAATCGAATATACAGGGGGCGACAGGGGCTGGGCAGGTGATGTACCTAAGACCTCGCTAGATGTCAAGAGTCTGTTCTCAACGGGTTACAGGCCTGACATGATGTCCGAGGAAGCAATCAGACATACTGCTAGTGCACTGATATCGGAGATTGGCCTTTAATCCCGTACAGGAAATGAGTATTTCATTAACCGGGGCTAGGAGCAAGGCCCGTGAGCAAACGCTGGTATCAAGATAACAGGCGCGATGCCTGGAGGCGTATCGCACGGTCCAAGGGATATAGGACTCGTTCCGCATACAAACTCAAGCAGATCCAAGAAAGGTTCGCAATAATCAGATCCGGTGATTGTGTACTCGATGTGGGGTGTCACCCGGGAGGGTGGTTGCAAGTTGCAGTCGAAGAATCCGGCGAAGAGGGTTTGGTTGTCGGAGTCGATTTGCTCGCTACTTCTCCCGTAGAAGGTGCCGTTGTGATAATCGGAGACATTACCGATGACTCCACAATAGAGCGCATAAGTGAGTCTATTGAAGGTCGTGACATTAATGTGGTTGTCAGTGACATCTCTCCTAATCTGACAGGACGATATGATACCGACCAGACAATATCTCTGGAGCTTTCGACTCTGGTTCTTGATGCTGCTATGCGATTCGTACCTGCAGGAGGTTCGTTTGTGACTAAGATTTTCCAAGGAACTGGTATTGAGGGGCTTGTGGAAGCAGCCAAAGATAGATTCTCCAATGTCCAGAGATTTTCACCTACTGCGAGCAGAAGTTCGTCATCGGAGACTTATCTAATCTGCCAGAATAGACTGCCACAAGTTCGCCCTGCCGCTCGAGGTAAGACTGCACTAGAACAGGTGAATGAGCACCTTGAAGGGCTGGGGATACTAGTAGAAGAAACAGAAGATGAGGAGGAAACTGTAGTAGGATTCAGGAGATTGAACAAAGATAGTGAGTGAATACTTCACTCCGAGTTTCGATCGTAAGGCACTATATTCTGCCATTCTGATGCATCTGAGCGAGCAACAACAGCATGCACCCATTCATCATCTGAGCAATTGAATACCTCATGAGGCAGGCCTGGCTCAATGTAGAACATATCTCCTGCGCTGTGAACAACCGAATTCCTGCATCCAGGACCATATTCATGCCTGACACTACCTTTGAGCAAGTAAATCATGACATCGAAGTCTACATGGATATGAGCCTTGGCTATCCCTCCAGGTGGGATGTAAGCACGGTTCATCGACAACCCGGTCGAAGGGGTGTTCTTCCCTGAAAGACCGGGGGCGTACTCAATGTTGTTCCAACCTCTTACCTTCTCTAATTGCCTCAAACTCCAGATTCCTCCCTCATCTGTGACAAAATCGTTCAGATCTATTTCTTGGCCTGACAGATTAGCTTCGTCTTCCGACATTTTACTCGTTGATTAGTTTGGCCGGTGGTATTTCACCCTAACCTAACATGAGATTGGCATGTCTGTAGTCGTTACTGAGTAAGTCAACGCTAAAAAGGGAATGCGAGTCGCCGCGTCATCGGGGTTCTCTAATGAGTCAAAGAGCAGACATCTGTGCCTCATCTGGTCTACCACTGGTTGACAAGAAGAGTACTGCTTTCCCCTGTCCCGAATGTGGGTATTCGATTGGTCGTAGTGAGCAGTGCAGGGTTCAAGCCGTAGAGTATGTCTGTACCGAGTGTGGGTTCAGCGGTCCCTGAGGTGATTTGATGGGACATGTAGTAGTCAAGTACAAGGTTACAATTGACCAACCAGACGAGGGCACTCCGAATTATGAGGAGATTGCTGCCAACATTAGCAACATGGATGAAGTACAGGCTGTCGAAATCAAGCCTCTTGCTTTCGGAATGATGTTTATTGAGGTTCAAGCCGTTCTTGGAGAGGGAGAAGGTATAGTCGATGGTTTTGAGACCCGAGTTCGTGACTTAAATCCCTTAATCGGACAGATCGAGGCCCTTGAGATGGGCCGACTCTGATTAGTAATGATTGAGTGGCGATTTCATCAACTCTCGCATTAGCACTGTAGCGTAAGTCCCCGGAGGCAATGAGAATCTCATCCTGAGGCTTGTCCCTTCTGGGTGCCATCTATCAGAACTAGATGGGCCATCCCTCCATCTTTGAGAAAGTTGGTCCTCTGGCATCTCTTGGGCCTCTTCCACACTGAATGAATCAAATGGAACAGATAGAGGTCGACGAGTTCCCGACGAAGTAAGCCTTGGAATACTTGAGACTCTCCAGTTGACATCGGTCAATCCTGATCTCTCTAGGCCTGTGATTTCGATTTCTCCTTGCTCCCCTAAGGCCAATTGTGAATCGAGTCCGGGAAGCGGCCCAGTCACGGTTAATCTTCCAAGTTTACAGTTCCGTCGGCATCTATCAAGATTAGATTCTGTAACCTCTGCCAACTTGGAAACATCAATTCTACCATTAGCATGCAGAGGGGCCACTAAATCTCCCAGAATTGGTTCAATCAAAGAATGTCCTGAGTCCATCCTAGCAGCGAGTGCATGATTGAATGCTAACGATTGCAACGAATGTACACAGAGAAGTTGTAGTGAGTTTGGCAGTCGCTTGAATGCTGCAAGCCAGTCCTCAGGTTTTTCGGATAATGATTCAAGAATTGATTTCTCATAGCCTAGGTGCTCGGGGATGATTTCTAGGCATGCATCTGGATTCCTGTCTTCTCTCCATAACTTCCTGAATTTCCAGACATCTTCGGTATCACTCTGACCTTTCATTCCTAGGTACAAGTCACAGGCTTTCTCGAAGTCTCCTTCAATAACGGATCTGCCAACTTCAGGAGTTACTGGGCGCGTCGAACCAAACCGTTGTGGCCCAATCCAATTTGGAAATGAATCCGCACCCATTCTTTCTGACATATCAGAAATAATCTGTCTGACTCTAGCCATAGCCTCCTTGCTGTCAATCGGATTGCCTTCAGAGTCGCAGCAACCCCGGACTGTGATTGTGAATCTATTTCCATCGTGATCACTCATCCCAATCTTGTGATGAGTTCTTCCAATCACTTCGATTGTGGCATCGGTTATCTCGGCGGATTCTACCTTTGCCCTAGGGGCATCGATGACAAGTATCTGGCTAGTGACAGCACGTTTATCCTTCATCCCGGAAGAGAATACTCTTCTTCTACTAATGCCGCATGCCTTGGCAAGGCGCCCTAGAAAACGGTTGGTTTCCCAGTTATTCAAAGAGACTCTGGCAACAGTAAATCTTCCCTTAGGGTCGAGAGCTGGTATACGTGCTATCTCGTCAACCCGGAAGTCCTCGACTCTAATCTTAAGGAGGCCTCCAATACCATCGCCGTCGGAGGACCATCCTGTCAGTCCTAACTGCTCTTCTATAGAGCTGAACGACAAACCTCCACCGCCATCACAGTTTGAGTTTCGACAGATCCTTCGAGATGTCTGAACATAGACTCTTGAATACCTTCTCAGCGCTCTTTCCCTTGACAGTTCTGATGTATAATTCGGGTTCATCCAAGTCCGGGTGCTGCTGGAAGTAGTTTGAATATTCCACATCTTTACTAGAGTTGAGTCTAGAACGGAACAACTGCAGCGAAGTGTGGTCTTCACCGGACATTCGCAGTCTTAGTTCGCGTCCTTCGTTCAAGAGTACCTTGATTGGCATGTCAGCCGCGCGACCGGACGCTCCCTTTTGAGGCCTTTCATCCCTATGTTGGACCCCGAAGGGTCCAATCGGAGCCTAAGTTATAGATGGAGTTCGATTGGGCGGCCGTATGACCGGGGGAGTTGTATCCTCGGAGGCCCTTGAGAGGCTGTTCGAGAAATCCTCAATGGCCATAGTAGTCGTGAGTGTGCTGTTTACTGCAGCAATGATGCAGGTTCTGATGGAATTTCCAGGATTCGCTACTGAAATTTCATCATTCGCTCCTGAATCAGATTCCGACTCAGCAGAAGATCGAATCAATGAGGAGATGGGAGCATACCCGCATCTACTTTACATCGATGTCAGGCCATACAGTGAATCGGCAGATGGAAGAAATGCTTGTGATGACTCGCAATGTAATGTGCTGGAGATGGGTGCCCTACAGCAGTTATCTGTTGATTTAAACAGAGTTGAAGATTATTCTAGAAAAAATGGAGACTTCATCGTGTCTCACCTTAATGCTGCAGGCATCATACAAACTGCTCTAGATGAGCGTGATGGGCAGTCGAGAGATCTCTCGGAGTTCTCTGACTGGGCAGAATTGTTGGATGCAGTCTCGGATGGAGAAGAGTGTTCAGATGCCATCGGTAACGACCAGGCTATCGCCTCGGCATCCTTTGCGGCCTCAGCAATGTTACACACTGACTTCGAATATGACCCCATATGCGAATGGTTGGATACTGGAGAAGGAAATCCCACTCCCTTTGCCTCTAGCACAATGTGGGTCATTGAGATCAGTGGAGACATCAGCAACGAAGACAGGCGCGATTTATCTGCAGGAATAAGGAGTCTCCTAGGTGAAAATAGCGTTCTGACTTACGGAGTAATCTCTGATGATCTAATCAGTCATGATATCAATGAGTCGACTATGGAAAATCTAGTGTGGTTACTTCTGATTGCAGTTCTTGTCGTCGTAGCTCTGCTAGCATTGGCTTTCCGCTCCTTCATGATGGTAGCTGCACCACTAATGGGGTTGTCTGCAGCTTTGGTCTGGACATACGGAATTGTTACTCTCCTGGGAATGCGACTATCCGTTCTAGAGGTAGCTGTGGCGCCGGTAGTTCTAGGACTAGGAATAGACTACTCTATCCACCTACAGAGGGCCTACGAGTCTGCAAGAAATCGATCGAGTAGTGCGGCTCAGGCGTGGGTTGAATCGATTTCTGTTCTGCGTCTAGCCCTATCTTTGGCAGTAGTAACTACTGTATTCGCATTCCTAGCCAACACATTCTCCGAACTACCTCCTCTCAGAACTTTTGGATTTACGCTGGCCCTCGGCGTAGTTTCTGCTTTCGTGGCTAGTACCATCACAGTCGGCGCTGTTCATGTGGTAGTAGAGAAGAGTGCTGGCGAGATGTTTCATCGTGGACTGAGACTGGATAGTTTAGCAGATGTATCCACTCGTTTCCAGCGGAGAAATACTGCTAGAGTTCTACTGATTGTTGCGATGATTACCATGGGCTCGGTTATAGTGGCGATAAGAGAGTTGGATACTAGTTTCGAACTCACTGACTTCCTTTCAGAAGAAGGCATGGAAATTATGGAAGTGAGGAATGAAATTTATGATTCCTACGAGGCTGCTGCTTGGAAGTCTGTAATACTGTTAGTGGAGCCCGAAGAAGGAGAAGATTCCATATCAGTAGATGATCGTGATTTACTCCGAGGACTTGAACGGCTGGATAGTAGAATCTCTGCACTACCTGAAGTAGTCAATCCAAATTCCGCCTCACAGCGGCCATCTTATGACGGGCTTTACACAATACTCCGAGATGCTGTTGAAAACGATGCTTCATTTGGAGATTCATACAATTTAGGAATCTTTGACGGAGGACTTGGCCCGACTGATGATTTCTCTAATGGTGATGTATCGGCAGCCGTTTCTTCTTTGTTGAGTAACGATAGCATTGGAGATCCTCTGAGAGGAGACACATGGTCACAGAGAGTGAGCATGTATGTCACTTTGTCCGAAGATGAGTCTTCGATAAAGTATCTAAGAATGAGAGTGGATGTATTGGTTAGCAATAGCGAGGAGGCTCAAGAGGTCTCTGATGTATTCATCAAGCAGGCCCAACTTTTGGAAAGTGATGGATTAGTAGGTGGCAAAGTCCACATAACTGGCGATGTAATTGTTCTCAACAATGTGCTTTCTGGACTAGTCCTATCTCAAGTCGAGTCAACTGCTATCAGTCTGTTCGTCTCGATGCTTGTATTGGTGCTACTGACTCGTCGTTTGGGGCAGTCACTGGTAGTGATTTTGCCAGTTGGCCTTGCTGGGGCGTGGGTAGTTGGAGCGATGGCAATGCTCGGAATTAACTGGAATGTTCTGACAATCATGATTACTGCACTCACTATCGGATTGGGAATAGATTACTCCATTCATGTGTGGAGGCGAATCGAGGCGAATCGTAAATCCGGGATGCGGACATGGGAGGCCATGCGAGATATGTATTCAACAACCGGAACGGCATTGCTTCTGTCTGCCAGCACTACAATTTGCGGTTTCTTGGTTCTGCTGCTATCTCCAATACCAGTAATTCAGGACTTTGGGGTTGTCAGCTCAATCTCAGTTCTTTTCTCCCTTGTGATGGCTCTTTTGGTCCTCCCTGGGCTTCTTGCAGCTGAATTCCGTAGCGGTAACGGATACTAACTTGATTCAGGCCCTATTGCAGATACGATCTTGTTCATATCGAGACCCTGTTCTCTAGCTACCAATGCCAATGCCATCCAGAGAGTTACTGGCCCGAGAGCTCTGCGTTTTCGTTGCGCTCGGCGGAGAACTTCCTTAGTCCGTAGTCCCGAGCCTGAAGAGATTGCCTCAATCAAATGAGGTATCGATCCTTCGGCCTTATCCGGAGGTAAATTGCTACCTTCTGGGTTAGAAACTCTAGGGCTGAGAGTCTTCACAGCCAGATAGGATTCTGGTTCTGAACTATCTGGGCCTAATTCAAAATCCTGTATAGACAATACGCTGTTCAGTATGGGTCTCCAGCCAAGAGGAGGCCTCAAGAGCACCAGAGAAGGAGTTGCAGATAGCATATCAGAGTCTTTAACGAGCCAACCTTTGTCAATCAGGTGAGTGATTATTGAAGCAGATTCTTCTGGGGCGAACCATTGAAGTTCGAGAGACCATATTCTAGAAAGTGATTCTCTAGAAGCCTCTTGATTTGGTGCGTCCTGTAGAGCAGAATACAGCAAGTATCCAATCTCGACTGGCTGTTCGTCCACCATGTTTTTCATGTGTGTGGTTACTCTGATATGCTTGATGCTTATCCTTTCTTGATTGAGCAATTTGGCAACTGATTCAAGAGATATGGCGATATCGGGGGCCGAACAATGGCACGAAGATATGTCGCTAGAGACCCAAGGACATGGAAGAAGATTGGCTCCTCGGCCGCTTCTATTGATGTCAATATCCAAGGACTTCTTCCGGAAGATGGTCCTTGGCAGAGAATTCCCAAGCACGAAGTGATTCCTCTTGCAAGAGGTAATGTCTCTAGTGTACAGATTTCGCGTGGAAAGGGTGGCTCTTTTGCAGTTAGGATTGATGGTATTCTAGCACTCCATATGGTGATGGAAGAGAGTCTAGATAACGCCCATGAAGTGATGTTGGATTGCCTAGATGATGATGATGATGAAATTAGAATGGCCGCACTACGTGGACTGCCTCCCTTGGCCCTAAAAAGGCATGATGGCCTACTCCAGTGTCTATCTGATAGATTGCTTGATGAGAATGAACTAGTATGCCAGGCAGCAAGGCGGTGTCTGACCCTAGTAGCGCCAGTATTTCCCTCGGGGTGCGAAGAAATACTCAGGAGAGAATTAAGAAGGGGTGAGAAAAATCATCGAAAGAATGCTTTCGAAGCACTCAGATTGACTGCTGAGAATTGGCCTGAGGCTGGATGCTTGCATCTAGATGAATTAATTCGTGAAGACGATGTAGATCTTAGAAGAAGAGGTTCGAAAATCCTGAGAACCATCGCGACTAGACATGGTTCCACAGGTTGGGACCTAGTTGGATGGTCGCTGGAAGATGAGGATCCTCAAGTGAGAAGAAATGCCTCAGGTACATTGGTACAATTGGCAAATACAGAGCCCGCCATAGCCACAATTCTAATTGAAGCCGCTATGCAGGATGATGATTCCGGGGTTCGGAAGTCAGTAATCAGGGCACTCAAGCGCCTCGACATGAGGAATCCAAGGGTCAGTAAGATGATTGTTGACGGTGCGAGGAGCCGTGACTACAACCTAAGGAAGGCATGTATTGATCATCTCTCAGTAGTTATGACAGGCGAAGATCTTCGCAACGCTGCTGCCGAGTTGCTTCGTCAGGAAACTAGACCAGACCTAAGGAAGCGATTGGCATCGTTAGCAAGAGATGTTGAGATTGTTGGTACCGAGGATGAGAAGAATCGGTTCCTCGCCCCGTTGGATAAAGTAGAGGGAGAAGATGTCGAACGGCCACCGCGTAGCGGTGAAGCAACTGTGAGGCGTGAACATGATAAACAGAAGTCGGGTCGGCCGCACAGC
>CETM01183998.1_pt1 | contig 12261 bp, 7 predicted proteins | sample 361451 | NCBI WGS metagenome assembly CETM01 (sample SAMEA2622690, study PRJEB7988) | marine metagenome | isolation source: saline water (ENVO:00002010), including
ACATTGGGATATACCCGCCGCTAAGGCGAGCAAGGTTTTTCCGGAACCGGCCGGGCCGGTGAGCTCAACAAGGGTGATGTCAGGATCCATTAATGCATCAAGCGCAATCGCTTGGCCAACATTTTTTGGCGAGATGCCTTCAACGACGCGGTTCATTAACCGCCCCAGGGGCTTGGCTTTTAGCTCGACGCGTTTTTCTCCTAAAGAGAAGACAGACAGTACCGTTTCACTCGACTCATGAACCAGATACATATTAAGGTGAAGGCCTGAGAACTTGTCGCTGACGACTGCGCTTTCTACCATATCACGGGGCAGATGATAATAGTCGTCGCCCCCTTCACGCATCGAAGTGACTTCACCTATGTCGTCCCAAAAAGATTCTTTTAAAATAGCATACCCAGAGGAAAGGTAATCGACATCCTCTATTTGTTGCTCATTCTTATAATCTTCTACATGTTTTAGCCCACAAATTCTCGCCTTTATTTGCATGTTGAGATCTGCGGTGACGAGCACAACACGGTCTTTCTCAATCTCCTGCAAGGCTAAGGCGGCTTGGATGATGTGGTTGTCTTTCACTTCACTTGGCAAGTCTGGTAAGTGGGCGAAAGTGTCTTTGCTCATGGCAAATTCGTTAAAGAACCTTAGACGGCCTTGAGATGGGTTGTTTTTATCGATACTCACGCCGCCTTTTAATTTCTCAGGAGACGCACCATTCATTACGGCTTTAATGTTCTGAATGGCAAGGCGAGCATCACGGTTAACCATTTCATAGCGCCCGTTTCGGGCATCTTTAATCTTATCAAGCTCCTCAAGTACTGTCATGGTTAGCATGACATCATGTTCATTGAACTTAAATAACGCGTTGGGGTCATTGATGAGCACATTTGAGTCTAAAACAAAAATGGAGCGAGGGGTATTTTCTGGCATTCGTATTCCTTACTTTTCCGTTGCATTGAGAAGGTATCACATTTAACAAAAAAGGAAGTTAACTTATTTGTTATTGTAAGACCTTTTTTAGGCTGCCTTATCCTCACTGGCCATTTTATTGTGATGGTCAGATGCCCATGCGACAGCATCAGTATACATATGACTTAACACATCATAGCTAATGCCTACTTTCTGACATTCCTTGACCGTATCGTGCCACTTGGCTTCCCCATGGAGCAGAACCGCCTTTAAGATATTCCGAAGGATAGTATCTTTTTGCCCCGGTTTAGGCCCCAACAGCGCAACCTGAATCTCTTCTGACAGTGGTAGGACATCTACTAACTTTTCAATATCACAATCCAACAGAGATGGTAACATAGAAACCAAACCAGCAAGGAAAGCCTCCCCTGCCTTCTCTTTAACAACCTTAATTGCAACACTCTCACAGCAACGAGCCCTCACAGCACCTTCTTTCGCTAAATATTTTGGCTTCCCTACAGCCATTTCTGTCGCTGTTAAAAGTGCGAGCAGCTTTCTTACCTCTCCAGCACCGAGGTAAACCAAAGCTTGTTTGACGTCAGTAATAGGGTTTTTTGTTGGTAGGACGCCTGAGTTTATATACGTGAGTAACTTATAAAGCAGCCCCGCGTCGTTTTTAAAATACTCTGCAATATTGTTGATGTTTAACTCTGGTCGGCACAGCTCTTTATACAGCTGAAACAATGTCAGTGCAGACAACTCAACATCACGCCCTTCTTTTATTTCTGGCTTGAAAAAGTAATACCCTTGAAAATAATTGAAGCCCAGTTTCATGGCGGCCTCATACTCTTCTTTGGTCTCTATTCTTTCTGCAAGCAAGTGTATGCGGTTTTTTCTACTAAACTTGTGATTGAGCTCTTTTAACTTCTTTAATAGAGGAACTATTTTCTCTAACGGGGTAACACTGATATCGAATTTGATTAAGCGCACAAAAGGGAAATACCTAACCCATTCTTTACGATAAAGAAAATCATCTAATGCAATTTTATATCCAGCATGGAAAAGCTCTCGGACAGCAGCAAATATTTCGTCGTCATTGGGATCTATCGTCTCAACCAATTCAACAATGATCTGGTCTTTTGGCAACATTAGAGGAAAGCGCTTCTTGATACAGTTTGCAGTAAAGTTGATAAAAGCCTTTTTTCCGTCGGTAAGTTTTGGTATCCCTTGATTTAAATGCGTGCTTAACAGAAGCTTACCTGTCGCTTGATGAGGGTCTATGTCGGGAAAACTGTTCGTTTCGCCGTCCCTATACAATAACTCATAGGCCACCACTTGGTTCTTTCTATTTAAAATGGCCTGCCTTGCTGTGACTATACGCATATAAATACTACCGCGGACTTTTAGTGTAAATTATTTTTGTCTACTTCACTTTACTTTGTTTTATTGTACATGAATGATGTCCATTGTCAACAAAAACAAAAAAAGCGGCAATATTTGCCGCTTTTTCGCACTCAATGGCTTATTTTTGCCGACGATGCTATTTTGCCAAATTAAGCAATGTGGCGTCAACATTAACGCTAATTGCATTTTCCATACGTCCTGCTGGCCTTACATTTACCACCCATGACGTAACACCTGAGCTTTCTGGCAGTGTAAAATAGAACGTTTGATTAGGCTTTGCCATGACCGGTATCTCATAGCTGTCATCACCGCTACGGACGACAACGGATATCAAGTCTGGAGATTCACTCACCTCAATTGACACTTTCAGCCTATCATAGCGCTCTGAGTTTTTTACATTAACAGGTTCAGACGTAAACCCATCTTTATTGTTTCCATCAAGGGTTATTTCATCATTAAACCACACCACACTAGGTTGCTTCACGCCGATGGCTATTTTTGTGTCATTGGTATCAACATTTCGTCTTTCTACCTCAGCGATACGCCATTTGGGCCCAGACGCCCACATATCCATCACTTCATGTTGACGAATTTGCGATTGAGTGCAGGTTCTCTGTTGAGTAAAATCAACACCTCTGTCAATATCGGTAATGGAAGGTTCCCACGATGTGCAGTTTATCCCTTGGGCGTTAACCCACTCAGACACTCTCTTATCGTCATTTTCGCGCAATAACACATCTTTTCGCCCGACTTTAATATCAATGCTATTAACCGTTATTGTTCGCTCTTGCACTCTTTCATCGGAGATATCTTCTTTGCCTGATAAGTAACGTGACACCAAAGCGACTTTTTGGGTTTCCGTTAGGCGGCATTTGCTTAATGATGAATATGGCACGCCATAAGGTATCCATTCCGACAACGACTCATCATCACACTCGATCGATGCTGTAACCCAAGGCCCGACTGCTTCGGTTGCTGAGCTTACCAGTGCATCTTTTTTACCCAAAAATACTCGTTCATCGCTCACTCGCTTAATGCGTTTTTCCTTGTCTACATCAAGTATTTGTCGCTTCCCTTTTAAACTGGTTTTAACGACTTTTACACTTCGCTCTTGAGCCTGGTCGCATTGTCGGGTTGCAACGAACTCATCCCCCCATGCAATTGAAGCCTGCTTAGCTTCAATGTCCGACGGCCAATCGTCACATTTTTTCGCGCCAACATTGACCCATTCGTCTTCTACTTCGACCGGATTCAACCATGCATCAGCTGTTCCCAACTGAGTCTTAATAATAGGCCAGCGTCGCGTTTCATCTTCCCTGTTAACTGCTGTGTTTGTTACCAACACTTTACCAGAGTAGTAATGTTCTACTTTGTACTGAAGCCTAGAGAGTGACGCATCACACCAATTTGAAGATAGAAATGTCGTATCCAACCTTATTACATCAGCGTCAATATCGTCACTTTGACATGATGCTTCATCAATGCTCTCAATACGCCATGCCGACCAAGGAGACAGAGCGCTCTTAACGACTGGATCATGCTTACCTAGCGCCGTTTGCTGCTGTTCAACATGAACGCGCCTTTTTATTTCTTTTGCATCTGTAATAACCTCTCCTGTCGACTTTGCCGTATATGTGTCAACAACAAGCTGAATCTGTGTTTTTGAGCATGTTCGCTTTTGAGTGACAAGCTCACCTAGGAGAACGCCATCTACCGCAGGTACCCAAGGTTCACAGCTCACCCCCCCTTCAACATCACGCCATTTTGACTTGGTTTGACTTTCATAAACCGCGTCGTCAGGAATGACGGTTGATATTGCGTTAGTCGTATATAGCAATGTTGAAGCAAAAAGAATCGGGATGGTGGATAGAGAGGTTTTTAAGCCCAGCATGAATGTACACTCCTTATATCATTATGCTGAATGGTAGCACAAAAAAAAGATTTCAAGCGAGCTTTCATTTTTTTCTTGCAAGCGGCAACTTTCATGATAGTATCACTCCATCGCAAACGGAAAACGCGTATTTTATGTAAGGAAAAATCATGAAAGTACAACACATCATAGAAAAGAACATTGAGCACATGGAGTGGAAGGAAGATCGACACTTCCAATTCAAGCCTGGTGCAGCGATATTTGTGAACGCGCTAATAACCGGCATTATACCTGAAGGATACTCGCTTTCAACGCCACAGTTTGGCAAAATCAAAGCTCCACTTAGATCAAATCAGTCATACGTTTTCACGCACTTAAAGAACACCCTCGACGCTTCTGCGCTAGTGCTAAAATGCGATGACGGTTCACATGTGTGCTTAAGCCTTGAAGAATTCCTCAATGCCTTTTCTGACAACGAGCTCCCCGCAGAAACAAACTGCGTCTCTGTCTTTGAGTCACTCTCGGTTACCAACTAGAAAAAGCCTGCGAAAGCAGGCTTTTTTGTGCGCATCACGTCAAATTTATTTTTTAGATATGTTTATGCATAATAACGACATTGTCTATATCGTTTACGAGCCGTGATTCGGCCATACTTTTGTATTCAGCAGACTTAGGTAACTTACCCTTATCCAGTACATCCAATACACTTTTGTAGCGCTCTATGTTCGCTTTGATGGCCACAAAAGCCAAAGAGAAATCACCGGAATCCACATCTTTCTTTTTAAATGGTAAATTCAACCCCTCTTCTAGAGTAAGAAGAACAAACTCATCCCCTGTTCTCTGATTAACAAAACGTGACGTTTCATCGTCATCCACCAGAGCCTTTGCTTTAGCTACTGTTGCATCTTCGTCATCAAGAAGAGCTTGATAACTGGTGACACGTTCAGAAAGTAGCGCCTTCAACTCGTCGACTTTCACACTTTCCGTGTCACATTTAAAATTCTCGGTTTTCTCGCCTTCACTTTTATTTGTTGCGATGCAGGATTTTACCGATATCGTAGTGTCATCAAGATTAATGCTGACTTCTTTATCCATATAACGGTAGTCCTCAGCAAAGACTGAAGGTGTCATTGCCGTTGCGCCTAAAACTAGCGCACTCAACATAGCCTTTCTCATAACCTTTCCTTTATTTGTATGTATGAAATATTGTCTGAACATAATATCACATAATATCAAGCTTTATCACCCAATACTCCAAATCAAGGATTTTGTTGCTATAGGGGGATATTTGTGTTAATTTGTCGATAATATATTAGGTTTTTGGAATACCACCGTGTCACGGATTATTTTATATTCATTATTCTCTATACTTATCCTGCTTGGCAGCAAAAAGTCTCATTGTTTGACGATAGATAACGATGACACTGATTTCGTAGCCCCAATTCCGCCAACCAAAGAAGAAAGAATACGCTTCGTTAAAGAAATCAGTGCCATTGATTACACGCCATCGCTGCTAACCCGTTCAGATAGAGAACAGGAGTTGTTTTTTATCCCTCTTAAAGAATTCAGAAATAATACACTTTTTAAAGATGATAGGGTGTACTTAAAAATTGCTCGTGCCGTAGAGTCGGAAGATCTTTTTTCTTTATTGCAAATGCTGCGCAAGGGCGAATCTGCTGGCGCAACTCTTGATGTACTACATGCCGCCATTCTCCTCTTAAACCCTAAAGAAAGCAGCCCCGCAAAAAAAAGGGAGGTAAACACCATTCGCCAAGATTTGGAGTTCCTGTTGAGCAACAAAGAAGCGAATATCACCAGCGCCTTTGCCAGCATAGCGCTTTCAAGTCACTATCTCAAACAACAAGATTTTAGAAATTCGCTAGATGCGATCTTGAGAGGCGCAACGTTGATCCCGTCGTTTCAGAATATAAGCAATCATGAGGCAACTCTACTGAGTTTAGCGACAAACTATCAGATGGCAGCATTTTATTACGCGTTGATGGATATGCGAAGCGCGAGCGATGTTTACCAACGCATTATATACGAAGGGAGTGCTTACATATCACCACGTCACCAAGCAGCTCACACACGACGCCTTATTGATGCGCTTTATTTTCAGGAGCTTTTCGAGGAGGCTATCCCGCACGCTGAACGTTTGGTTAACCAGCATTATGATGATGCCACATTAAAAGCAAAAGCCATGTATCTTTACGGGATGCTTATTCAATCAACTAAGGGACAAGATGCTGCGTCAGGGTATTTCCATGACATTCTTAAACAAAAAGACCTCTTGCCAGCAGGGGATGTTTTTGCGGCATGCCGCGCGCTTTACGAAACAACCCCAACACCTGAACTTTTTGATTGCCTAAAGGAGCAAATCCCTGACGTCTTCGACGCTGAGCCTAAACACTATTGGCATAAATTAAATTACACGACGTTAGTCAATCAAGATGATTTCGATGGCGCTATAGTGCACATCAAAGGCATGCTCGATGCAGCAAAGATTTATATGAAAGACGCAGTTTCACGACAGTCACAGCGCCTCATTTTGGAACACAACGTTGACATGGCGAAAAAACAGGCTGTAGAGCTAAAGAGCGAACTCAAATTAAAGAAAAAGCTGCTCTCTCAGAGCGACCGCAATGACACGCTTTACAAAATAATGATCGTGATCATTATTGTTGCGGGAGTGCTTGCAGTAACATTCTTTTTTAGAGAAAAGAAAAACAGCAGACGAATGAAGAAGGCAGCGATGACCGACACGCTTACATCTCTTCCTAATCGAAGAGCCATTCTCGACGAAGCCGAAAAATGCGCTAAATCATGCTCCGACCTAAAACCGTGGGTGATAGCCGTCTTGGACATCGACCATTTCAAAAAAATTAACGACACCTACGGTCACGATGGCGGCGATGCAGCATTGGTTTTATTTTCTGATGTATGCAAAAAATGGGTTCCGCGGAACGCAAAATTAGGCCGGCATGGTGGAGAAGAGTTTTTGCTCGTCATGCCTGATGCAAAAATAGATGACGCAAAAATCTTTTTTGCTCGCCTACAGAAATCACTACAAGAGCAAACTATGGTTGTCGGCGAAACGCTACATGAAATCACAATAACTCTCAGCGTCGGTGCTGTGGAAGTTGAAGCTAACAAGAGTGTTCCATCTGATGAGCTGGTCGAGTCTGTCATAAAAATGGCTGATGACAATGTGTATGAGGCCAAACGTGCTGGCCGTGATCAGATTGTCTCAAGCAATGCTCAATTTGAAGAGAGCGCCAGCTAATATGAAGGTGCTTTTAGTCATTTTCGCGATAATATTAGGGACAAGCATGTCTCATGCAAGTGAGCCCCCTCCCTCGCTGGGTAAGCCTATTGGTAAATTTAACTATGACCTCGTAGCATTAACAGCGGTCGCGGCTTCGCTTGGTAGTGGAGAGAATTCAACCTCGACAGCAAGCAACTATGAAACTAATGCTGAACTTGGACATATGTATACCGAAGTCGGTGAATACGAAGTTGCTCATGAGTATTTCATGATAGCATTTGAAATCGCCTCTAACATGGGGCCTCTGACCTTGCAACGAAAAGCCGCGTTCAACGTAGCAGTTAGTTTGATTTCACTAAAACAATACGCATCTGCAATAAACATTTTAAAGCCTCTTTTGGATGTAGCTGAAATTGATGACGTAGCCAAAAGCAGCAACGCAATGATTGCATATTCACAATTTAAAATGCACAATTACAGTGCGGCAAAAGCGACGGCAGAAATGGGATACAGCAAAAAACTTATTTTTGCAAAATCACCGCATAGCGATTGGGAAAGAATGTATTCTGCGATCATTGCCATTAGCGAACACATGTCAGGAAATCCTCTCGAAGCCGCCGAATGGGATAAAAAAGCAGACATCACTTCTTTAAACACAACGACTAATGATATATTATTGGGCGTTTTAGTGAAGCGATTAGAGCAACATGGCAATCCATTACACATTCTTTCAGGATATGCTGCTATGCATGAAAATGCTTTTAGTATGTTTAAAGAGCGCCAAAGCAGCACACTTGCCAAACATTTAATCAGTTACAGTCATAAACAAGCCGACATGCAGAAAGACAAGGCACTAACAAAAGACGCAATAAATAAAGAAATAATCAATCAGGAAGCTAAACGCAACATATACTTATCCGTTGTGATCGCTGGGGCTGCAACAACAAGTTTAGTATTTTCCATGATCCTATTCAGCGAATACAGATACAAGAAAAAAATAAAAAAACGAACCGTTACAGACTTCATCACACAGGCACCTGATAGAAAAACAATCATCAACAATGCGGAAGTCTATATTAAAAACGCGCTAAGAGAATCACCTCGTGGCGTCGGGGTGGCACTAATAAATGTTGATGAACTTAAAAACATTAATGCCGCCTATGGTTGCAAAGTAGGAGACGCTGCGCTCGCTCATATCTACCAAAAAATAGCTAGTGAGCTGCGCTCATCTGATCTATTTGGACGCTACTCAGGCAGTAAGTTTTTGCTTATCCTAACAAACGCTAGTGAGCAAGATATGCGCTGCTTATACGAAAGGCTACAAAAAAAGCTAACATCATCACCACTGCACATAAACAACAATATGATAATTAATGTCACAACAAGCATGGGAGCAACACGATATATGCCATCCCCTGTAAAAAACAGGAAGCCACCCACTTTATCATCGTTATTGTCTATTGCTGGAAGCCATGTTGATATGGCTACATCGCAAGGGAGAGAGCAAATTGTTATTATCTAAAGTTAAAAGAGTGGTTGTCTTTTGTGCGACTCTGACGTTTTCTTTTTCTTTTTCTGTCTCTGCATCAACAACACCTATCGGCACGTCATTTAGTGGCGTGGAACAAAGATTCGAGCAGATAGTTCAAGAATATCGTTCTGAAAACACACCATCACATAAAGTGGCAGAAGATCTTGAGGCACTTTTACTCATGATGGACGATAGCAACGTTGCGCTCAAAGCTAGAGTAAACAGCATGCTCATCCAGGCGCTGATTTTCAGTGGCCACCTAAAAAAGGCCGAACAGATTTACGAAGTTTACAATGCGGTTGGGCTCTCAGTTGTTCCTGCTGAAGCTCGACTCAGGATGATGAATTCTATGCTTTATGCTTATTGGCGACTCAGTGACATGGATGCACTATATGAAGTCCAAGAAAACATGCTTTCGACAATACGAGGCGAAGAGCAGATTTCTCCTGTTGTTAAGGCTGCGAGCACAATATCGTTAGCCCAGAACTTTTTTAAAACAAAGAACTACGCGAGGGGGCTTGAACTCCTTTATTTAGGAAGGCGAATGCTGATCAGTGGTGAGGAAATAGGCTCTGAGATTCGCGATCGCCTGATGGCTAATGTTCAACGTGAGCAAATTGCTATTATGAGTGACTTGGGGTCATTCGATGTGGCCAAAATCTTTGCGGAGCAATCTCTAAAAGAAGTCAAAGATCGTAGCCTGACAGAGCAGGAAATTACTTATTATTTCTGGGGCTACCAGTTAATGAGAGAAGGGCTTTACGAGGATGCAAACCAATACTTCCAAAAGTCTATCGATATGGCCTTAAAAAGCGGCGACAAAAATCGGGCTTATGATGCGATGAATCTTTACGCAGTTTCTCTATTCTTTGAAGGAAAGCATGACAAAGCAATGCAAGTGCTAAGTGACTTTGTGGCTCACTTCAAAGAACAAGATCCCGCAATGATCTATATGCTTCATGAAATGCTTTTTGATTCGTTGCATCAAACGCTTGGGACATCACCTGAGAAGAAGCCTGAATTTATTAGTTATGTGATGGATGACGGGTATCAAGATGTTCGTTGGGCGCTGGAGCGCGAAGACTTGTTTTTTCTTCAACTTAATGCGCTCACGAAACAAAATGAAGGCAACGCCCTAGATAACGTAGAGGCTCAGGCTGCTTTATATGAGTATCACGCCACAAATTACCAAGATAAGCTACGTGGAACATCTTATCAAAAATTAATTTCTGATGAAGCTGCACTTAGCGAGTTGAACAGCACAAAACTCCAGGAGCGCGTTGATCTTCAGAATGGGTTAATCAACGAAAGAAATCGTCAGGCTAATTACATCTTGGGGCTTGGAGGGGCGGGCTCAGCCACGGTTGGCTTAGTGTTCTTGCTTCTCATTAGAGAAAAAAGGAATCGTAAAAAGTACAGTGAAATGGCCATGGTTGATCCACTAACGAACTCCCCTAACCGTCGAGCCATTACTGCATTTGCAGAGGAGTCGATGAGCGGCGGCCGTTCCGGCTGCTTAAGCTCAGTTGGCATTGCTCTTATAGATTTGGACCACTTCAAGTCCATCAATGATAATTATGGACACGACGTGGGCGATATGGTTTTGAAAAAATTCTACGATATTTGCTCTCCCTTGCTGAGAGAAGGCGATAAACTTGGTCGCTACGGCGGGGAAGAGTTCTTAATGGTGCTTCCTGATGCAACAGAAGATGACATCATGTCTGTTTTTGATCGTTTGCAAACAGCGCTAAAGGCAACAGAAGTCCAGGTTAATGGAAAAACGCTACCTATTGCTATAACCATGAGCATGGGCGCCACTATACACCCGCGAAGCGAAGATAAAAGCAACGTTAGCTTTGACAAGGTGGTTACCACCGCAGATAAAGGTGTCTATCAAGCCAAATCCAGCGGAAGAGACCAACTTGTAATAGCATAAACCACGTTCCAAACATATACTAATCTTTATCTAAATTGGCGAACGACCCAGTGAGCGAAAGCTAACTGGGCAACGCGCATCCAAACGTTTTTACGACATAATATGATGGAGCTGAACTAAGAGGTGGGTAACCCGCATTGTTGGCAATAGAAGATGGGATCTGGTGACGTTTTATGACGGCAAAGGGTGGGTGGCCGATGGTTTACATAGTCTCCAACCATCGGCTTTAAAGGCTACATATCTTCTATTTTTAGGCCATACTTCTCACATCTATTGTAAAATGTAGGGCGTGAGACACCGAGTTCTTCCGCCGCTCTTTTAACGTTTCCGTTATGTCGACGGTAGGCCATAAGAAGCGCCTCAGCAGCGGCATGGTTAACGATGTCATCCAACTTCATAGAGTATTTGAGTTCGTCATCACTCATGTAAGCAGGATTAAACCACTTCGGCAGCGCATAGCTTGCATCTTGGGGTAAACGCAACCCCATATCTTCAGGAGAGATCAATAGCGTGTCACACTCAATCAAGGCCCCCTTTATGGCATTTTGAAGCTCCCGAACATTGCCTGGCCACTTATGATAAAGCATAGCCGTAACAGCTTGGGTGCTGAAATTTTTGGCTACATCTTCAACACCTAGTACCTTACGATACTCAAATAGTATTTTGTTGGCTAACGCAATAATGTCGCTATCTCGGTCTCTTAGTGCAGGAATATTCAATTTGAATTCTGCAAGCCTAAAGTAAAGGTCTTCTCTAAATGTCCCTTCCTTCACCATGGCATCAAGATCTTGATGCGTGGCACAGACAATGCGAACATCGACCGGCACTTGCTTCGTACTGCCGACAGGCTGAATAGTCCTTTCTTGAAGAAACCTAAGCATTTTTGACTGAAGCTCAAGCGGCATGTCTCCGATCTCATCAAGAAACAAGGTGCCGCCATCTGCACTTTTAACTAAACCGTCACTTGCTTTAACTGCACCTGTGAAAGCACCTCTCACATGACCAAAAAGTTGGCTTTCTAGGAGCTCTCCAGGTATAGAGGCACAATTGACAGCAACAAACTTCCCTGCTCTTCCACTGTGAGAGTGAATATTCTGAGCAAACAGCTCTTTTCCTGTCCCACTTTCACCGGCCAAGAGCGTTGATACGTTTAATACCGCAACACGTTTCATACGCTTCATTACGTCCAGCATTACGGGACTCTGTCCGATAATGTTGGTTGTTGATGCCTGTTGATTTCTCAGCTCGTGATTTTCTTTTTCTAACTTTTGCATTTTGGCAGCGGTGCTTAGCGCCACCTTCAGCTCGTCCATAGACACGCCTTTTTGCAAAAAGTTGTATGCACCCAA
>CETM01018336.1_pt1 | contig 12254 bp, 8 predicted proteins | sample 361451 | NCBI WGS metagenome assembly CETM01 (sample SAMEA2622690, study PRJEB7988) | marine metagenome | isolation source: saline water (ENVO:00002010), including
CCGGTCGAAGTGCGTAGTGGTACACGGGTGACGCTGGAGATCGAAGCAAAGTACCAACGCGGACGTGGCAGCGTGGATGAGTACCTCGAAATGACGGCCATTGCCAATCCTCACGTCACTTTACATTACCTGGATCCGGAAGGGACGCTGCATACGTACTCACGCAGTACAGACCAACTTCCGCCGGAAGCCAAAGAGATCAAACCACACCCTTACGGAGTCGAGTTAGGTCGTTTGGTCACCATGCTTAAGGAAATGAAAGAGGGAACCATTACACAGTTTCTGACTTCCAGTTTCAGTCGCGTAAGCCCGGCAGTCGCCCGGAGAATCTGTGAAGCGGCCGATGTAAGTACCCGCAGCGGTGTCAAAAAGATCAGCCGCGACGATGCAGATAAGATCTACAAAGCGATTCAGAAAACGAAGATTAAGGCACCAAGTACGGACTGTATCGCTCCGATTGGAGAGGAACTGCTGCTCAAAGGACTGCATCAGGTCGTGCCTGGAGAATTCTACGTTGCCGCAACACGTCCTCCCTCGGTCTACCGCGGCAATCCATTCCAGATTGAATGTGCTTTGGCCTACGGGGGTCAGAATGCCGCTCAAAAAGTCTCTAAAGAACTGCTTGACCGTCTGATTGATGAGACGGATGCCAGAACACTGCGACAATTCCTGATGAACACTTTCGACGGACTGGGCGCTGATTCGGCTGAGAAGATCATGAAAGCCGGAGAATTTGGTAGTCGGCAATCACCATCGAAGCTCAAGCAGGAAGAGATCGACCGCCTGCATGACTGCATGAAAAACGTCAATGTATCAGACGGTCAATCGATGCAGATTCTACGCTATGCCAACCGCGTTCCACTGCAATTCAAAATGCGCGATTGTGCGATCACACAAACGGTGATGAAAATGAACTGGCGTAGTTATGGACTCAGTCAGTCGCGCGGTAACCTGCCATCTGGCCCGGTTCGGGTGATGGTACACTTGGCCAGTGTCTGGGTGCCTTTTACCAGTGAGTCCAAAGAAGCCATCGCCCATTACGACGAAATTCAAAAAGAAATCCGGCTGGGATTACAAACGGTCGGTAGAAAACTTGGGATGTTCCTGCGACGCCGACAACAGGTAAAGAAGGAAGGCGAACGACGAAACGTCTTTGTCCGCTACCTCGGTGAAGTGGCTCAGGCAGTCTCTGACCTGAACGGCGTTGAACGCGATGATATTTACAACCACTTAACTCGTGTTGCTAAACGAGTTACGAAAGAGGCCGACACGAAGCTCGATGATCGAGGTAACAAAGTCACCGAAGGAAACTATGGTGATAACGTACTAATCATTCCTGATAATCCTGAAGATGGTCTCACCGAACAAGTCAATAACACGACTCCCCAGAAAAAACTGTTTTAGATTTAGGCGTCTGATAGATCCTGCATCAGCAGAGGTAAGCGATGGCAAAGAAAAAGGCAAAGCGACCGACTCCGGCTCAGCAAGCTCGGAAGGCGAAACTGACAGCCAAAGATAAGAAGACTCTCAAATCACTCATTGGACTTGCCGATGGCGTTGTGCGGCAGGCAAGCCGGGGGCGCGCTCCGTATATCGAAGTCCCTTCCCGCAGTTTGTCGAACGTAAAATACAGTCCCACTAAGAAGATCATCGAGATGGGAAGCTCGAAGAATAAACGCGAGCTGTTCAATCTCTCTCAGGCCCGTACCTATATGCAGACTCTGCTGGTCGGTCGTGGCTGTAAGGAACTCATCGAACAGGGCAAGACGACCAGCATTCGTGGTCTCTACTACCTACTCAAGCACACGATCGAAGGAACGAAAGAAGAGACGTTTAACGATCAGGGTGATTGTGACCCGGTGATTGAAGATGTGGAAGTCACTTTGAATGCCCTGCGTGAAGAGCTACATGTCTATGCCTCCAACCGGGGTGCCATGGTCGGCAATATTCAGCTGATTGACTCGGGTGATGAAATCGACTGTTCACGCATGGGCTCCGGCGGATATGCAATTCCTTCGATTGTGGAAGAAGAGGTGATGCAATTTGTGAACTGTGATGCCGACTTTATCCTGCACGTCGAAAAAGATACGGTCTGGCGACGGTTCAACGAAGACAAATTCTGGAAAGAACATAACTGCATTCTGACTCATGGAAACGGTCAGCCTCCACGCGGTGTGCGACGGTTGTTAAGCCGCATGCATAACGAATTGGGGCTGCCGATCTTCTGCCTGCTCGATAACGACCCCTGGGGATATTACATCTATAGTGTGATTAAACAGGGCTCGATTAACCTGGCTTATGAATCCCGACGTATGGCGATTCCCGGCGCGAAGTTTATCGGTTTACGCAGCCGGGACTATGAATTGTGTGAACTCAATCCAAGCGTCACGATTAAACTCAGCGACAACGATATTAAACGAGCCAATCAAATCGCCAAGTATCCGTGGTTTGAAAAGAAAAAACGTTGGCAAAAAGAAATCCAGAAAATGCTCAGCAATGGCTTTAAGCTGGAAGTCGAAGCACTCATTTCCAAAGACATTAGTTATGTCACTCAGGAGTACGTGCCCGAACGACTGGCAGAAGCTAATTTTCTGGACTAGTCCCAGTAGCAGACAGGCATCAACCCAATGAATTCCCCTGCTCCGTCCTTTCAGCTACGCCCGCTGACCATAGCAGACTTTGAACAGGTCACTTCGCTGTGGCGTCGCACTGACGGCCTGAGCCAATTGGAGTCCGCTGAAGAGCTCGATCGATTTCTCGAACGCAATCCAAACTGTAGCATTGTTGCCGAAGATGACGGCACGTTACTCGGAGCAATCCTCTGCGGGCATGACGGGCGTCGAGGCTACATGTATCACGCCGCAGTGACCGTATTGGCTCGAGGACGTGGTGTGGGACGTGCCATGGTCGAACACTGTCTTGCTCACTTGAAATCACTCGCGATCCAACGCGTCACACTGTTTACTCTCGATGATCACTGTCCGGCCAAAGAATTCTGGAAACATCTCGGGTTTCGACACCGCGATGACATCGCTCAGTTTGCCTATGATCTCAAACAATTCGACTAGACCATGTCACTTTACGATTACCCTCGCTACTACGACCTGGTCTACGGCTCTGACTGGAAAGCCGAATTCGATTTTTTGACCGGTGCCTTTGAGAAACATATGTCCGGTACTGCGAAACGGCTATTGGAACCCGCCTGCGGAACGGGCCGCTTAATGTTTAGGCTCGAGCGAGCCGGCTTTCAGGTCGATGGATTAGACCTTAGCGAAAAGGCCGTCGACTACTGTAACCGCCGCTTAAAAAAACATGGATTCCGGAATTCAGCCTGGGTCGGTGACATGACCGATTTTAAAGTCCGGAAAAAATACAGTGCCGCGTTCAATACCATTAACAGTTTTCGCCATCTGGAAACTCATCAACAGGCTCACGATCATTTGAAGTGTATGGCCCGGGCCATTCGCAAAGGTGGAGTATACATTCTGGGGCTTCATCTCTGCCCTCAGGTCGGAGAACCAATCGAAGAGGAATCCTGGATTGCTCGACGTGGACACCTCTGTGTGCAAACGAGTATGTGGCTGGTAGAGCGTAATCTCAAGCAACGCTATGAACGATTTCATATGCGGTACGACGTTTGGACACCAACCCAACATCAGGTGCTTGAGGACGAATTCAATTTCCGCACTTATTCGCATGTGCAGTTTGAAAAGCAGTTATTAAGTGGCGTTCCTGAATTCAAAATCGCTGCCGCCTATGACTTTGGCTACGATCTAAACCAACCGATTCGGATCGATCGACACACCGAAGACGTCGTGGTCATCCTCAAGAGGGTATAATCTCCAGTATCCAACGCAACGAATTGGCTTTCACGGAGTAACCCGATGCGATTTCTCTTCATGGCAGTGGCCCTGACAGGACTGCTTTTTAGTTTGGAGTCCCCTATGACGGTCGATGCAAAAGAACCTGACTTTGATGAGATCTCCGGATGGATCGAAAGACAACTCGATTACACGGGTGATCCCGGTTTAGCGGTCGCCGTTGTGAAAGATGGTGAGATTGTCTTTGCCGACGGTTTTGGCTGGAGTGATAAAGAGAAGCGGCGCCGGGCGAACGAGCACACTTCCTATTCCATTGCATCGATCTCTAAACCCATCACGGCAACCGCTATTCAGAAACTCGTAGCAGCAGGGAAACTGGATGTCGATCAGCCGGCGAATACTTATTTGGGCAAAGCGAAAATAAAGAACCGGTTTGGAGAAGATGATGCCGTCACTGTCCGACAATTGCTGAACCACACTTCCGGGCTCGGCCTGCATTATCAGTTTTACTACGGAGTCGATGGTTATCCCGTTCCTGATCGTGACACCACCATCGATCATTACGGCATTACCACACGGCCTCCGGCGGAATCTTATTATTACTGTAACCTCGGCTATGGCATTCTGGATTACATAATCGCGCGTCAGTCCGACCAGACGTATGCGGAATACACTCAGCAGCACGTATTTGACGCTCTGGCCATGGAACATAGTTTCATTGGACTGCCTGCCGTTAAACAAAAAAATGTAGCCGTTCGATATGATCGCCAGGGTGCCGCCATCCCACTCTATGAGTTTGATCACGATGGAGGTTCAGCGGTGTATGCCTCCGCTTATGACCTCGCTCGATTTGCCTTACTCCATTTGGAAGATGCTTTTCAGGAAGTACTGGAACCAAAGTGGGTGCAGCAGATGAAGGAACCAACGGCACAAGTCGGAACAAATCGAGGCTATGGCATGGGGTGGCTGATTGAAACCGGCGAACACTATATTGTCAGTCATACAGGTGGCATGCCTGGCGTAGCAACTCGCCTGACACTTGTCCCTGAACATAATCTGGGTGTCGTTTGTTTGAGTAACACGGAAAGTAATCTTCCACACCGGACGGTGAAGAAGATCCTTTCCGAAACCCTTGATGACTATCCCTATGACCATCCCAACTTATTGCTTCGTCCTCGTCGCCGTAGCACTCCCGCTTTCAATCCCTCGCCCGAATTGCAGGGAACCTGGGTCGGAGAGATACAGACATACGAAGGCCCGCGTCAATTACAGCTATGGATTGGTAACGATGGGTCGTGTCGTGCCCGGCTCGAAGGACAGCTTGTCACGTTGGTATCTGATCCCAAACTGACCGAGGGGCTGTTTACCGGCATGCTCAATGGAGATCTACAAACCTCGGATACGTCACGAGTAAAACATCGTTTACGATTGCGACTCACCATTAGAAACGGGCAGTTGACCGGCGCGGTGGAAGCCGTGACGAACATGTCGACCCGGTGGATTGGCGGAGAAAAAGTGATACCACGTGCTTATTACGGGTTGAGCCACTACACCACACTTAAAAAAATCTCGACTGTCGGGAGCCAGCAAACTTTGTTTAATGGTCGGAATCTGGACGGTTGGGAAATCGTTAAAAAATACGATTTCAAGAATCACGGCAGCATTCAGGTGAACGACGGAGTCATCCAGCTTGGAAAAGGTAGTCCGGCCTCCGGCATTAAAGTCGCCGGCCCATTTCCGAAAATGAATTATGAAGTCGAACTGGAGGCTCGTCGCGTTGACGGCAATGATTTTTTCTGCGGATTGACATTCCCCATTCATGACACCTTTTGCACACTCGTCATTGGTGGCTGGGGCGGAGGAGTTGTGGGGCTATCGAATATTGACACGATGGCAGCTGTCGAAAATGAAACAACCAGTTACCTGGAAGTCGAAGACAATCGCTGGTACAAAATCACCCTGCGAGTCAGCGAAGAGCGTATTCAGGTGTGGATTGATAACGCTGAATATGCCAACGTAAAAACGAAAGAACATAAATTCGACATCTGGTGGGAACAGGAACCAGCCCGACCCTTTGGACTGGTTAGCTGGAATACCAGAGCTGAATTCCGAAATATCCGAATCAAACCCAGCGGTTGGTAATTGCCTTTTTCGTGACACTTTGTTGTCACTGAAATTCACCAAATCATTGCCGCGTTCTCAGGACTACCCATAATCATCAACAGTCTGCTCTAAGGTTCATTCAGCTGAATAAAAAGCGAAGGAACCAGCTGATGATTTACCACCTCGGTCACCTCATCCAACAAGGCGAATTGACGATTTCTGACACCCATCGTGTCGAAGGTTGGCTGCAACTGCACCAACAGGATACGTTGGTGCGATTCGAACTCAATTCAAACCAACCGACTCCCATGGCCGGTTGCCGTATAACTTTCAGCCCCGGAAAGCCGGTCGGGCATGAAGGCGATTTACCCACCGGGATCCAACCGATCCAATTTGGTGATCTGATTTCGCTGATGATCCGTGATGTGGAGCCACCTCTGTTTAACCACAACAACGTCGAATTGCGAGTGGATGGTTCCTACAGCTGTAACTTTCAACTTGTTTGGGAATCAAAGGATGGCATTGTTGATCTTGCCATCGAGCAGGCTCAGCTCGACGTCCAGTGGAATGACGCTGAATTGAGGCAAAGTGAGACGTTACCGGAAGCGATGTTCCCTGCCCGATTTCGTAACAGCATCAATGAACGACTTGAACAAATCGATCAGGCTTATCGTGAAGACAACGGTGAATATCTGATCTCCGTTAAAATGCCATCCGAAGCACAACTCGAGAATCTGGCCGAGTTTCAAATCCAAACCATGGTGCATCGCTTAGAAGAGGGGCCTAAACATCGCATGGTCGAGTTCATGAAAGAGATCAGTTCTCAGGAAAAAAATGTCCCCCTCTGTGAGTTGCTCGAACCACCGATTCAAACACCCAGAGCTGAGGACATGAGTCCGGACGAGCTGCAGGATAAGGTGCTCGAAATCCTCGGGCGGCTAAGTGTCGTCGGAGTCGAATTCAAGCGCTGCAAGCATTTTGATAATGCACAACTCTATGACTGGCTGATTCACAAAATCATACCCTGGGAACGGGTTCACCCTCAGTTACAGCAGTTTCAAATGACTCGGTTCTTCGATACCAGCTTGTGGTGTGAACAGTGTGGGATATATCAGGAGCTATAAACATAAAAAAAACAGCCTCCGCAAAACACGTGATTGCGAAGGCTGTTATGAATGGACAGAGTTGTCAGGACTTATTTTTTGACAGCCCAGACATTACGGAAGACAACGGGATTACCATGTCCCTGCAGGTAGATGATATCTGCGTCGGGACCTTCGGGATGCTTACCGGGAGTTCCGTGAGTAAGTTCCAGATCGTCGTGAATAACGACACCATTGTGTTTGATTGTTACGCGAGCATTTTTAATTTTCTTGCCAGCATCGTCAAATCGGGCGGCCGTGAAATCAACATCGTAGGTTTGCCAAACCAGTGGTGGCAAAGCCATATTCACGATCGGTTCCGCGATAGAGTAGATTCCCCCACATTCGTTGTTTTTACCTTCCAAACCAAAGGAATCCAGTATCTGACATTCGTAGCGTCCCTGAACGTACATGCCACTGTTACCGCGTCCCTGCCCACGAGCGTAAGGCATAAATGGTGTACGGAATTCCAAATGGAGTGTGTGATCCTTAAATTTCTCTTTCGATTCGACGTCATGACGAAGCAGGTTACCTAACACGATTTCACCACGTGTCCAGTTTTCAGCCGATTTGGCAGTGCCGTCAAACAAAACGACAGCCCCTTTAGGTGGCTTCATACCCATGGTGGCACTCTGACGATTTACCTTTTCCATTTTGGCGACCAATTTGTCACCCTCAGCAGCAATCAGCTTTCCATCCTTAATCGTTGCGACAGCGGTTCCTTCATCATCTTCCAGCTTGAAGACAACCTGACCTCGGTCGTTAAGTGCGCCTTCGACGTATTCCGTCTTATCGCCACGTTTCCAACCGGCACCTGGCAGTCCACCGGTGAACGAAACTGCGCGGAACTTTCCGCCGCCCAGTGCAATGATCTGCAAACCAATTTTGGTCTTCTCGCCATCTTCAATAAAATCGCCAACATATTCACCTTGAATCTGGTAATCCAGGACTTTGGCAGCTTCGGAGGGATCGATCCACTCTTTCTTATCTTGTGCCTGAACAGACACGACACTGACCAGTGTAAATACACCTGCGAGCGTCATTGCAATTAACTTTTTCATTTCAATATTCATCCTATGGTAAGTGGCTCGTTTCCAGAGACAGAACGAGGCCGGAGTTTATTCTTTTGGCTTTGGCCAGTTTAAGTGTTTATGTAGGAAATTAAAGGTTTCCACAGCGTTGATTTTATGGGGGCCATCAAACCACTCAATCTCCGCTTTATCTTTGAGTTTCAACAAGCCCTGATACATGAATCGGACTTTTCCGAATTCATAGGCAACCCACTGATCTTCACCCACTCCATCAAAATGGCCACGTTCGACCATGAAGGGTCGCGGGCAAATCAAATAAGCCATTTCGGCATAGTTGAATTTTCCACCTAAATTCCATTCGAAGATTTCATATTCCCCGGTGAACATATAACTGAAATTGTATTGAGTCGTTGCATTCTTAAAGACCCATTCGTTAAAGTCCGCCGAGCAAATGCTCAGGCAATAATCCGTCACGAGCGGCGGAATACGCATAGCGCTTTTTCCACCGTAGGAGAGGCCATAGAAGGCAATACGGTCGTCATCAACATTCGGTTGAGACTTAAGCCAATTCACAATTTGCTGGTGCTGTGGCACGATAATGGAGAAGAGTGTTTTTCGCTGCGGGTAACTCTTGCGTTGTAACGTACGGAAGCGATCCGTGAAAATATACAGGTTTTGAGGAGCAAACGTAATAAACCCACGGTCCGCCAACTTCGTCGCAAAGGCGGAATAGATATGATATTTCTCTTCCCCGATCACATCCTGAGGTCGGCCTTCAAGCCCGTGCTGACAAACCACGACAGGTCGCTGTTCATCTTTCGCGATTCCTTTAGGAACAGTCAAAATTCCATAAGCAATAATATCGTCGAAGACATCCAGCACCACGTCATACTGTCGCCAGTTTTCCGTTTCTTTGATTAAACGTGTACGCGGATTCATTTCTTTCATCGGCAGATCAAAATGACCGATCGTCTCGTGCCGAAAATAATCGCGGTAAGGTTCCACTGTTTTTTCATAGGCTTCCAGGCTACTCGTATCCAGATCCTTGAAAAACTCCTTACGAATAAAATGCGATTCCGTCAGAAGCCACTGTGTGTGAGCTTCAATTTCATCCGCCTGCGCATGTTCTCGGGCCTTAACATCGGTGGCCACAGCACCAGGTTGAAGAGCCGGCCCGGACGGAACAATTTTAGATCCTCCAATCACGGATTGGGCAACCGCTTGTAAAGCTTTCTCTGAAGCAAAGGCTCCATGACCATCACCACTGACGATCAGTGAAATCTGAGCCAGATCATCCTTGCCAATAAGCGCTTTGGCTCGATCAACCTCCATACCTACCACTTTCGGATCCGGAGTATCCAGGACGGCTGGAGCACCACCCTGACTTGGTAACTCAAACTCAGGGCCTTTCGAAGCTTCAATGATCAATGGGCGAGGGGCCACCAGGGATGCCACTTCGGCATCCCCAAACTGATCCAGAAAAGAATAGACATTACGACTGACCGGTTCAGACCACATATCCTGACGGGAATCGAAATAGCCACTGACCAGAGCTGCATCAATTCGCGTATCTAATGCAGCACTGTATAAGGCAATTAAACCGCCTTCTCCATACCCTACAACACCTATACGCGTATCCGGAACATTTCTGCTTTCACACCAATCCACTAATGCCAACACCTTCTGAATTTCAAAACCAATCAGATGGCGGCCCAATTCATAACTGCTGCGATAGAGAAACTCCCGCGTTGTCATCCGACCCCGGTTATTTCTTGGCCCGTATTCACGACTAATCACTGCCGGTACAAGCACGGTAAAACCACTTTCAGCCAGGCGGCGAGCAAACTGTTGATTTGCTGGAATTCCTTCGGCTAATCCACTGATCATTTCCGGAGTCTGATCTGCATCAGGAATCGCAATAATAAAGCCGCCATTTGGCTTGGCTGACTTTAAGAGCAGACCGACACCGGTGATCTCTCTTACCGAAGGCCACCTCACGTTAAAGGCAGTAACTAATTCACTTTTGCCGGCTTCTACAGGTCCGTCCGTCCTCGCCAGAACATCTAAATCCTGAAAGGACTTGCGACTATCAACAACCCCGGTAATTTCAGCGAGTCTCTCACGATTGGGAGCAACCGAGTCGACATAGGCACCCGCGGAACTGGTATCACGATTCCAATAGCGTTTTCGAGCATCAATCGTATTCTTTAACTGACGTAGCAGGAATTTGTCAGCACCAGTAACAATCTCTGAAGCCAGGTCTCCTTGGAAAGTAAGCGGTTTCGTATTATCTAATGGCTGTGCTGCAAGCTCGCCTGAGCTTAGAAATCCTAACACTAGCAGTAAAGTAAAAACTCGTGACATGGTCTTCAGAACCTATTGAAAATTTGGAGGGGAAAGATGTTACTGATTTTAAGGCGTAATCAGGTAGCAATCAAAAACTACACATGGTCTATATGACGAAAAAAACTGAGTTCTCTGATCTGACTGGAATTAAGCTGCTGATCTGAAAGTGACTTCCACATCGTAATCTCTGTCTGACGTTGTGGAAGTTCAAACCACGGTTGACCTACCTGACTGTCTGGAAACCATCCATGAACTTGATTCCAGCCGTGTTGGTCAGCCAAACTGCTAACGGTGGCCGCCACTTTTGCCAATGAATTGTCGTCATGATCCGGGACGGCGAAATCTTCCAGACAAGCCAGATCGTCATGGGCTCGACAATGCACGTAACCAATCACTTCTCCCTCTTCCTGCAGCCAGAGGAAATGATCTTTGGCGTGCTTCGCGGCGAGGAATTCCCAATAAGCGTCTGATCGATAGAGAAAGCAACTACAATGTTGATGATTGCCTGTGTAAAGCTGCTTCACAGTCTCCAGTCCGGCCTCAATCTGAAATGCCTCGGTGTCGTATGCCTGTTCGGCACCCGGCTTGATACAAACACTCGGCGCATCACTGATTTGATAACCCATCCGAGCATAATACTCGGGGTTAATATCGGAAAACAGGAAGCTCCATTCGACGCCGTCCTGTTGCTGATCCTGTTCAGAAAAATCTATTAACTGAGCAGCATAGCCTCGTCGGCGAAATTCGGGGGCGGTATGGACTGCCCCGATAAACATTGTCTTTTCAATCTTACTGTCTCGCTGCAAGTGCATCGGAAACACGCCGAGAGACGCTGCAACTGTGCCGTCCGCAACTCCCACGTACCAGGTGGCACGCTGATGATGTAGAGAGTTCATTCGCCATTGAACATATTCCTCGAGAGATAAGTCGTTACCCCAGAATTCATAGACATTCGCAAACGCGACCTGTTGCTCGACTTTATTCGCTCGGTGACACTCTAACACTGATTCCGTCATCTGAGTGACTTCCATCTACTTCCAGGACTCGTCAAAGAACCCTGTGTCAACGATTCCGCCCGGTACCTGATCGGTTGGTGGTGTTGCCAGATCGATCACGGCCCAGTCCGGGAGTTTAGGGTTCTGCAGTGAATTTGTACGATCATGTCCTTCCCGGTGAGTCGGACCACTGTTTAAGACGACGTAACGTTCACCGTACAGAGGATTGGGATAAATCATGACGGGGACGTGGGATGCAGCATCATACTGTTTTCCGTTAACGGTAAGCTGGTCGTTCGTCCATTGAATTGGCAGTGTCTTCTGTTTCTGCATTATCAACTGCAACAGTGTATTGGACTGAATATCACCAAAGACGATCAGATTATTTTCCCGTACATCATCCTGAGAGACGTCTTTATCCCATTTCATTTTCGGCGTCCCGCGATAGAGCGTTTTCCAGCGATGCAAAAAGTGCTGTATTTCAAAATGCACCCATCGTTCCACTTCAGGATTACGGGACTTTTTACTCGGCAACACAAGCAAAAATGACGAAAGAAACGCATCATCAATAGGGCCCTGCAGTCCCGGGCGTTTAACCAATCCCGTCGGTTCTGTCGTTGTCCGTTTCCAGTTTCCATCGGCACCACCTTCCTTTACCAGATGAACCGCTTCTGAAACCTGCAATGCTTTAGTCGGTGGAATCTGAACAGTCTGGCCATCGACATTAATGGTGGCTCCGTTGAGTGATAATGCCGGATCCAAACTCAAGGCCGTAATGTTCTTTGTGCTGAGTTGGTAGGTTTGAGGATCCGTCAT
>CETM01029874.1_pt1 | contig 12247 bp, 12 predicted proteins | sample 361451 | NCBI WGS metagenome assembly CETM01 (sample SAMEA2622690, study PRJEB7988) | marine metagenome | isolation source: saline water (ENVO:00002010), including
AGACTCGCGTTTCTTTTTGTTGCCAATGATGAAATTCGAAATTCAGTAAGGGAAAGATTTCTGGCTGACCCGGCTAGTAGCCCAATGAGCAAAAACTTGTACATAGACTCTCAACGCCAAACCAAAGAGTTAATTCTCCAAACCAACTACAATTTTTCTCTCACAGAGGGCCAGTCACTTCGAATAGGGTTTGAGAGGGCAATCAATGAATTAAATTCTGCACTCTTTATCGCTAGTCCATTTGGCACTGAAACTGCCTCAGAGAAATACGGCGGCCTATCCCTAGTACCCTCAAGTTCCAACGCTGGAACGCAAGTAAAGGAAAAGCGCTACGAAGGTTTCGCCTTTCATAATTGGACTATCAATGATAAGAGCTCTCTTGAAACTAGTCTCGTTTATGAGAATTCGGAAATTTCTCAGACGGGGGTAGTAAGCAAAAAGAGAGACTTCCAATTCTGGCGACCTTCCCTAGACTATCGCTATAACTTCGCGGATAACTTCCGCTTCCGCGGTACTATAAGGCGCAATGTTTCCCAACTCAGCTTCTCTGCCTTCGCAGCCACTGCTAACAATGATGACCGGGACATTAATGGGTTTGCCGGTAACCCAGAGCTAGAGCCAGAGACTAGCTGGGCTTATAACGGCGAACTTGAATATAGACTACCTAATGATGCGGGTGTTTTGGCAACCGGTTTGTTCTACTCAGATATAGACAACAAAATTGGCAAAATCATTGCTACTGTCGACCCAAATCAACCACAATCAGCGACAGGGAATGTAGGCCCCTCAAAGCAAATGGGCTGGTTCACTCGCGCAAGTGTCCGTTTGAATCAGTTCAACCTACCGAATGCTATTTTTTCAGGCCGGGTGGGATTGTTTGACTCTGAAATTCTCAATCCATTTATCAACCAAAAGGTACGCACTGGCAGCCGCGGATTCGGTAATGTTGGTTTCCGCCAAGACATCACCTCAATAAATCTTAGCTACGGAATTGACTATAATCACTCCTTTTGGGGCGGTTACTACGATATAGATATATTCACCCGCACTCGCAATGATAGACGTCGCACATTAGATATATTTGTTCAAAAAATATGGTTTGATAACTGGGTATTCCGCCTTGAATCAGATAACACCTTAGGAGCTTCAAGGTGCCGCTATCGCGAACGCTACAAAGGTACAACCATGGACGGAAATATTGAGCTGATACAGGATTCCTGCAGCAGCCGATACCATCGGCTCATTTTAAGCATTCAGACCACTTTCTGAAATTAACCGTAGACGATTAACAATGAGGATTTTAAGGTATATTAACGATTGGATTCTATTTCTAAATTAAGATTTTTGGTGCCGACGGCAGGACTTGAATGATTAATTATATCATATGCTTACGCACATATTTACTTTTTGCCTACCATCCCACCTACCATAAACCAATCCTAGATTGAGTTTTGTATAAATTTTTGCCAAAGCATTTTTTAAATTTACGGCCATTGCCACAAATACATGGGTCGTTGCGCCCAACCTTTGGAGCGTTGCGAGTGATAGGCGTTTTTGGAGGACAACAGCTTGTGTCGGTGCATTTAGGTTTTTCGTTCATATTCATTGCAAGTTATCCCAGTGGGTGGATCATAATTATAGCCCCCCACCCCCTTCGAGGCACGTTTAATTGTTATAGTACCAACCCCGATACATTGCAGTAGATTTGAAAATTTATATATAAATTTAAAGGTGAAATGTAATGACAATCAGTGAATTAGGAAGTGTAGGAGAATTGATTGGAGCCATAGCTACGGTAGCTACCTTAATGTACTTGGCACTTCAAATTAGAGCCAACACTCTTTCGGCAAAGTACAGCGCAATTAACGACATAATTAATCGAGTGATCAAATGGCAATCAAGAATTGCAGATACACCCGACCTCATGTCTTCTTGGAAGGAAGGCACTCAGAATTACCATGGTCTTAATATTGAAAAGCAAGTACGGTTTACTTCTATAGCTGTCGAAATGCTAGCAGCAATAGAGGCTACATTAGAAGCGGCGAAGAATGATGGAATAAAGCCTGAGAGTGTCGATGCGGTCCGCGCTATGGTCCATCAACTAATGAGAAATAAGGGTGTTCGAGAATATTGGGTAGCTAGTGGGAGAAATTTATTCGCTCAGGACTTTGTTGATGAAGTAGACATTATTCTAAAAGATGCCACTAATGAACGATCAGAAGAGCCAGGGCCACTCCCTTTCTATATGCCACCCGCACATTAAATTTGATATTAAAATGTATGGAATAACGGGAATGAACTTTGAACCTTGCTTATTTGTTATAGTACCAACCCCGATATATAAAAGACGATTTCAAAAAAATTCTGAAAAAAATTTGGATTTTAAAAATGAAGTTAATCCAAGGTGGAAAGAAAGACACTGCTATAAATGAGCAGGATTGGAAGTTTATAAAGACCAGTCTCAGACAATGCATTGCAACGAAATTCATTACTGAATCTGAAAAAGAAGCGATTCTGAATTATCTAGAGACAACTGAAGAAGCAGATTTAACCGTTCGTGGATTAATGGCCGGATCGCAATCAGTGACCAGTTTTGTGTTATCGCTGCTTCAGGCGGCTAATGTACAACGAGACTTTAAAAAGCATTGGCAAGGCCCGAGGAGTATCAATCCAGATCATCCGCACGAAGAAGGTGCTTTTGCTTTCAACAATAAGAAGAGAAGAAGAAAGACTTCTGAATTTAAAAAAGAGGAGATTGAAAATTGAAGAATATTAAATTAGTTCACTTGCCGCAGGTTTTAGGCTTCCTAGGTGTTATTGGATCGCTTGGGTTTGTTGCATTTGAAATTAATCAAAATACGAATTTGGCGCGTAACCAAGCCTACCTACAATTTGGGGAAAGCTTAAAGGATATAACACTCGAATTAGCAACAGACGATTTATTGTCAGAGTTAATTTCAGAACTGGGACTAGGAGCGAAAGAAGGTGACTTCACCGGTTCTGAAAATATACGAATATGGGCTTTACAATTTGCTACTGTGAAGGCGTGGGAAGGGCTATACCGTTCGTGGACTGCTGGGTATCTCCCATCAGACACAATTGTAGGTATTGGGGGAGGTCACGTATTAAATAACAACTATTTTCGTCAAACTACCTGGCCGGAAATCAAAACACAGCAGACTCCAGATTTTATCTCGTTTTTTGAAGACCAACCTTGGAATTTGGAGCAAAATTAAGTTAACGAAATCACATCAGTTACGCCAACCGCTACCTAGTTGATATCAACCTTCCCCATTAGTTGATATCTATAGTATCTTCTGGGTATGAATATGAAGGAACTACTTACAACAATAACCGTCCTCTTTGTGATTCATCTATCGTAATGATTTAGCCTAAGTTTTGAATAAAAAGATCTTCTACCCCACACATTTAAAACAATGAAAGTTAACGATAATTTAAGGGAAACGTCAGTGCTGAAGCTAATACCAGCTATAACCCTCTTTTTGCTCCACTTTTCTGGTCCAGTTTTTCCTCAGTCCGATGCGTATCTCCTAAATGATAAAGAGCAGCAATCGGTAGCTCAGTACATTGAAAAGATTGACATGAGTCGGATGAGGGACTTTCCTTTACATGAAGCGCCAGGGCCGGAAAGCGCGGGCATGAATATAGCTGCCATGGCTCGACTTAAGCTTATTGAAATGCCTGACTATAAAATTTTTTATGATGACGTGAGTAAAATCGTAAATTTAGTCTCTAAAGAACAGTTGGCCCTATTTATGACCCCAGCAACTGGTCCTACGCGAACTCAGGAGAATCGCCAACGGAAGTTTAATTTTGGACAATTAATATACCAACACTTCAATGATGACTTTGATTTTCTCATGCTGGCTACGCAGGAGCCCAGCCGTCTTAATTATCATTACGAGGTTAAGCCTCATGCGACAGGAACTGGCGGGGGTTGGGGTGTTGATCATTCAGCTCAAATGGGCTCTGACGGGGAACTAAACTCTTTTATTTTTCTTGGCGGCACGGATAGGTTTCGGGATGGGCCTGGAACGCATGAGGTAATGCATGCTTGGGCTCATTCAAATAAATGGGAATCCACTTATTTTTTTCATGCCGGCTACACCAATTTTGGAGGTATCTTGGGCGGATGGAAACCCAATTCCCTGAAGTCGCTGGGTAATGATCGATATCAAATTGACACCCACAAATACAACTCAACCGCAATAGGCGGATCGGTTGCAGCCAACGGCTGGGCCAAACCCTTCATACCCTATAGTAATTTCGAGCTTTATTTGGCTGGGCTAATAGGTCCTAGCGAAATAGGTCATGACTTAAAAAGGGCGATAAACTTTGAGTGGGTGAACCAAAAATACGGAATTTTCTCTGCCAGCGACATTCAAACAACCACAATTGAGGAATACATTGCTGAGTTCGGAGAAAGAATTCCCAATCATATTGATTCACCAAAGAATTTCAAAGCTTTATATGTAGTCCTTTCAGATGAATCAATTACGTCTGAGCAGTGGAAAATAGCAAATGACGATGTTCTTTGGTTTCAGTTACCTGAAGACGACGGAGATAGTCGACGCTATAACTTTTGGGAGTCCACTAAGGGCAAAGCGACAATGTCTTTTAGGCCAATTGATTACATCCGAGATCAGAGCGTAAATGATGAAGGTTCAGCAAGCGATTGGCCCACCTTGTACAATGGAATCACCCCAAAACTTGAACTAGGAATACCTTTTAATAATATTGGGTTTTTTGATGTCAATGATTCAACTATTTATTCTTGTATACGTTTGTACACAAACGGTTACCCAACTGAGCATGGTGGAATATCTGAATTCGGCATTGCGCTAAAAATTGTTTCTCTGCCTGATTCTACAATCCAAATTATAAAATCTAGAGAATTCAATAAAAGTAGTGCATTTAACGAAAATGCAGAAAGCCCTGATTGTTCGGGTAAGTTTGAGACCAACACCGGCGTTTATATCGACCTAATTCAAACTGACAATGGCGTCCTCGATACCACGTGGAGCTTAATTGATCCAATCGAGCTTATATTTAAGTTAGATACTTACAAAAATTTTGAGAAGTTTCCAATGTGAGGTAGAAGTATTTAGATTGTCTTGCAAGCACTTTCAAACGACAAGAGTAGGATTTTACAGATCGGAGAATTTCATCTAACGATAATAGATGTTATGAGGTTTCTAGTTAGCCGATATCTATAGTATCTTCTGGGTATGAATATGAAGAAAGTAAGCTTAGATACATGTATAAATCTGACTTAAGAATTGGGATTAAATGAAGGGGAACATCATGAGCGAGCAAAACTCATCAGCTGAAATAAACTGCAAGTGCGGTGCATGCGGGATAACTCTCGCAAATGGAGATGCTCAATTAAAATTTAGATGTGGATGCCAGGATTGTCGCCAAGCTCTGCTATGGGGACATGCAAACGGAGGGGTTAAGCCAGATCCGCTGCCTGACCTACTTTATATGTTATCAGATATAACAGACGTTAGAGGCAAGGAATTTATGCGAGCCTACCAATTGCGAGACGACGATCCCACGGTACTAGGTATGTCTCGTCGAATTTATTGTAGCAGTTGTTATTCCATTATAGGTGTTGACCATCCGGCGTATGAAAACAATGTCTTTTTGAACTTTCCAAAGCATTGTGAAAACGGGGGTAATCTTAACGTGCCTCTTACCGCCTATGTCATGATGATAGACTATACAGAGGAAATTGGTCCATTACCGACAGAAGATGTACCTTTATTCACTACACTTCGGTTTGAACAAGAAGCTAATCGTATCTTTGGAATACCAGAGGTCGACAACGCATTTAGCCCCCGAAAAACACCTATCGAGGGAATAACGTTCGACGCATTAATAGAACAAATTGGTGGGACTAAAATATTGGATTTACAAACTGGGCAAAAGATTTAGTTATATTGAGTTAGTCGATATCCATAGTATCTTCTGGGTATGAATATAAAGCATTAAATAACTTAATCAGCTACTAAACAGAAAATGGTTTTTCACGAAGGATAAATTATGTCGAAACATTCCGCATTAAACACTTTTGGTAGATCTGGCAACCCGGCATTTTCTAGAAATTTCAACCTTGCTGGAGCGGGGACGATAGCTCGGGAAGACCGCATGACGCTAGATGGAGCCGTTAACAAAACAGTGATCTTACTATCTTTATGCTTTGTGGGGGCTTTCATAGGTTGGAATATTCCAGCTCTAACGATGCCGGCTCTAATCGTCGGCGCAATCCTATCATTTGTGACAATATTTAGAAGTCCCACGAAAGCAGGCTCTACAACTCCATTTTACGCCGCCTTCCAAGGGGTCGCCCTCGGAGGTATTACTGTGTTTTCAGAGGCGCAGTACCCCGGGATTGGTATCCAAGCCATAGGCTTAACTTTTGGAATATTGGCCTCATTGCTCTTCTGCTATAAGACCGGAATAATAAAGCCGACGGAAAATTTTAGGCTAATGATCTTCTCAGCAACTATGGGAATAGGACTTCTCTATCTCGTTAGTTTCGTTATGTCATTCTTTGGATCGGGCATCGGTTTTATTCATTCAAATGGTTTGTTTGGAATTGGTTTTTCTTTATTTGTAGTTGGAATCGCGGCCCTCAATCTTGTGTTAGATTTTGACTTTATCGAAGAAGGGGCAGACCAAGGGCTACCTAAACACATGGAATGGTATGGAGCTTTTTCATTAATGGTTACTTTGGTCTGGCTATATATTGAGATTTTACGCTTATTGATGAAGCTTAGAAGCAGATAAAATGAATACTCTCATTTTTGGCCTTATTACTATAATCTCATTATTTATTTTCCTGAAGCTAGGGAAAATTAAAGCCTCAACGAAACAATTAAACCGGGAAAATCGAGTAAAGTGGACGCAAAATCAAAATCAAACTCAAACTTTAAAAGAAAATGCGGATAACTCGAAAATTGTAGAAGTAAAACCCTCGCAAATTAGTGACCAATCAGACAAGTAGCTTTCTAACTAGAATGAGAGAGCCAATCGACAGCATGGAAGGGTTTGAAAAAAATTCTGCGAAAATGGTATCGGGTTCTCCTTTGAAAAGAAAAGGAGAGGAGTATGAACTGGGAAGCTTTAGGAGCTTTAGGTGAAATCGTAGGTGCAGTTGCGGTCTTAGGGACACTTTATTATTTAGCTGCTCAGATAAGAACACAAAATCAGCAGCTAGAAAAGTCAAACGACCATGCGCGCGCGCAAACATCTGTCCATATTAACGATCAGGCTTTAAGTGTTTTTGATACCCTGATGAGAGACAAGGAATTTGTAAGGATATACTACAAAGGGATAAATAATCAGCCTCTAGATGAGCTGGAAGCTATTCAGTTTTCTAGCTTCATTACACGATTTTTTGGTTTGTGTGAATCCAATGTCACTGCCTCTAAAGCTCAGCTCAGTTTTGAGGGAGATTATGAACTTGAATTTTTGTACGGCAACCCTTACCTGCATAAACTTATCGACACCGAAGAAGGAGGTCGTTGGTTCGAAGAAGAAGCTTCGGCACTTTTCAGTGACGAGTTCTTGGACAATGTAGCGAGATTTAGATCGGACAGGTGAAAAATTTCGGGATTTATCATTAACGAGACTCCAAGCATAACTTGGCTCGAATGGAAGACCATCGGTATCTTAGCGGTCTCATTGATATCAAACTTCCTCATCTGCCAACATCTATAGTATCTTCTGGGTATGAATGTGAAGACACTCCTGATAACAATAATCTTACTCTGCTTTTCTGTTGCTGCTAATGCAAATATGAGTTCAGAAAAATCACTTCTTCTATTTTTAGCGAAAAAAGAATTTCTTAATACAAGAAGTTAGACGTTCAAGGTCATAGTATTAAACACTGACTGATGTTTCTGCACTTTTTGAACGTAATCACTCTTTGTCTAACCAGCTACCTTTTTAAACATTTTCCCCGTCATTTCAAGGACACGTTGTCGTGACATAAATTTTGTCAAGTTGTACAAAAATCGATTTCTTCGGCCGCAAAGAATATATTGTTTATTTTTCTCGAAGGCATCCAAACATTCAATAGCAACTTCTTGAGGAGTTTGCATAGCCCCACCTGCAGCTGAACCTTCTCGCTCCTTATACCTTTTAGTAAGCTTTTCCGATTTTTCGGTAGCGATGCTTGCAAATTCTGACTCCGTGCCTCCAGGCAACAGAGCCATTACTTTTACTCCTTTATCTTGATACTCGTAACGAATTGCTTCTGAAAACATTAAAACATATGCTTTTGAAGAAGAATAAATACTTGCGTAAGGAATCGGTGAAAGAGATGCAACCGATCCAACATTAATAATCCCTCCGCCACCTTGAGAGATCATATCTGGAATGTATAAGTGACAAAGATCAGTCAGAGAAGTTACATTAAGCTGTAGCATTCTCGAATAATCACCCCTCTCATGACTTGTTAAATCACCCCAACGCCCGTAACCAGCATTATTGATTAGAATATCAATACTTAAACCTGCAGATTTGATTTGATCATATAATTTTTTACCAGATTCGGGCATAGATAAATCTTGAGCAAATATGTCGACTTTTCCCCCAGCATTTTCAATTTTTTGAGCCAAAGCGTCTAGTCTGTCCTTCCGCCTAGCAGTGATTATTACCTCTGATCCTCTTTTGGCTAACTCCTCTGATAAAGCATATCCTATACCTGCGGAAGCTCCGGTTATTAGTGCTTTTTTCCCTTCATATAAAGACATTTAATCGAACCTTTATTGTATTTAATATTTATTGCAGTAGTGCAAATCATTGCACGCTCTTATATTTCTTCGTCAACTCTTTGGCCCAGTTATCCCAGCGGGGGGAGGGTCATAATTATACCCGAGGGGCAACCCATCGTCCTGTTTAATAATGATAGTTGCCTCATTCATACATTAAGTGGAATTTGAAAAAAATAAAGGCACATCCACAGAGGATAAAATCACCATGAGTGGCTCTAATGACCCAGATATATAGTTGCTCAGAATAGTTGTACATGATTATTAGTAGGAAATATTACAACAGACAGCAATAAAAATTACCTAGACTTCTTTAGTTATCAAGTCTAAATTAAAAAGCATCTTGAGGAAGTAAAAATGGAGAGCTTAGAATGGCAGTGCTGAACAGAAAAACAATATATGCAGTTAACCTTTTCACGTTACTCATCTCCACGTCCTTCACCATAGCTCAGGAAGATCAAACCTATGCTACCTATATAACAGAGGAGCAGTGGCAAATGGTCAATGAGTTACCTGGAGTGGATCGACAGATCGTAAGTCGCGATATTGGTAAGTTGAACTTGTCGGTTGGAATTGTGCATCGTAATGCGGTCGAACGTGGAAGCGGTCGAGATAACGAAAATCCTGAAATGCCCTGTGGAACCATGGATAACTCTCGCCCAAGCAACGCGAGGGGAATCATGCACATTCACCAAACAGAAACTTACTATATTGCTTCTGGTTCTGGGACTCTAGTAACCGGCGGTGAGATATATAATGGAAATGGATTTGCTGAGGATAGTAATGTAACAACAACCCTTAATGGGCCTTCTTGCAGCGGTCTTATTGTTGGAGACTGGATTGCAAAACATGTCAAAGAGGGGGACATAATAATTATACCAGCAGGCACTCCTCATGGTTGGCTGGAAGTTCCCGTCCATGTTGACTACCTCAGTGTGCGACCAGACCCTGATAGGGTTTTGCCAAATGACTATATCAACCCAGCACTCGGAACTAATTTTGTTATGGAAACACAAGAATAAAAGGCCTTAGATACATATAATTAGCTGCCCCATCCTGCTCCGTCGTTAGTCGATATCTTTAGTATCTTCTGGGTATAAATATGAAGAAAGTAAGTTTAGATGTGTGGATTCAGCTAATCGGTATGCTTTCTATTGTTGCGTCACTAATTTTTGTTGGAATGGAAATGAGGCAATCGCAGAGGATAGCACTTGCAGCTCAACAGACCGCTCGAGTGCAGATTCTTACAGAAATCGTTACTGGCGACTAGCATGGCTTGGTCCTAACGAAGATTATGTAACCAGCAATAGAACAGACCAGATACTATGGATATTCGAGAATGACTACCTACAGTACAGGTTGGGATTAATGGATGAGTCAGTATGGCAAGCAAAGTTTAGAATTCTCGACACAATAATGAGCGGGTGTCGTGCTCGAGCAATTTTTGAAATACGAAGGGAAGGCCTTGACGCCAGACTTGTCTCACTTATTGATTCAGAATTGATTCAAGGAGAGTGCATCTAGTCATGAACAAAGCACTAACAACAATAACCTTGCTCTGCTTTTTAAAACCACTCACTTTAACTCAATTGTGACGGCGCGAGGTGACCCAATTATGGCTTTCTCAGCACGTATGGTTCCGGCTGAAATGAATCGGGTATCTCCGATGGCATAAGCTTCCGTAAGCGTAATACCATTTGCGAAAGTATATTGGAGCATACCTGGTTGAGTGATGACCTGCAAAGCGTCTCTTTGGTAGGTGACTAAATCCCCTTGAATACCCTCATCCCAGCCATGCTTCCATTCGGAGACGCGGTCATTATCTATTGCGAGCTCAGCGCCATCACGTGGAAATGCTGCTATTGTGTTTTCGGCTACATCTGAAGTTCGACCCAGCACATCCTTGAGGTCAAACATAATCGCCCATCGTTGAGGAGACTCCTCGGGAAAGTCGATCATCTCCTCTTTGTGTGTTATCCCGGCGGGTTGATAGTAAGGCCTGGGAATTTCAAATGGCGGACGTTGAGGATTTTCCGAACCGTCCAATGCTGTGATCCGGATTGGGCCGTATCGCAGGTACACAGCTGCCATGGCATAGCGATGTCGATGGTAGGGCTGCTCAATTCCTGGCAGCCACGTCACATCCCACGCGAAAACACGCTCGTTCTCGAAGAGTGTCCTCACACCGATACGGGGATAGGCGTGAGGCAATTCCTCCTCCGCCTCAACTTTTTGTCCGGGCAAATAGATTAGGAAGAGTGCGAGCGGTGCTAGTAGAAATTTAGCAATTCTCATGTCCCATTTACCGCCAATATGTTTAGGTCCTCTTGCGGCCTTAGCGGCCTTCATAGGATTATGTTTTGATTCTTTTGTCATGCTGTTTTTCATCACGCTGTATTAGTAAGAATTAGTCTTTATTTTAAGGATTTAATATCATTAAGACAACAAGTCCGCTGCAGGACAAGTAGTCACTGGTTTTCTCAGGTCGTGTTAGAGAAATGGAGTCGCGTCTAGAAGCGAAGAGATTGTTTTAAAAAAACTATTAACAACAATAACTCTACTCTGCTTTTCTATTGCTGCAAATGCCTAAGCCAGATTTGGCAAATGTAATTTTATTTGGCGTTGTGCTGGCCATAGCGTTCGTATTAATTCGGAATCCTACACTCTCCAGCATAGGTTTTTAGCTCCGGTGAATGTGGATAAATTGGTTGGGTTATATTCATGTGTCGTCCAAGTTTAAAATTCTTAAAGCTGCTCATATGGTTGAGTTCTCTTTCGATTTTAGTGAACTGCGCAAGTCCGGTTCAGACTCCGCCGAGTTTCGATAGAATCCAATTAGTAGTTCAAGGTTCCATAGTCGCTAAAGACACCCTTTCACCAGCGTTGCGTGCAGCTTCAGACGTAGCAACTATATTGCTTCCAGGTGTGGGAGGAGTTATTGCTAAATCTTTAGTCAGCCGGCGTCTTTCGCAAGTGGGAGATGAAATTCAAATTACCAACGCTAACTTTATAGAAAATGAAATTTATAGGCATCTTACTTGTGAAATTAGTGAGTCCGGATATGAATTAACTTCTACAACTAACTTGCCACGAGAGATGGAGTGGCTTACACAAGAAGACTTACAAAAAATAAATGATCAAGAAAAGTTCTATGCCTACCTACGAAATAATTTAGAACTAAACAGTAATTGGTCGGTGGATATCTCTGCTGATGCCATACTCCTTGTTCATTATTATATGGTCTTTGAGGAGGAATCTGTGGCTGATTATGTGGATGAGCTGGAAGGCGAACAGGCTGCGGTGTATTGGTTTTTAGTTCCCACAGATCAGACGTCAGATTTATTATATTCAGATTACGATTCTATAGCTGTGGGTGACGGTTACATAGGGGCTACTTCGTGGTTAGACGTTTCAGAAATTCTTGATACTTTGATTTTGACTAATAG
>CETM01108465.1_pt1 | contig 12236 bp, 8 predicted proteins | sample 361451 | NCBI WGS metagenome assembly CETM01 (sample SAMEA2622690, study PRJEB7988) | marine metagenome | isolation source: saline water (ENVO:00002010), including
TTTTAAAAAGCGGATAATGAGATATTATCCGCTTTTTATATGAGCGACACCTTATCAAAAATAGAAAAAAGAACTGCATATACTTTGCTTTTACCCGCAGTTTTTCTTGTATTTGCAATAGTTTTGTTTCCTATAATAGCTAATGTTTGGATCAGTTTTAAAAATGTAGAACTAAAAGATATTAGAATTCCAGAACCTAGAGCCAAAAAAATAGTAGAATATTTTTCTGAAGACAAATCAGAATTGAAAATTATTTATAAACTTCGAAACAGTTCATTAATTCAAGAAATTCAAGAAGTTAAGTTTAAAGACAAACTTCCAAAAAATATTGAACCTGTTAACTTAGATTCAAGATGTACATTTAAATCAAGAAGAATTTCATGTGATTTCGGAAATTGGGATGCAAAATATAGAGAAAACTTCGAAGTATTAATAAAGAATATTAATTATGAGGAAATAAACAAAGATAAAATAAAGCTGCAAAAACCATCTTTAAGTGGCAAATCAGATAATATTCTTTTAACTACGAAATTTACTTTAAATAATTTTAAAAAAGTTTTTTATGAAAATGAATTTATTGATTTATTATTTACTACATTTTATTTCACCTTTTTTGGAACAGTTGGTGCAATAATATTTGGAATATTAGCTGCACAGTTAGTTAATCAAAAATTTTACGGAAGAACTTTTATGAGAAGTATCTTACTTTTTCCTTACGTGGGACCTGTAGTAGCTTTAGCTTACACATGGACGTTATTACTCGATCCGAATAGCGGTACATTGAATGCATTATTAATAAATTTTAATATCATAGAAACTCCTATAAATTTATTAGGGCAAAAGTATATTTCCGTTAATATATTAGGTTTTGAGTTCAAATTAAGATTAGCTTTAACCACTGTTATCTTTTTCGAAATTTGGAGATATTTTCCATTAGCATTTTTATTTATCTTAGCAAGACTTCAGGCTATCCCAAAAGACTTATACGAAGCTGCCGATGTTGATGGTGCTGGTCCTTTAAAAAAATTTACACATATTACACTTCCTCAAATTACTGCCATTATATCTATTTTATTTATGATCAGGTTTATTTGGAATTTCAATAAATTTGAAGATATTTTTTTGCTAACAGGTGGCGCTTCAGGCACAAGAACTTTGCCTATTAATGTTTATCAACAAGGGTTTGCCATTTCAAATATTGGCATGGGATCAGCCGTTTCAATTGTAATTGTAGTTTTATTAATACTTTTTATGATTATTTATTTTAAGTTAATTGGAAAAAAAGCAAATGAAATTTAAATCTTTAATAACCTTTATAATTGTTTCAAGCACATTTTTATTAAGTTTAATATCTGTTTGGAAAATCATGTCTACTTTGCAAGGGTTAAAATTAACAAATTTATATATTGTTGAGAACTTATTTTTGAGTTTTTTATTAATACTTTTATTTTTAATTATCGGAAATAAATTAAGCCATTTAATTAAAATTTTATTATTATCTGTAATATTTGTTTTCTTTTATTTTTATATAAATGAAACAACTACTATTTGGTATTATGTGGGTATTTTTGTAATAACATTATTTTTTTGTAATAGACTCAAAAAATACAATATAAATTATTTAAAAGAAGATTTTGTGTCCGAAAAAATTATTTTTGATTTTATTTCTTTATTTGGAATCATTTTTTTTGCATTTGTTATTTTATTTCCATTTTACATTATGTTTGTTACCAGCTTCAAAACCCAAATGGCCTTACTAGTAAACCCCTTAGATTTTAGTATTGATTTTAAGAGAAATTTATCTGATATATTTAAATCTTATTTCGTGATTTTCAAAACTTATAATTTTGGAAGATATATTTTAATCAGTTCTCTTGTTTCAATAGGAACTGTAATAATAACTTTGCTTTTTGCGATACCAGCAGCATATGCGGTAGCACGTCTTAATTTTTTTGGGAAAACTTTTTTGTCTACATCAATATTGGTTATTTATATGTTTCCAGCTATAGTTTTGGTTATTCCTCTATATACTGTTTTCAGTCAACTGGGTTTAAGAAATTCAGTCGAAGGTCTTTTGATTGTTTATACAGCAACTACATTACCTGTAGCAATTTATATGCTTCAAGGTTATTTTAAAAGTATACCCAAAGAAATTGAAGATGCTGGTATAATGGACGGACAAAGTTGGTTTGGAATTATAATTAAAATTATAATACCATTGAGTTTACCCGCAATTGCCTCGGTTGCTCTCTATGTTTTTATGATTGCTTGGAATGAATTTTTATTTTCATTAATGTTTTTAGATAACCCAAAATCATTTACATTGTCACGTGCAATACAATATTTAAGTGGTGACGCAGAAACACCAAGTCAATATTTAATGGCAGGCTCGGTAGTTGTTACTTTGCCTGTACTTCTAATATTTATTTATTTTGAAAAATATCTTGTCAGTGGTTTGACAGCAGGAAGTGTCAAAGGTTAATGACTGAAACAGTAGAACTTGCTAAAAAAACTTTAATTCAGAATAGAAAATCTGGTTATACTTTACCCACAAATAATAAACTTTATCCGGCGCAATGGAATTGGGATTCTGCTTTTATTGCTCTTGGTTATTCTTATTTTAATCTTGAATATGCGATCACAGAATTAGAAACATTATTGTCTGGTCAGTGGGATGATGGAATGATACCTCATATATTATTTCATGATAATGATGAAAGTTATTTTCCAAACCATAAAACCTGGGAATGTGGAAAAAATGTTCCTTCATCAGGAATAACTCAACCACCAATAATTTCAACAATCATAAAAAAAATTGTGGATCAAAATGATTTAGATGATAATCAAAAACAAAGAATAAAAAATATAATTATAAAAATAAAAAAATATATTGAATGGTTTTTTAATTTTAGAGATACTAATAATACAGGCTTAGCATCTATTATTCATCCATGGGAAAGCGGTTTAGATAACTCACCAATTTGGGACTCAGCGTTAGACAAAATAAAAATTGATGAAAACCTTAATTATGAAAGAAGAGATTTAAAAGTTTCAAAAATTGATAATAGACCACTTAAAAGAGATTATGACTGCTACATAACTCTCCTTAATCAATTTAAAAAATATAACTACGATCAAAATAAAATAGTAAATCTTTCTATGTTTAATGTTATTGATATTGGTTTTAATTCTATATTAATCAGAGCAACAAAAGATTTAATTCAAGTATCTAAGAAATTTAATTTAGACTTCTCTAATTTGGAAAAAAAAATATTTTTATCTGAAGAAAGTTTAATAAAATTTTATAAAGAAAAAGATCAATTTTTTTATTCTTACGATTTTAAAAATCATTCATTAATTAAAGTTGATGCAATTTCAAATTATTTCATTTTGTTTGCAAATTTAGATAATAAAAAAATAAACAACAATATTATAAAAAAATTAAAAAAATATAATGCAACAAAAGATTTTTTCTTCACTACAGTTAATCCAAAAGACTCCTCTTTTGAGGAAAAAAGATATTGGAGAGGCCCAGTATGGATCAATACAAACTGGATATTATATGAGGGCCTTAAGGAAAAAGACAAGGATTTTGCTTCTTTATTAAAAAAGAGGACCATAAGAGTTTTAGAAGATAAAAAATTTCATGAGTATTACAACTATAAAAATGATGAATGTTTAGGCGCAAATAATTTTTCTTGGTCTGCAGCTTTATATTTAGATTTAAAATTAAATATCTAAATTTTGACTATTTTTTAACTCTCTTTTTAGTTGAATTTTTTGATAAATTAACTAAAGTATTAATTATTGTGCTTTAAAGAATTTATAAACAATATAAACCTAGAAAATGTACTCTAAATTTGGTCAATTCATTGATGGAAAATGGCAGCCTTCAGAAAAAAATGAAACTTATGATGTCATTAACCCTGCTACAGAAGAAGTTATAGGCAAAGCATCAAAAGCTACAAAAAATGATGTTTTAAAATCTCTTAAATCTGCTGAAAAAGGTTTTAAAATTTGGAAGAAAACTTCAGCGTGGGAACGGTCATCTAAAATAAGAAAAATATCAGAACTTATGAGAGAAAGAAAAGAAGTTCTGGCTAAATGGTTGGCATTAGAAGTTGGAAAACCTTTAGTGGAGGGACTAGGAGAGGTCGGAAGTGCCGCAGACATTTTTGAATGGAATTCTGAAGAAACTAAAAGAATTTTTGGTCAAACAGTTGAAAGCAGATTTGAGGATACAAGGGTTCAAATTATTTATCAGCCAATTGGCGTAGTCGCAGCATTAGTTCCTTGGAATTTTCCAGTTATTTTAGCGTCAAGAAAAATTTCTACAGCACTCGCAGCTGGCTGCTCTGTAATTGTTAAACCAGATGTAATCACTCCAGGCGCTGTAATGGAAATGATGAACATAATAAAAGACGCAGGTATTCCTGATGGTGTTGTTAATTTATTATCAGGAGATCCCGAACAAATTTCCAACGAACTAATTTCCTCTGATATTATCAAAAAAGTTTCAATTACTGGATCAACAAGGGTAGGTAAACTTATTTTAAAAAAAGCTGCTGATAAAGTTCAAAGAGTTACAATGGAATTAAGTGGTCATGCACCATTCATTGTTTTTGAGGACTCAAATATTGATAAAGTCACTGACATGGCAATAGCTTCAAAATATAGAAATAATGGTCAAGTTTGTATTTCACCATCAAGATTTTATATTCACGAAAGCAAAAAAGATGATTTTGCAAAAATATTTGTAGAGAAAACTAAAAAGCTAAAAATTGGTGATGGAATGAAAAAAGGTGTTAATCTTGGTCCTATTACTACAAAAAAAAGATTAGAGAAAATTGAAAAATTAGTTGAAAAAACTGTAAAAGAGGGCGGAAATATTCTTTATGGAGGAAAAAGGCCTGCTGGTTTTAATAAGGGTTATTTTTATGAACCAACCATTATTGATAATATTAAAGATGATTTTACTGTAATGACAGAAGAACCTTTCGGTCCGATAACTGCAATAACTACTTTTAAAAATTTTGATGAAGTAATAAAAAGAGCAAACAAACATGATTGTGGTTTGGCTGGTTATGTATGTACAAATTCAATGGAAAAAGCTTTTAAGGCATCTGAACAATTAGAAACTGGTGTTGTAGCAATAAACACTCCTGTAGTTGCTACTGCAGAGACTCCTTTTGGTGGCATTAAACAGACTGGTTATGGCAGAGAAGGCGGTACTGTTGGAATTAAAGATTATCTAAACATCAAATACACTCATCTGGGCCTTTCTGGTTAGTTAATGCTTAAAGATAAAACAAAAGATAACAAGGGATATTAACTTTAATGCGTGAAAATATTGCTATTTTACTCCCTTATAAGGATCAATTTATCAAAGATAACGCAGGTTCTGCATCTATATGGGTTAAAGATTTTTCAAAGACAAGCGTTTACAAAAATTCAACCACTGTTTTTGGTTACACACCAGAAACTGCAAAAATAATCAAAGGTATTAAATATAAAAATTTATTTTTTCGAGCATTTGGGATTAAAAGTAAAAACGAAAAGTATGTACAAAAATTTATTGAAATTTTAAAGAACAAATATTTCTCAATTATAGAGGTTCATAACAGACCTTCATATATTAATATGATTGATAAGGTTATCGAAAATAAAAAATATGTTTTGATAATTCATAATAATCCACTTACTTTAAGAGGAGCAGTAACTGTTACTGAAAGAGAAAAACTTTTAAAATTGTGTAGTAAAATTATTTTTGTAAGTAATTGGGTAAAAGAAAAATTTTTTGAGGGTCTAGATTATAAGAATCATGAAAAATGCCAAGTTATACATCCTTCAATAAATAAAATTAATACGTTACCAAAAAAAAGTAAATTAATAACCTTTGTAGGTAAGCTAAATCATTCAAAAGGCTATGATACTTTTGGCCGAGCAATAATTAGAATTCTGAAAAAATATAAAGACTGGAACTCTGTAGTGATTGGAGATGAACCTAGAGAAAAATATAATTTTGTACATGAAAGATTAGAACATAAAGGATGGATAACACACGAACAAACATTAAAAACATATGAGAGGTCAAGCATTTCTGTTGTGCCATCACATTGGGAAGAACCATTTGGACGAACATCATTAGAGGCTGCATCAAGGGGTTGCGCAACAATTCTTTCTAGAAGGGGTGGATTGGTTGAAACTATACCTTATGGTTTGTATTTAAATCGAGTAAATCAAAATGAAATCTTTAAAAAAATTAAATATTTAATCGAAAATAAAAAAGCAAGAATTAATCTTCAAAAGAAATCTATCAAAAATATTTTTCACGATGTTAGATTAAATACTAAAGTCTTAGATAAAATAAGAACAGATATTTTTAATTATAAAAAAATCTTTGTTAACAGGAATATTAATAATTTAAAAATCTTAAATATTTCAAATTTTGGTAATAGACAATTTAATCGACTTTACTATATTTCAATAGCTAAAAAATTAAGCAATGGTTTTATTAGAAACGGTCATGACGTTATAAATTTAAGCGATAGAGATGTAGGTAAATTTAATAAGTCTTTTAAAGATTTTAAAGGCAAAAAATATCTTAATAACATGATATATCAAACAGTTAAAAATTATAAACCTGATTTTATTTTATTAGGTCATTCTTATGATATTGAATCTGAAACTCTTGAAAAAATTAAAGATAATAACAAAAATGTAGTTATATCCCAATGGTTTGAGGATCATTTAGCAGATAGTGGCCCTGATTACTTAGGAAATCGAAAAAAACTTTTAAAATATACTGATTTTTTAAAAACCAGTTTTATAACTACTCATCCATCCAGTCTTGATTTTACAAAAAATAATGATCACTATTCTTATTTGCCAATCCCTGTAGATAAAAACATAGAAAAATTAAAAGTTTATGAAAATAAACATCAAATTTCTGATGTATTTTTTTCCATGAGTCATGGAGTGAATAGAGGAAAATTAAAAAGAGACAAAGAAGATGAAAGACATAATTTTATCACTGATTTAATTGATTTCTGCCCAAATATAATTTTTGATATTTATGGTTATAAAAATAGAGAACCAGTCTGGGCAGATGATTTTTATAAGGTTATAGTAAATTCCAAAATGGCCTTAAATTTATCTAGAGGTAAACCTCTTAAGTATTTGACCAGTAACAGAATTGCTTCATTAATAGGAAATGGTTTATTAACTTTTATAGATAAAAAAACAAAACTAGATAATTTTTTTAACAGCAACGAAGTAATTTTTTATAAAAATTTGAAAGATTTAGCTGAAAAACTAAATTATTTTAAATCAAATGACAAAAGAAGAATGCAGATAGCCAGAAATGGAAGAAAAAAATATTTTGATTTATTTGAGTGTCAAAAAGTTAGTGACTATATTGTTTCTAAATCTTTTGATAGAAAGCCAAATAAAAAAATTATATGGATGGAATAATTGAGCCTAAAAAAAATAAAATCTAAAATTATTAACCTAAAACACGGAGCGGATTGTAAAATAATTGAACCAGTTAATATTTATGGATCAAAATTTGGAAATAACGTTTTTGTTGGCCCATTTGTTGAAATTCAAAAAAAAACAAAAATTGGAGATAATACAAGAATACAGAGCCATAGTTTTATCTGTGAACAAGTAGAAATTGGAAAAAATTGTTTTATTGGACATGGCGTTATGTTTACAAATGACGATATTAAAAAAGGAAAGATTAATAGAAATCCCTCTTTTTTTAAAAAAACCAAGATAGGAAATAACGTTATTATCGGATCAAATGTAACTTTACTTCCTGTCTCAATTGTATCCGGTACTGTAATTGGTGCAGGATCGATAGTTACAAAAAATATAAATAAAAAAGGGATTTACGCAGGTAACCCAGCTAAATTTTTAAGGAAGATTTAATTATGCAAAAAATTAAAGTTTCTCTAGTTGGATATGGTTATTGGGGGCCAAAATTAGCAAGAAATTTTCAAAACTCAAATTTTTTTAATCTAGTTTCAATTATAGACAATTCTATTAATAACCTTAAGAAAGCAAAAAAAGATTTTCCTTTGGCAAAAGTAAGTGCTAATTATGCAGATATCTTAAAAAATCCCTCTATATCTCTAGTTGTTGTTGCCTCACCAACCAAAACACATTTTAAAATTGCTAAATTTGCTTTAGAAAATAAAAAAAATGTTTTAGTTGAAAAACCTCTTTCCAGTTCCCTAAATGAAGTAAAAAAACTAGAAAAACTTGCTAAAAAAAATAGCACATGTCTATTTGTAGACTATCCTTTTTTATTTTCTGGCTCTATTAAATATGTAAAAAAAATAATTGAAAATAAAACTTATGGCAAACTTATGAGCATAGAGTCTTTTCGAGAACAAGCTCCCGTACGTAAAGATTGTAACGTAATTTGGGATTTAGCTGTACATGATATTTCTATACTAAATTACATATTGAAAGGAAAACCAAGAAGTTTCTCATCTTTAAAAATAAAAATGACCAAACAAAAGTTAGTAGATACAGCTTATCTAAATTTATTATATGATAATGATATTAATGTTTTTTTAAAAAGTACATGGATCTCTCCTGAAAAAATTAGATTAATTAAGTTAACATTTGCAAAAGCTATTGTTTATTGTGATGAAAATGAACCTGTATACAAAATTAAGATATTTAAGAGAAAAAATGAGAAAAATTCTAAATACAGTCTTGAAATACCAGAAATTGATCTTAGTGAGCCTTTATCCGTGTTGGTTGAATATATTTATCAATCTATTAATACAAGTACAAACAAAATATTTGAAAATAATTTAAACCAGAATGTAACAAAAATACTTAAAAAATTATCTTAATATGAAATTTACTAACGTAAATCCTGTAACAAATTCTCAACAGAACAAAATTATTAAATCTATAATTTCTACCATACGAAAAGGAGATTTTATATTAGGAAACAATGTTAAAAAATTTGAGAAGAAATTTGCTATACTTGCTAATACTAAATTTGCTGTTGGCTGCGCTACCGGAACAGATGCATTAGTTTTAGCAATAAAGTCTTTAAATTTAAAAAAAAATCATGAAATTATAGTTCCAGGAATGTCATATATCTCAACTGGACTTGCTGCTACATTAAATAATTTAAAAATTGTATTTGCCGAAATAGATGCTGACACAGGATTAATTTCTTTAGACAGTGTAAAAAAAAAATTGTCTAAAAATACGAAAGTTGTAATACCTGTTAATTTATATGGCCAAAAAGTTAATATTAAGGAATTAAGAAAAATAGTAGGTAAAAAAATTTTCTTAATTGAGGATAGTGCACAATCTCATTTTGCATCAACATGTAAAGATTGTTCAAAAACAAATCATGAATTTTGTTTTAAAAATGAAAATAGTCAATACTATTCTGATTTATCCTGTTTTAGTTTTTATCCTGCCAAAAATCTTGGAGCTTATGGTGATGCAGGTATAATAACTACTAACAATATAAATATATATAAAAAATTGTTAATTTTGAGAAACTTAGGTTCTATTAAAAAAAATGTACATCAATATGAAGGATTAAATAGTAGACTAGACACACTTCAAGCATCAATTTTATTAGAAAAAATTAAGTTAACACCGTCTCACAATAATTATCGTAGAAAAATTTCTAATTTTTATGACAATGAATTAATTTTTATACCTGAAATAAAATTAACCGAAACTGATCCAGGATCCTCAAGACATTTATATGTTATTAGAACAAAAAATCGGGACAAACTTTTAAAATTTATGCTTAAAAATAACATTAAATGTCAAATGCATTACCCTTACAGTTTGAATAAAACAGGAGCATTGAAGGGCAAGTTTAAAAAATCAAAATTACCAATTTCTGAAAAATGGTCAAATGAATGTTTAAGTCTACCTCTATACCCACACATGAAATTTAAAGATGCAGAATTTGTTGTCAAAACAATTAAAAAATATTTTAAATATTAAGAGATCTACTACATTTTACAATTTGCACATTTATTTCCTCTTCATAAAGTTGAAAAGCTTTGTATTATCTGTATAACTACACCGATCGGGGCGTAGCGCAGTCTGGTAGCGCATCTGGTTTGGGACCAGAGGGTCGCAGGTTCAAATCCTGCCGCCCCGACCATTTATATGAAAATAAACAATGTTGTAGTTATAGGTTCTGGAACAATGGGTAGTGGTATTGCCGCTCACCTTTGCAACGCAAATATATCAGTAACTCTTTTAGATTTAAAAACTGAGATATCTAGAAATGCTCGAGAAAAAATATTCAAATCACGCCCACCTTTATTATTTGACAAATCTAAAGTTAATAATATTCAGATCGGAAATATAAAAGATAACTTTAATGTTGTTGAAAGTGCGGACTGGATTGTCGAGGCTGTTGTGGAAAAAATTGATATAAAACATCAAATTTACGAAAAAATATTCAAATCAAGAAAAGCAAATTCAATTGTTTCATCAAACACTTCAACAATTCCTTTAAAAATTTTATCACAAAAATTATCAGAAAGAGACAAAAAAGATTTTTGTATTACTCATTTTTTTAATCCCGTTAGGTATATGGGGTTACTAGAAATCGTAAAAAACGAAAGTAATGATATTAATAAAATTAATTTTTTAAAAAAATTCTGCGAGTCTTCTTTGGGAAAAGGTGTAATTATTTGTGGAGATACACCTGGTTTTTTAGGTAATCGTATAGGAGTTTATGCAATGCAGGTAGCTATGACAGAGGCAATTAAAATGAAACTTTCAATCGAAGAAGCAGATGCAATATTCGGAAGACCAATGGGCATACCTAAGACCGGGGTTTTTGCTTTATATGATTTAATCGGGATTGATTTAATGGCAGATGTATTAAAAAGTTTTATTAAAGAATTACCTGACAACGACGAATTTCACAAAGTTGCATTTGAAATTCCAGTAATAAATAAATTGATTAATTCGGGCTACACTGGAAGAAAAGGCAAAGGTGGATTTTATAGAATTAACAAAACAGAAAATAAAAAAATATTAGAAGCTTTAGATCTTGTTACAGGAAAATATTTGCCAGTTAAAAAAATTGATATTCAAATTAACCAAGTTGACCTTAAAAAATTAATTAGCAGGAATGATAAATATGGTAAATTTGCATGGTCAGTAATTTCTAAAATAATAAAATATTCATCATCATTAGTCCCTCAAATAACAGAGGAATATAATGATATTGATGAGTCATTAAGACTGGGATTCAATTGGTCCAAAGGACCATTTGAGATGTTACAAGAAATCGGCCCAAGAAATTTTTTCAATAAAATAGGTGACCTAGGTAATAATAAATTTTTAAGGAATTTACAAAAAAGTGGAGATGATAATTTTTATAAGCAAAGACAAGTATATACCCAAATAGAAACACTTGGTAAGATAAAAAAAATCACAACAAAAATCGATAAAAATAAATCTGCTGAGATATTTAGATATAAAGATTTTAATATTGTCGAATTTAAAACAAAAGCCAATGTATTAGATTATAATTCTATGGATTTCTTAAAAAAAGCAACAGATAAACCTTTAATCATTATCAATGAAAGCATGCAATTTTCTGCGGGTGTTAATCTTAATTATGTAATGGATTTTGTTAAACAAAAAGATTTTAAATCTATTGATAAATTTCTCAAATACTTTCAAGATACATGTCAACATTTAAAGTATTGTGACAAACCCGTCGTATCCGCACCTTCAGGTTTGGCTCTAGGAGGAGGCGAAGAAATAATATTACAAAGTAATTTTGTAGTTTCACATACAAATGTTGTTTTAGGTTTAGTAGAAACAATAGTTGGACTTGTGCCATCAGGTGGTGGTTGCAAAGAAATGTTATGGAGATGGTCTCAAACAAATGAGGCCTTAAAAGATCCGGATTTTGCTCCTTTAAGTGTTTTTGAAATTATAGGATATGCAAAAACTGCATCCTCCCATGAGTACGCAATTCCTTTGAAACTTCTTAATAAAGAAGATAAAAAAATAATGAATAGAAACGACCTTCTTCCAGAGTCTAGAAGAGTTTTAGAAATCAATAAAAAATTTACACCCCCAATTAAGTGTAAATTTAAATTATCAGGCGAACAAGTAAGAGTAAAAATGTATAAAATACTTGATAAATTGATTAAAGAAAAGAAAATATTAGAACACGGTCTAGAAGTTGGAAAAGAATTGGCATATGT
>CETM01000872.1_pt1 | contig 12234 bp, 13 predicted proteins | sample 361451 | NCBI WGS metagenome assembly CETM01 (sample SAMEA2622690, study PRJEB7988) | marine metagenome | isolation source: saline water (ENVO:00002010), including
TCACCTCTCAATCCGTTTAGGTGACAACTACGCTGGCAGATAGGGATATCGAGATGACAAAACTGTACGGCGACCCAAACCTATATTTTGAATTACAAGCTGAAAAGTTCTTACTCTCGGAAGAATTAATGACGGAATTTATTGGCTCACAGATCCCAATTATCGGCGGAGGTGCAGTTGAAATTCAAGAAATTCGTAAAGAGTTTTTAGGGCTGGCAAAAAAAGATCGAGGAAAATTTCTTAAATCCCTTCCGTCACAAGGATTAGTTGAGCAAACTGACGATGGTCTTTGTTTCTATAGAGCAAAAAAAGCATTGTGTGGAGGTGATAAGACTAACTGTAGACCCGCTGATTGCAATAATTCTTTCATGGTGGCTACTGGGAAAAAGAAAACTCTTCTTTATAGGAGAAAAGAAAACAATAGGCTAATTGAATTTTTTCGTGACCAGCCGTTTAAGATTATGCACTTGAAGGAAAGAAATAAAGAAATTAATAAACTGCTATTCCAGATAACATTAATAGAGAGCTCTAATGAAGAAAATATCTAGAGGTAGCCATCAAGGACTGCTGAAAAATCGAGAAGAGACAAAGCGTCTGAATACAGAAGCATTGTGGCAACAGGTTCAGCAATTAAGAAAAGAAAAGCCTAATACTCTCTGGTCATACAAAGAAGTATGGCAGGGAGCGGGTCTGAAAAGCAATGTAGCACTGAACAGCCCTTGGAATGCGAGTATAAAAGAGGCTGTCACAGAACATAATAGGCTATTAAGAGAGCAGGCTGAAAGTGGTACAACTGGTCAAACCCAGAGAAAGACTTTGCGAATTACTAACAAAGAGTTAAGAAACCAAATACAGCAGTTAAAAGTTGAGTACGAAAAGGCACTTTCTAAAATGGCTATTTGGGAGGCGGAAGCTGATTTTTACCAACGCGATAACGAGCGCTTACAGCGCAAAATAGACCGTTTGTTGGAAACTGAATGACGCAATTGCTCTAAAACTTTCAATCATACTTGCTGTACTACACTATATTGAAATTGGCTCGTAGCTTAGTTATAAAATATGTCTTACTCGGGAACATTTCGGCCTACGAGCCAACTTTGAACTGAATATTAAATTATTATTTATAAATCAAAGTTATCATCCTACACAGTTTTAGAATATAGACTCGATTTCATTAACGGCCCAGATTATGATCTGAAAGAGCTCTATCGTAGCAGGAGCACTCCTAGACGATATCGACGACTCAGCCTGAAAGTGGCCATCATGTATTAGAACTGCCCCCAGAAGATACGCCCAGCGCGCTGAAGCGCTATCCGCAAACGCCTTGAGCGACTTTCTCCGGTGTTCTGTCAGGCAATTTGCTGTAATGAGTACCAGTTCGCCACTTTGGTAGCCTGCTGTGTGGCCTGTTTGCAACCTGCTGCCAGAAACTTCCTTGAGACGGTAGTAGCCGGTGTCTTAGTCATCCAGTTTGCAATGTTAAAGCCCCTTTAGTAGGGCGACTTACCTTGCCAGCTACGTCTACTGGGGGTCTCCCGTTACGGGTTTGGCGATCTCCTCGAGCCAAAAAATGTCATAGTCCGTCTTTCGCATACTGTACTAAGTTGGATTATATGCTAATAATTGAAATCGAAAGCTATGGCCGTTTTTGCTATGTCCATGGGTGGGGAGGTAGTAGAGCTGTTGGGCCGGCACCACTTGGAGCGTCTGTAGGAATACCTGAGAGCCCTGGACCTGTGGTGACCCGCAAGAGGGCACCGGGTGGCGGTAGCGTGCCTGATCGTCTGCTACCGCCTGCATAGTCAGAGGCACATAGCATCGCAGGTCTCATAATAGGGCATCTGAGCAGGGGGGAGTGGCGTATGTCATCACCTTCACAGGGCCTAACCCACAGCGAAGGTCCTCTGCTGAAGGATCGACAACACAAGATCGCCGAAAATTTTATTAGTTTAGAATTCTTCTCCCGACTCTGCCTCATGACTAAAGCGCTGTTATTATTCAATAATAGACGGGGTGTCTGATTATGGTCCCAAGTGATCTTGCTAGTAAAGTAAAGATGTAGATTTATTTATTTTTTGTTGCCCCCTAAGGCTACAATAAAGATCAGCGATGTGATGTGTGGTATAGGAATATTGTACTTATGCTTTTTCAAGTGGAAAACTCGCGTACGGCTAATACCTTTTACAGTTAGGCGCTTTTTGTGCATAAATGTTAAAATTTTGAAGGGGTAGTAATTATGGAGTTTCATGTCTTATCTAAAAAATCTTGGGTGCCAGAAAAAGGACAGAATACTGTTTATCTTAAAGTAGATCATTGGAATGATTATTCATATGTAACTATGTTTCATCTGTCACTCCATGATGATGATGGCAGGCTTCATGATATTGGTGACGTTAAGATTGGTTTTAAAGGACAAACGACAGAAGTAAGCACCTATACCAAGCTAGATGCTAGATTTACAAATTTAGGAGATGAGTTTTTTTCGTTAGGTCAAGGCGCTGATTTCTATAAAAACATTGCAGCATTGCCCGATTCTATTCGCAAATCATTATTGTCGTCGTTGAAAGATATTGTGCTGAATCCAGATATTATTGAGTCTATTAAAGACGAGGACGTTTTTGGCACTTCTTTACTAAGAGGTGTTAGTCTGTCTGTTGTAAAAGGTCAATATGCAAGGTTGGTAGAAGGTTTAGCGGAATTAACCAATTTTGAATTTAAGTTCGTAAGGCCTAAAGCTCCGAAATTCGGAAGTATTGACCTTGATTTTAAAGTCAAAGTAGGCTCGAATCCAAGATCAAATATTCATGCAATTATTGGTCGGAACGGGGTAGGGAAAACTACTATACTAAATGGCATGATATCCTCCATCACAAATAGGGAAGAGTCGAATGCAAAATTTATAGATACAGAGAGTTGGCAAGAAACCGAGATTTCTAATGACTACTTCAGTAGTCTTGTCTCAGTCTCATTCAGTGCTTTTGATCCGTTCTCGCCACCTAATGAGCAACCGGAACCTTCGAAGGGTACGTGCTATTTCTATATCGGCCTGAAAGATTCAAGAAACTCTGATCTCCATCGAACAATTACTGACCTCCAGTATGATTGCATAAAAGGGTTAATTAACTGTTTTCAAGATTCAGCTAAAACTAAGCGTTGGCTAAATGCAATAGAAAAGTTAGGTTCTGATGAGAATTTTTACTTAATGAATCTCGAGAAACTAATATCAACTTATCAAGAAATGCGTTCTAGAAATAAGGAAAATGAACAGCAAGACTCAACTTCTTTTGTAGACAAATATCGAAATGCTGTAGCTCCGACACTATCCAGGATGAGCTCTGGACATGCAATTGTACTTTTAACCATTACTCGTTTAGTCGCCACGGTTGAAGAAAAAACGCTTGTATTACTTGACGAACCTGAAAGCCATTTGCATCCGCCTTTATTATCTGCATTTATACGTGCTCTTTCCGATTTGCTTCATGATAGAAATGGACTTTCTATCATCGCAACTCATTCACCTGTAGTCTTACAAGAAATACCAAAATCATGTGTTTGGAAGATACATCGTAGAGGCGCAAATGTAATTGCAAGCAGACCAAAAATTGAGACATTTGCTGAGAATGTTGGAGTATTAACTAGTGAGGTTTTCAATTTAGAAGTTGAACGTTCAGGTTTTCATGATATTCTCGCAAGTTCAGTTCTATCGGGGAAAACCTATGAACAAATTCTAACAGAGTATGATGGGCAAATCGGTTTTGAAGGAAGAGCAATTTTAAAAGTACTTATCGCTAAGCGTGACAGGGAGTATTAGCCATGATGCTTCTTGATGAGCCTCTATATACTTTTGAACAAACTATCTCTAAGTGTGTTCTCGGTATTACAGGCAATGACTCTCTACGTAGAAAGTTGATCGAGAGTAAAGATGATCTTTTAACTGCAAGCATACAATACAGATGTGCAGCAGGCACATCGGAGCTGTATACTATACAAGCGATAAGTGCGCTCAGTGATCCTATAATAATTAAAGATCTTAAAAAAAGTGAGTTAGTGAAGATTTATGAGCAATATTTCAGAGCTTCTGATAAGCCAGCTAGAGAAATATATGATTCTATTTTAAATTCTGCACAAGATAAGTGTCCTTTTTGTGGAGGGATAGGTAATCCACGAAACTTAGATCACTTTTTGCCCAAGACTCGTTACCCACAATTCTCTGTCTTACCGAGTAATCTAGTACCTTCGTGCCGAGATTGCAATATGGATGGAAAAGGGGAGAGCTTTGCCACTAGTGCAGAAAAACAAATAATTCATCCTTATTTGGATAATGATAGATTCTTTACCGATCAATGGATCGTTGCTGTGTATGTTGTAACTGATGATAGTGAGCCAGGAGAATTTAAGTATAGCGTTTTGCCTCCTGAAGAGTGGCCCGAAGTCGATAAGCAGAGAGCTTGGAAACATTTTGAAGAATTTGACTTAGCTAAGCGTTATGCAACGAAAGCCGCAGAGCAACTGGGTACGGTGCTTGCGCAAATTAGATCTGTGGAGCAGGCTGGTTTTGACACAAGTGTCATTAAAACTGTGCTTCTGCAGCCAGCAATAGAAGAAGCTCAGTTCTCGAATCATTGGCAGAAGGGCATGTATCAAGCTCTGTGTGTTCATTATTCGAATTTAGAAGGCACGTAACTTAGCTCACCTAAAAAATTCCTGTTTTCAGCTAAGATATCTATTCGTTAATTATTCTTATTCATTATGTAACGTAGGTGGAATGGTTGTGGCGCATTTTAAGTAGATATCTCTGACCAACAATATTGGAATGTTCTGAATGTGATCGACGAAAAAGGTTTCATTTTCAGGGAAGGGGTTAATAAGCCGAGATATAGTTTTTTAATTGGCTAGGGATAGTCCATAACAATTGGCTATAAAAAGCTATTTTTGCCACTTTGGCTTCAAATCTATGTGGGAGCCTAGCGTTAAATTACTAAGGAGAGATCATGGTAGAGTTTAAGGTTTTGAACAATATCCTTAACTTTATGGAGTCGACTGGAACGACATATAAGTTGGTAGAAATATCTATTAATCAGGATTTTGTCGATGAAATAAATGCTATGAATAAAAGCTCGTACACTTTAGAAGAACTGCAGGGGGCCACAGACAAATGCCTTGCTCATGAGTGGCTGAAATGTAGCTATCTTGGTGTTGATAAATATGCTCATTTACAAATTACATCGAAAGGTATCGGTGCAGCAAGATCTAAACAAAAAGCTGATGAACTTAAATTGTCGCGCTCATTTTTAAAAAAAACATCAGATTATATTGTCGATCACCAGGGGCTATTCGTTATTCTTGGTTTCCTGATAGCACTTGCCACTTTTTCACTGAAAATATTTGGAGATAGTTAATGGAAAATAAAGAATTTACTATTCCACTGAAATGCTTATTCTGCGATTGTGAACTTCAGGGAGACCTAGAAAAGGAATTTTCCTCTGGTGATATGCTCCAATGCCAAGAGTGCGGCGAGCTTAATGATTATGATGCGCTCATTGATGTAGCAGCAGATGAAAGCAAGGAGCTTGCTCAAAAATATGCCATAGCTGAGATTGAAAAGATGCTAAAAAAGGCATTTAAGTAAGATGAAACTGCACAAGCACTTTAGCCTGACGCAACGTCTTCTTCTGGCCGGAAGCGGCCCTTTCTACCATTTCTTCAGCAGGAAGGCAATGGCGTGATTTATTACTCGGTTTCAAGAGCTAACTTTCCACAGTATTGGCGCCATATTCTTCCTTAACGCCTTTGAAGTCTTTTGATTGCGACCTCGTATCTCGACAACCTCACCGATATTTGGTTTTTTTAATTTCAGCTTACGTTTAGCACTGTTGTATTGTACTGGATTCATGATTAGCTTAAAAAATAAAAAGCATTTCTAACTGAAAGTGAGATAGATTTAATGCCCAATTATTAAAAGCAACTCTAGGCAATATTTTAAGCTAATTCACTATATCCGCAAGACGCTATGGCGCACAGAGTATGCATTCGCCACTATCTCAAACCTATGCGTGCATAGACTGGTGTAAGCTATATCTACGCTCAAGCATCTACCTTTCAGCGCCTATAGCGTAGATGATCTGGTTTTAGTCCTCCTAAACCCTGCACCGGAATCAGGGCAGCGGCAGGCATCAACTGCGCCATGAACATGATCAGCAGGGTGCCGCCGCCGACCCCGACAGCTGCGGACATGGCTGACGTCAGCAGGGCAAGCAGCAGCAACGTGCAGACGATAGATAGCGAGAGCGGGAAATACTGCGCGAGGCCCTCAAGCAGGCTTGCGAGGTAGGGAATATCGGCGGGACTTGCGAGCATTGCGGGCATCCTGTGCAATTAGCCAATAGAGAGAGAATAGGGGCTCAGGCAGCCGACATGATGCATGTCCTGCCTGACAGGCGTGCAAGGCTACCGTGACCAAGAGGCGCTATCCAGCCAAGCGTGCGTGGCTGGATAGCGCCTAGGAGATTCGAGCGGCTTCGCGTGTTGGTGAAATTGCATGTTGCTGTCTTTTCAGCTAGAGATCAGCTTTCCCCTATAGGATGGTGAGGCTTACCATGGCATGTTGGTTTAGCCATATGCCGCAGTGTTCAGTGGGTGTTTTGTGGATCAGGAGAAAGCTGGCATGAAGCTGTTGTTGCTTGAAGATGATGACCTGCTGGCGGAAAGCCTGGCCGAGCTGCTTGAGGACAATGGTTATCGACTGGATGTCTCCTCCAATTTGAATGATGCGCAAGCCTTCATGGCAACCGAGCAGTACGCGCTGGCCATTCTGGATCTGGGACTACCGGACGGCTCCGGGTTGGATTTGCTCAAGCGCTGGCGTCAAGGTCAGGTGGATATTCCGATACTGATTCTCACGGCCCGTGACACGTGGGAAGACAAGGTCGTCGGTTTGCGCAGCGGGGCAGATGATTACCTGACCAAGCCATTTCATGAAGCAGAGTTGCTGGCACGTCTTCATGCGCTGCTTCGGCGTCGTCAAGGGGCAAGTCATGGGTATCTTCAGGTGAGCGGAATTCAGCTGGATGAAGAGGCGCAGCGTGTGTGCTGTGATGGAGAGCAGTGGGCGAGCTTGACGGCCACCGAATTTCGCCTGTTACGGTACCTCATGCATCATCCAGACAGAGTGCACTCCAAGACACAGTTGCTGGATCAGCTATATGCCCTGGAGCAGGACGCCGCGGCGCCCAATCTGGTAGAAGTCTATATCGCTCGCCTTCGCCGCCGCCTGGGCAAGGACTTGATACAGACCCGCCGCGGACAGGGGTATCTGCTTGTTTCACATCGATCGTCGTAGCCTTCGTTTTCGCCTGCTGACCCGCCTGGGAGGTGCATCCCTCGCGGTGGTGTTGTTTGCCTGGTATCTGCATGGCTTCTTTCTCCACGAGCTGGCGAAGGACTTTCTTGGGGAGCGTCTCAAGGATGAGGCATCGCATATCGTCACCTTGCTCAAGAAGGATGAGCGGCCTGTTGCCCAGCTCATGGCAGCGGCCCGTGAGGAATCTCTGAGCTTTCATCATTTCTATGTGTTGCGAGTCGGGGAGAAGGTCAGTACCTCGTTGCCTGCCTTGCCGACGCAGATGCTCCCTTTGCTTGAGGGCAAGGGGGATGCGTTATTCATGCATCAGTTTCAGCAACAGCCACTGTTGGTCTATCGGCACGTCTTCGATATCCGCGGGGACGCGGTGCAATTGTTGATTGCCGAGAATTTCTCGCCAGTGGAGCAGGGCTTGACCCGAGTTCATTGGTGGATCGCCGCCAGCGCCATCCTGTTGTGGGGGATTCTGATATCACTCAATCTGCTGGCGGTAAGGCGGGGGCTCAAGCCGTTGAGTGTCCTGCGCCATCAATTGAGTGAACTTCAGTCCGGGTATCGAAAGCGGATTGTGCTTGAGGCCCCTTCCGAGCTTGATGCGCTGGTATCACAGCTCAACACCTTGCTGGATGAGTTTGATCTTAGGTTGACTCGTTCACGAGAGTCTGTGGCGAATCTGTCCCATGCGCTCAAGACACCTCTGGCGGCACTGACACAGGTGCTGCGTGGCAAGCGACCGATCAATGAGGTACGTCGTGGCAAGATGCTGCAACGTGTAGAGACGATTCATTCCCAGCTGGAGACAGAACTCAGGCGAGCCCGCATTGCTGGCCCGCGCGCCGGTCAGACAACACGCCCGGTTGAAGAGGCCCAGCGCTTGATCGAGATGTTCCAGGGGATCTATCCGCAGCGTACCTTCTTGCTGGAGTGTCTGGGCGTATCTAATGAGCATGCGGATAGCTGGGTGAATGTCGAGACACAGGATTTCACCGAAATGCTCGGCATATTGCTGGATAATGCGGGCAAGTGGTCTGTCAATCAGGTGCAATGCCGATTGACGATAGAGAGTGACCAGATCGTGCTCTGCGTCGAGGATGATGGTCCGGGGGTGCCGCAGGCACAGTTGGCCCATCTTGGCGAGCGTGGGTGGCGTCAGGACGAAACTCACCCGGGTTATGGGTTGGGGCTCTCCATTCTTGCCCATCTCGTCAAGCATTACGCTGGTTGCGTGAGCTACTCAACAGCCGGCGCAGGGGGATTGAGAGCCGAGGTGCATCTGCCCACACGCAAATAGGCACTCCATTCAGGTTCGTTTCAGCTTGCCGTGGCTTCATCCATGTCATGACTCTTCATTCATGACTCGGGAGCAGCAACGGCCATGGCACCAAAACCGTCTGAATTTTCTGTATCACGTCGTCAGTTGCTCAAGGGAGGTTCTGCCCTGGGGCTGGGCGCAATGGTGTCAGGCGTGGCACCCGCCTGGGCCAACCCCTGGGGGCGCACATCAGGTTACTCCCAAGGGGTTGAGCATGGGCCCGAGATCTCTCTTGTCATTCGACGTGAAGACATCGACATTGCCGGGCAATTCGCTCGTCCTATCAGCATCAATGGCAGTAGTCCCGGGCCCATGGTGCGCTTGAAGGAGGGGCAGGATGCTGTCATCAAGGTGACAAACCTGCTCGATGAGCCAACCTCCATTCACTGGCATGGCATCATACTTCCTCCGGAAATGGACGGCGTGCCGGGTATCAGCTTCGCAGGGATAGCACCGGGCGAAACCTTTACCTACCGGTTTCCTGTCACTCAGAGCGGTACCTACTGGTATCACAGTCATTCAGGCCTCCAGGAGCAGGAAGGCCACGCAGGTCCATTGATCATCGACTCCGCAACACCCGAAGCCTTCACCTATGATCGTGAGCATGTCCTGCTGCTGACTGACTGGACATTCGAAGACCCCAAGTCCGTATTTCGCAATCTCAAGACCATGGAAGGCTACTATAACTACCAGGAGCGCACCGTCGCTGATTTCTTTGCGGATGTACGACGGGGTGGTTGGGTGGACACGATCGAGTCGCGCAGCATGTGGGCAGAGATGCGCATGAGCTCACGGGATATTGCCGATGTCACCGGCAGTACCTATACATATCTTCTCAATGGTCATTCACCAGAAGAAAACTGGAGCGCGCTATTCAAGCGTGGGGAAACAGTGCGTCTGCGTGTCGTCAATGGCTCGGCAATGAGCTACTTCGATTTACGCATTCCCGGCTTGAAGATGACCGTGGTGGCGGCAGATGGTCAGCCAGTGCAACCGGTTGAAGTGGATGAGTTCCGTATTGCCGTGGCGGAAGCCTACGATGTGCTGGTGACACCGGAAGATGACAAGGCGTACACCATCTTCGCCGAAGCCATGGACCGCAGTGGCTACGCGCGAGCCACGTTGGCACCCCGCCCCGGAATGGAGGCGCCCGTACCTGAACAACGGCAGATCGCTGATCGCGGGATGGAGGCCATGGGCGCTCATGCTGGAATGGACCATTCGCAGATGGCAGGCATGGATCATTCGCAGATGGCGGGCATGGATCATTCGCAGATGGCGGGCATGGACCATTCGCAGATGGCGGGCATGGACCATTCGAAGATGGCAGGTATGGACCATTCGAAGATGGCAGGCATGGACCATTCGAAGATGGCAGGCATGGACCATTCGCAGATGGCGGGCATGGACCATTCGAAGATGGCAGGCATGGACCATTCGAAGATGGCAGGTATGGACCATTCGCAGATGGCGGGCATGGACCATTCGCAGATGGCAGGTATGGACCATTCGAAGATGACTGGCCTGCAAGCCGATGCAGCCCAGGGCGGCATGCTGATGGCGGGTGCTGCTCAGCAAGGGGCTCGTTATGACCAGGCAGGAATCGGTCTGGACCAGTCGCTGCGTCGTGTACTGGTCTATCAGGATCTCAAGGCCTATTCACCATGGCCGGACAGACGTGGGCCCATGCGCGAGATGGAGTTGCATCTGACCGGCAATATGGAACGTTATATGTGGTCCTTCGATGGCAAGAAGTTCAGTGAAGTCAATGGCCCTATTCATTTTCATAAAGATGAGCGCCTCCGTCTCATCTTGATCAATGACACCATGATGGAGCATCCCATTCATTTACATGGGATGTGGATGGAGCTCGAGAATGGCCACGGTGACCTGATCCCTCGCAAGCACACCTTGAATGTCAAACCCGGTGAGCGCGTCTCAGCGTTGATCACTGCCGATGCAGAAGGTAGCTGGGCTTTCCATTGTCATCTTCTGTACCACATGGATGCAGGTATGTTCCGTGTCGTAAAGGTTTCCTGAGGAGTCATCATGTCAATCAGTCAGCATTCATTTCGTCTTGCCTGCGTGACGGTATGTCTATTCTCCAGTGCTGGTGCCTCCCAGGCATTTGCCCAGGATGGATATGATGCCCCGGCGTCATGGCCATCGCCCATGGCCGAACATCTCCAGTGGAGCGCAGTTTTCGATCGCCTGGAATATAGCCTTCCGGACAAGGGAGAGGACTCCCTGGTGTGGGATTTTCAGGCCTGGTATGGCGGAGATACCCACCGCGTCTATCTCAAGTCAGAAGGGGAGAATGTCCAAGGCGATGGTGAAGAAGCCGAGTTTGAATCCCTTGAGCTTCTCTACAGTCGCCTGGTTGCCGATTTCTGGGAGTTCCAGGTTGGAGCTGGCTATCAGGGTGGTGTGTTCAACGATGATCATGATGAAGGCGTATATGGGGTCTTCGGCTTTCAGGGGACCGCCCCCTACCGGATCGAGACGGATGCCGCAGTGCAGTACCGAGAGGAAGGTATCGTGACTGCCAGCCTGGAGCTTGAACATGATGTGCGCCTGACCCAGCGCTGGTATCTACAGCCACGTAGTGAAATGGTGTTCGCTGCCAATGAGTCCAGGCAGCAGGGGATTGGGACGGGCCTCAACTCAGTACGAATCGGCTTGCGTGCACGCTATGAGATAACTCGGCGGGTAGCGCCTTACGTCGGCATGTACTGGCAGAGAGAGTATGGCGAAACCGCCGATATGCAGCGTGAAGAAGGTGAGGATGTGGAGGATACGGCTGTCGTGGTCGGTGTGCGCATGATGTTCTAGAGGAGTCAGGATGGCAGTGACATTTTTCAATTGAATAGCGGTGGTGTAGTTGCGTGATCATGTTTTACATGAATATGCAGAATGGCCTTTTGATTGGGAGACTATGTCTTATGGTTTTGTACAATGTGATGATAATCTATTCCATTTTCAGGATGTTTTCAGGTTGTGTTGCCATGATGATAAGTGAACCCATAAAGAGATGATTTTCATGAAAACATCAACGCTGTTACTTGCTGCTACCATGACTTTTTTTACCGCTGTGACGCAGGCCAATGATGAGCATAGCCGTCTTCCGACTCTTTCGGCTGGAGTTTCAGAAACATATGGACTTGTGGCTGGAAAGCCATTGCGTTTCCAAATAGCCGTTGAACATGATGCAGTTCTAAAGATCAGCAGTCGACATTTTGCAGCTGATTCGAGTAAGAACAACCTGATGACTGCTGTGCTACGAGACCCACAAGGAAATGTCGTCGCGACAGCCTCTGATGATAATGGGCATTTTTCACTGGAGCAGGATGTCCAAGAAGGCTATTACCAATTGGAGGTCGCAGGAAATTCAATAAGTGGTTCGGCTGACGAAAATGGGCGTAGCTATTCTCTAAATGTTGCTTTTGAATAAGAGGTGGTTATGGCGAAAGATGATCAATGATAGGTTTAATGTAAATTGCTGAGCGATATTTGAAAATTATTCATTGATGTTGTGTTGTAAATAAGGCGTCACTCTGGATCG
>CETM01028421.1_pt1 | contig 12232 bp, 7 predicted proteins | sample 361451 | NCBI WGS metagenome assembly CETM01 (sample SAMEA2622690, study PRJEB7988) | marine metagenome | isolation source: saline water (ENVO:00002010), including
ACAATTTATCCTGAAGCTTGTAGAACATCTAAAGATCAACTTCCTTACGCTGAAAATGATACTCAACATGACGCTGATGTTGAAACAGATGCCATCACACTTCAGATGACTTATGAGCTAAATGATAATCTTACTGTTAAGTATATAGGAGGTTATAGAGATGTATCTGAAGATCGTATTTATGACTATGATGGATCTGCAGCTCCTTTTATTACTCTTGAAAGATGGAATGTTTATGATCAAACAAGTCATGAAATTCAGCTTAATGGTTCATTTGATAAAGTTGAGTTCACAGCTGGTCTTTATATGTTTGAAAAAGAACATACTCAAGACTGGGCAACAGGCGGAACATTTTGGGGAGTTCTATTTGGAGGAGCATTATCTGCTCCAGGTCAATGGGAGCTTTGTCAAGATTTCTTTGAGCCTACTTATTCTGTAGCATGTGATGCAACAGAGCCTGCATACCCGACTGGTACTCTATACCAAATTCTTTACTCAACTCAAAAAACAGAATCAAAAGCTGCCTATGCTCAAGCTGATTGGTCCATAACTGATAGATGGACCCTTACAGGTGGTGTTAGATACACAGAGGAAGAAAAGGATTTCTATGCTGGTCAGGCATATCTTGCAGGTCATGATATAGGTGAAGGACGTAACTTCCCTGATTATGCTGATCTTTATAAGAAGTGGGATGATACATCTATTAAAGTAGGTGCATCATATCAAATTAATGATGATGCACTAGCATATCTGACATATACAGAAGGCTTTCACTCTGGAGGTTTCTATGCTGTTGTTCAACAAACAAAACATATGAGAAGAAACCAATATGATCCTGAATTTTCAGAAAGCACTGAATTAGGTATCAAATCCTTTTTATTTGATAGAAGAGTTCAACTTAATGCAGCCTACTTTATGAATGATTATGCTGGTAAGCAGGAAGAATCAACTCAGGTTGATCCTCAAACAAAAACTGTTGCTTCTTTCTGGTCTAATGTTGCTGCCGCAGAATATGAAGGATTTGAAATCGATATTCAGTGGCTTGTAAATGAATATTTACGTGTCTTTGCTAATTACGGAACGTTAGATGCTTCATATCAAGGTTTCTTCACAGATATTAATGAAAGTGATGGAATTACAAAAATTGAGTCTGCTGATTTCTTAACTCCTAGATTTGCTCCTGAAGAATCATGGGGTATTGGCGGAACATTATCTATACCAGCAGGGAATGGTACAGTTGATATATTTGCCAAGTACAACAGAATTGGAGAACAAGAAACTGATCTTCTCAATGCTGAATTAGCTAGAGCACCAGAAACGGAAAATTTGACAGCATCAATTGGATATTTCCGAGATGGTTGGTCAATAGTTGCATATGGTACAAATCTAACTGATGAACAATTTGAAGTTGTTGATCCTATTATGCCATTATTCGCTGTTGGTACAATTAATGAGGGACGTAAGTTTGGAGTTGAATTAACTTACGAATTCTAATTTAAAAATAATAACAATCAGTTAAAAAGGGCCATAAATATGGCCCTTTTTTTATTCAAAACTAAAAAAAAATTATAATATTGATATTTTAAAAAAGAATCGTCATTATAATTTGGGAAAATATTTTTAAACTAATAAAAACAATAATTTAAACATCGGGGAAAATAATGCAAAAAGTTAAGTATACACTTTTGGGTTTTTCATTCTTTATTTTATCTGTTTCTGTATTTGCTCAGGAGCAAGAAACAGTAAATACAGGTATTGAAGAAATCATAGTCACCGCAAGACAGCAGGCTGAAAGTTTACAGGATGTTCCTGTGACTGTCTCAGTAATGTCAGAAATTGATTTAGACAGATACAACATAACTAGTTTAACAGATGCGGCTAAAATGGTTCCAAATTTTAGGATTAACGCAGGTGGTTCTGGTAATGGCTCTAATATTTATTTAAGAGGTATTGGCTCAAGCTCAATATCCGCAGCTTTTGATCAGTCTGTAGCGATAAATATTGACGGAGTTGTTGTCAACAGAGGTCGATTTATTCATAATGCGTATCTTGATATGTCACAAATTGAAGTTCTTAAGGGGCCCCAATCTCTATACTTCGGTAAATCTGCTACAGCGGGTGTGATATCAATCAAAACAAATGATCCTACTGATGAGTTTGAGGCAGAGTTTGGTGTTGGGGTTGAAACTGAACATGAAACGACATTCTTTGAGGGCGTAATATCAGGACCAATAAGTGAAAATTTTCTTGCAAGGCTGGCGTTTGGTACAAGCGAAACAGACGAGCTTAGAGAAAATTATTCATTCGGTAATGATCCTATGCCATATGGCAATGGCACAAAGCCTTTCTTTGGTGAGGAATCAACAAACGCAAGACTAACACTTGTGTGGACACCTACTGATACTTTGACTGCAAAATTAAAATATCAATATTCAAAATATGAAAATGATGGTGGTGGTACAATGTATCAAGAGGAATGGTGTGCAGACGGATTAGGTAATCCGCTAGCTCATCAAGTAACCGGTGTACCAGGAGCTGCAGCTGCGTTTACAACAAGATTAGGTGTTGATGATTGTGTAGTAAATGGTAATACATCAAAAATTAATTTGGAACCAGGACTTAGAGCCGGTCTTCCTTACGGCTTTGATAATGGAGAGCCTGGATTAGACCAAGAAACAGATTTGATTTCTCTTCAAGTTAATTGGGATATAAATGATGATCTTAATTTAACATCTATAACAAGTATCGTAGAATTAGATCATGTTGAATTAGATGACTATAGTTTTGGAGCTGGCGTTTATGGAGGTTTACATAGAAATGTGTATGAACATACCTCGCAAGAATTGAGACTAACTAGTGATTATGATGGAGCATTTAATTTTCAAGCAGGTTTATTCGTTCAGGAAATTGAACAAAGATTTGATGCCCACCAATATGCATTTAATCTTCCAATTACACCAAATATATTTGGACCAGCACTAGCATTTTTTGGAGCTTTTGATCCAACATCTCCTCTTGTGGGGCCAGATCCTGCCACAGGAAATATGTATGACTATAATAAAGATCATTATCTTGACACAGATGTTAGATCAGCCAGTCTTGCAATTTATGTTGATGTTAATGAAAGAACTGAATTATCATTTGGAGCAAGATACACTGAAGAAGAAAAGACAGGATATATCAAAATACCATATATTCATGCCGCTGCTGCTGCTTTTGGTTTTGCTGCCCCACCTTTAATTGAAGGCTTAGAGTTTGAAGATGATAATCTTTCACCAGAGGTAGCTATAAATTACTACATCAATGAAGATACAAGCATCTATGTTGCTTATAAAAAAGCCTTTAAATCAGGTGGTATTGATAATAGTGCTTTACCAACAGCATCTATCAATCCTTTATCTCCTACTTTTGCAGGTTTCGATGCCTTAATTTATGATTCTGAAGAAGTAGATGGTTTTGAAATTGGTTTAAAGTCTAATCTTCTTGATAACAACATGCGCTTGAATGCGACTTATTATAAGTATGAATATACTGATCTACAGGTTCAACTTTTTGATGCAGCGATTATTCAGTTTAGTACTTTTAATGCAGGTGCAGTTGAAACAGAGGGATTTGAAGCAGATTTATTGTGGAATACAGAGATACCTGGCCTTACATTAAGGGGTCAATTTGCTTGGACAGATGCTACAAATACTGGTGATTTCATAACTCCAGGTGGAGAAAATCTGAAAGGAACCGATAGATCCTATAGCCCTGAAATAGCTGGATCCTTTGGATTAAGTTATGATGCTAGTCTATCAACTGGATGGAGATACAACTTTTCAACTGATGCAAGATACAGTGATGAATATGGTTGGGGTGTTTACATAGACTCACCTAAGCAAGATTCTTTTTGGATTAATGATGTTGCATTAAGCTTATATTCAGAAGATGGAAAACATTCTTTTAACTTTATTGGAAGAAACCTTGGTGATGAAATTGTTATTATCACAGGTGGTGCTATTCCTGGAAGAATAGCGACACAAACTGGAACTTCTGCACTTATACAAGACCAGGCAGTTACAACCCAGCAAGGTAGAACCTTTACATTACAGTATAAGTACAAAATGTAATTTAAAGATAAATCTTAATGAAAGGGGCCATGTAATGGCCCTTTTTTTTTATTTAGATACAAAATAATTGATATTAATAAAATTAATAGTAATATTTGATTATAAAAATAAAAAAAAGGGGGAAATCATGCTGGCATTACCTGGTCATTTCAGAAAATTACTATATCTTGTCTTTTTTTCTATACTTATACCTTTATTCATAACCGGATCATTTGCTCAGGAGGAATCATCCAGTCTTGAAATTGAGGAAATTATTGTTACCGCGCAGAAAAGAGAGGAGTCTCTTCAAGATGTTCCTATTGCTATAACAGCAATTACTGAACAGCTTGAAGATGCAACTATAAGAAACATAGCTGATTTGAGTGCTTTTGCTCCAAATGTTATTATTGGTGAGACATCTGTTCGTTCAAGAGGTTCTGCAATAACAATTAGAGGCATTAACTCAAGTGAGTCCGATAAATCCTTTGATCCTAAGATTCTTGTTGAATTAGATGGCGTTGCAATAGGTACTAACTCAGGGCAAGTAATTGAAAATTTTGATTTAGAAAGAATTGAAATCCTAAGAGGTCCACAAGGGACATTATTTGGTAAAAATACGAATGGTGGAGTTATCAGGGTAATGCGAACTAAACCTACGGGTGAATTTGGTGGTAAGGTTCAAGCTACTTTAGGGGATAACGGACAAGAGGAGTTAAGGGCTGTTATAAATACATCAATTATAGATGACACACTTGCTTTAAAGCTATTTGGTACATCCATTAAAAATGATGGTCATCTATATAACACATACTTAAATACTGATGGACCCAAGAAAGATTATACTAATTATGGTGCTTCATTGCTATTTACCTCAAATAGGTTTGAAGCTCTATTAACTCTTGAAACATATGACGATGGTAGTGATGTAGGTGCATGGACTAACAAAAATGATGCAACTACTGTCATTTGTAATGTCTATGATCCACTTTTTCCCGACGGAACAGCAAAAACGGGTGATGCATTAGGTCCTGTAATGGCATTCAACCCTGAAATGCACAATACCTGTGAATCAAATGATAAAACAGCTAGTCCAACGACATATAACACTAATAGTACAAATCCTGGTCAATTTGATACTGACGCAATTACACTAAATATGTCTTATGAGTTAAATGATAATAGTAGAATTGTCTATACAGGCGGTTATCGAGATGAAGAAGAAGATACTTATTGGGAATATGACGGAACTCCAATGCCTTGGATCTGGATTGAAGCAACAAACTATTATGAACAAGAAAGCCATGAAATTAGGTTTGAAACAATTCAAGATAATTATAACCTTACAGTCGGTGCATATTTTTGGGATAGTACATACCATCAAGACTGGATTACAAGAGGTTCATTCTGGTCAACATTGGTACCTCCATTTTTATATGAAGCAATGCTTGCAGGAGCTGTTGGAGCACTTAGAGCAGAACCTGGCTTAGAAAATGGACTTGGACCAAATTATGTTCAAAAGCTCCTTCAAGAACAAAATACTGAATCTCAAGCAGTTTTTGCTAATCTTGATTATCAAGTAAGCGATAAAGTGATGCTTACATTTGGTATAAGATATACTGAAGAAGAAAAAGCATTTATTGGCGGCCAATCTTATTTCACAACAAATGAGAGAGCTTATATTAATAACTTTGAAAATATTGGACTACCTGGAGAACCAAGTATAGCCAACCTTATGAAAAAATATGATGAAATTTCAGGAAAGATTGGCTTAACTTATCAAATAACTGAAGATGTAATGACATATGTAACATATTCGGAGGGTTTTCAGAGTGGTGGTTTTTTTGGAAGGAATCAAAATGTACAAGACTTCAAGAATACTTATGACCCTGAATTCGCTAAAACACTTTCAGTCGGTGTAAAAAGTCTTCTACTCGATAAAAGAGTTCAACTAAATGCTGAGTATTTTAGAAATGATTTTGAAGATAAACAAGAAGATACAATTAAACTTGACCCGACAACAAGAACGGTCGTTACAGTTATTGATAATGTAGCTGGTGTTCTTTATGAAGGCCTCGAGGTAGAAATGAGAGCTTTGGTTTCGGAAAACTTAGAAGCATTCGTTAATGTAGGTTTTCTTGATGCAGAATATGATGGATTTATTGCTGATTTAGACGGAGCAAATGCTGAAGGTTTAATTGAGCCTACAAATAATGATGCATTAACACCCAAATTTTCGCCAGAAGTAACTTTCTCTTTTGGGGGAACTTATACTGCAAGTATTGGACCAGGTGAACTAAGTATATTTGCAAAATATAGCTTTATTGACGAACAAGAATCTACAACTACAAATATTGCAGTAGGTAAGGTTCCTTCTCAAGATAGAGTAGATGCCTCAGTAACTTACAGTTGGTCTAATTATAGAATTTCTGCTTTTGGTAGAAACCTAACTGATGAAATTGTTGCTCCTGTGAGAGATATATCAAGTTTAATGATTTTTGGTTCGCCGACAGTTGGAAGAGTCTTCGGTGTAAATCTAACTGCAGAATTTTAACTAGTTATTAAATTATGGGGGAAAAGGCCATTTTTAAATGGCCTTTTTTTATCCCATTGTACATAATATGAGCCATATAAACTAAGATAATTGGAGATTAATATGGAAGAAATGTCTCAAAATCCAGATAAAGAAACTTTAAAATATATTTTCAATCAAACTATGCTTCGGATAAAAGATCCGGAAAAATCTATCAATTTTTATACTAAAGTCCTTGGTATGACTATTCTAAAAAAATTAGATTTTCCTGATTTTAAATTCTCTCTATATTTCCTTGCCTATCTTAGAAATGAGGATGATCCTGTCCCTCAAAATAATCAAGAAAGGTTTGCTTATACCTTGAGCCAAAAAGCTGTTTTAGAATTAACTCATAATTGGGGAACAGAAAATGATAAAGACTTCTCTCATCATGATGGTAATTCCGACCCTAGAGGGTTTGGCCATATTGGTATAACCGTTCCAGATGTTTATGAGGCATGTAAGAGATTTGAAGAGCTTGGAGTTGAATTCCAAAAAAAACCAGATGACGGAAATATGAAAGGACTTGCTTTTATAAAAGATCCTGATGGTTATTGGATAGAGATTCTGACAGCTAAAGGTTTAGCTAGCACTATTTAATTTTCTATACTTATTTTAAAATCGTTAATTAAAGAAATAATTTCTTCAGTTCGTGAATTTATGATGTTATGGCCGCCTTTGAATGAAAATGTTATTGCAGTAGGAACTAATTCTATAGCTTTTAAAATTGAATCTATAGGGACATCTTCATCATCTACTGCATAAGTAATTTGAACAGGAATTTTATAATCATTTATTAATTTATAATCATTATAAAAATCATGCTCAACGAAATTCTTCATAAGAGAACTGAATGCATTCTCTGTACCTATTACATTAAATTGGTTAATGAAATGATCTGAATTTTGTTCATTTTCAGTTAAATCATCCCCTCTTTTCACCAATTTGTTAATAATAAAAAATCTCAAATAGAAATCCCAAACAATTGGAATTGATACAAACTTAGCTAAACCGATTGTTTGCGAGCCTACAAAAGGTACATTTAACAATAAAGATTTAATTCTATCTGGATTTCGTGCTGCATAATTAGATGCTAGAGCTCCTCCCATAGAAACTCCTAACAAAGTAATTTTTTCTATAGATAAATGATCAATAAAATCATCTAGTTGTTTTTGATAATCTTGCATATTGTACTTAATTTTTGGCCTATCAGAAAAACCTCTTCCAAAATGATCATAAACATAAACTTTGTACCCAATTTGTGATAAGTCATTAGCAATTTTCTTATAATAGTAAGATGGAACACTTACCCCATGAATGATAATTAATGGTTCACTCTCATTTTTGCCTTTTGAATAATAAGCGGTTTTCCCCTGATCATTTTCAAAAAATAAATAATCTTCGTCTAATATTAATTTATTAAATTGAATATTTTCTCTACCTCCAAAAAGATAGACCAAAAATAAGATAATTATTGCAAATAAAATATATATAAACCAATTGACCATAGCTTTACTCTAACTAATTATAACACAAGGAGGGAAATAAAATGGCAATATTAGAGTTATTTACATTAAAAGATGGTGTCGCGGTGGTAACAGGTGCTGGCAAAGGAATAGGTAAAGGAATTGCAATTGCTTTAGCTGAGGCAGGGTCAAACTTAGTTCTTGCCTCTAGAACAGAGACTGATCTTTTGGAGGTTCAAAATGAAATAAAAAACTTAGGTAGAGAAGCAATTGTAGTACCAATAGATGTTACAAAACCTAATTCGTTTGAAAATTTGAGTGAAAAAGCTCTTAAAGAATTTGGTAAAATTAGCACATGGGTTAATAATGCTGGTGGTTTACCTGATGGAACTCCAAGATATCTTACTAAAACTTCATTTGAAGAATTTGAAGCACAGATTAATCTTAATTTTAGTGCAGTTTTTAATGGTTGTGTTACTGCAGCAAAAAATATGACTGAAGGTGGAGCAATAATTAATATTTCTTCTAGTTCGTCAAAAAATATGAGAGGAAATTTAAAAAATGGTCCCTACGGCGCCTCAAAAGCAGCTGTAAATAGTTTGACAGCTACTCTTGCATTAGAGTTAGCCCCTAAAATTAGGGTTAATGCTATAGCTCCTGGCCCGATACCAACAGAAAACTTTAAAGACTCAATGAACATGCATACTGATGAAAGAGAGAAAGAATTGAAAAAATATATACCAATTCCTCTAAATAGATGGGGGTCTCCTGAGGATATAGGGGCAGCAGTAGTTTTTATGGCATCAAATGCCTCAAGTTGGGTTACAGGACAATGCCTTTTTGTTGATGGCGGTACTTAAGAATCTAACGGAATTTCAATCAATACAATCAGTCCTGAAGGCTTAGCGTCAATTAATTTAAGAGAACCTTCGTGGAACTTAACTGCTGAGCTCACAAGGTTTAACCCCAAACCAGAACCTTTCTGACTTCTACTTGTATCTAGTCTAACAAACCTCTCTAATACTTTTTCTTTATCTTTTTCTTTAATTCCAATACCATTATCGCTTACCCAAATAGACAAGAGATTTTCGGTTTTTTTTGCTCCAACATTGATGGATGGATTATCATTCGAACAACCGTAATTAATAGCATTTTCGATTAAATTTGCTAAAGCCTGAGAGAGTAAATTGTAATTACCATTAATGACAATATCTTCGTTAGTTTCATAATTTAATTTTATCCCATCTGACTCGGCAATAGGCTCATATAGATCATGCATGTTTGAAATTAAATCCTTTAAACTTAAAGGTTTCCTACTCAACTCAGATGTACCGGATTCCACTTTAGATATTGATAAAATGGAATTAAAGGTTTTTATTAAATTATCTGTTTCTACAAGAGCATCTTCAAATGATTGCTTATACTGATCAATGTCTGGATTGGACATCAATGTAACTTCTAAATTTGTTCTTATTCTGTTTAAGGGAGTTCGTAAATCATGAGCAACATTGTCAGTAACCTCTTTCATATTTGTCATTAATGAGTCTAATCTATCTAGCATTTCGTTTAAATTAGATGATAGTTGATTTAATTCATCTTTACCCTTTGTGGTCGGTAAACGTTCTTCAAAGTTGCCATCCATAATTTTTTTGCTTGTTTTGTTTATATCTGAAATTCTTTTTAAAAAGTTTCTACTCAAAATATATCCGCCAAAAATGCCAAGGAAAATAATAATTATAATTGACCAGAGAGAACCATAGAAAAATCTCTCTTTCAATATCTTCTCATCATTTACTACTCTACCAACTATTAATCGTAAGTTTCTTCGAGGCGTAATAAAATTTCTTCCTCTTCCATAATAGATCCTCTCAACACCATTCTCGCTTACTAGATATGAAAATTCTATCCATCCGTCCTCATTAATTTTAATATCACTAGGCTCAGACTTAATGTTACCGGCTATATAATTATTTTGTGCGTCATAAAGTCGATAGATATCAAGTGTTGCTCTAGATGTTTCACTTCTAATGTAATTAAGAAGTCCCTGCTCCCTGTATCTTAAGTAGATATTATTTAAAGCCTCAACTTTTTCGATTATTTTTTGGTCGGCTTCCAATTCAATATCTCTTGCTGTAGTAAAATATAAAAACATCAAAACAAGACCAACTGACAAGCCCAGTAGCATTGTATAAATAAAAATAAGCCTAAAACTTGCTAAATTAAATGGATTATTCATCATATCTCAAAGCATAACCAGCTCCACGTTCAGTAAAAAGCATTTGCTTTCCTTTAAAAGGTTTATCTATTTTTGAGCGTAATCTGGATATATGTACATCAATAACATTTGTTTGTGGATCAAAATGATATTCCCAAACTCCCTCTAGAAGCATAGTTCTTGTAATGACCTGATTCGGTCTTCTAAGCAGAAATTCCAAGAGCTTAAATTCTCTTGGTTGTAAATCAATAATTATACCTTCCCTTTCAACTCTTCGACTTAATAAATCAAGTTTCAAGTCTCCCAATTCAAGTACATTATTGCTACTTTCATTTTGATTTCTTCTAATCACAGCATCTAATCGCGCCAGTAACTCTGAGAAAGAAAAAGGCTTTGCCAGGTAGTCGTCGGCTCCATGCTTAAGGCCTTTTACACGTTCATCCACTTCGCCAAGAGCTGAAAGTATTATTATGGGTATATCTGAGTTTTTTTCTCTGATTTTTGAAATTAAAGATAATCCATCTAATTCTGGAAGCATTCTATCGATAATTAATGCGTCAAAATTTGAGTCAAGAGACATAAACAAGCCATCTTTCCCGTCACTAGCTCTATCAACAACATGACCGCTTTCTTTTAAACCCTTGATTAAGTAAGAAGCAGTTTCATTATCATCTTCAATAAGCAATATGTGCATAAATCACTCCCTATTTAAGAATAATTCAAATTAACCGATTATGTCATTATTTTAATTTGGCCACATCTATATTTTGGGGAGACTTTTGATATAGAAATGGCCAAATATTTTTAATAAAACCATTATCTAATAGTTTCTTTTACCAGAACATTTCTTTAGTATTAATTTTTTTTAATGTTCATAAAGGAGTTTAAATTGAATATTTTAAATGGAATTAGAGTTTTAGATTTTGGAAGATATATAGCTGGTCCTTACTGTGCCGCTCTTCTTGGTGATTTGGGTGCAGAGGTTATACGAGTTGAAAGGATTGATGGCTCCGAAGATAGATATATTCATCCCATAGGTAACCCTAACGGTGAAGGTGCCATGTTTATGCAAATGAATAGAAACAAAAAAGGACTGACATTAAATCCAACAAAAGATGGGTCTCAAGAAATATTAAAAAAGTTAATAGAATCCGCAGATGTAGTAGTAGCCAATCTTCCACCACAAACTCTTAAAAGAATGGGAATTGATTATGAAACTATTAAAAAATATAACGAAAAAATAATTTTAACAACTGTCTCTGCATTTGGGCATGGCGGGCCATATTCCGAAAGAGTTGGATTTGATGGCGTTGGTCAAGCGATGTCTGGAGCAACACATTTAACTGGCTATGAAAATGAGCCAATAAAAGCTTATTCACCTTATGTCGATTACGGAACAGCAGCATTAACGGCTATGGGAACCCTAGCAGCAATAATTGATCGTGAAAAGACTGGAAAAGGACAAATTGTTGAAGGGGCTCTTTTAGCAACATCACTAGCATTTATGAACACACATTTAATTGAAGAAGCGATAACAAATAAAAATAGGAAAGCAATAGGAAATAAAAGTCCCTACGCTGGTCCTGTAGATATTGTTAAAACAAAAGATGGATGGATTATTGTTCAAGTTATGGGTGAACCATTATTTAAAAGATGGGCAAACTTAGTGGGGGCTGAAGAATTTCTAAATGATGAGAGGTTTTCTTCAGATATAAAAAGAGGTGAAAACTCACAGATTCTTAGTGATAAAACCCAAGATTGGTGTAAAAACTTAACGTCTGAAGAGGCTTTAAGCTTGCTTTCAGAAGCCCATGTTCCTGCAGGCCCAGTTAATAATTTATCAAATGTCTTAAAAGATGAACATGTTAATAAAATGAATTTTTTTCAAGAC
>CETM01199379.1_pt1 | contig 12223 bp, 11 predicted proteins | sample 361451 | NCBI WGS metagenome assembly CETM01 (sample SAMEA2622690, study PRJEB7988) | marine metagenome | isolation source: saline water (ENVO:00002010), including
ATTTCATTTAATATATCTAATAATTAAAGGAAATTACTTATCTAAAAAATATCAAATTAATTATAATACAAATAATGATTATACCAAGTTTTCTTATATAAAAAAAATTAATATTAATAAAAACATAGATCTGGAAATTAAAAATTTTTTAAAATACTATAAAGACAATCTTAAAGTTCTTTTTAACATAGTAACGAAACAAAATTCTCAAATTATTTTTATTACACAAATAATAGCTAATGATCACTGGTTGAATCAATATTTAACTTTAATTAACAAAACAACAATTAATTATTGTAATGAAAATTCAATAACCTGTATTGATTTACACAATATTATTTCTATGAATGATCAAGATGATTTTTATGACGGCATTCACACAACTCCCTCAGGTTCAAAAAAAGTTGGAGATGCAATTTATAAAAACTTATCTTCTTATTAAATAACTGACTGCAATAAATTTTTTGTATATGAATGAACTGGAGAATAAAAAATTTTATCAGAGTCACCTTCTTCAATAATTTTTCCATTTTTTAGAACTAGAATATAGTCCGACATTGCTTTGATCACTTTTAAGTCATGACTGATAAATATATAACTCAAATCATATTTTTTTTGTAATTCATTTAATAAATCTAAAATTTGAGATTGAATACTTACATCTAAAGCGGATGTTGGTTCATCTAATATTAGTAATTTTGGATTTAAAATAAGGGCACGTGCAATTGCAATTCTTTGTCTTTGTCCCCCTGAAAATTCATGAGGGAAGCGTTTATAGATTTTGTTATAATCCAGACCAACTTCATAAAGTATTTTTTCAATTTTTTCTTTTTTTTCTTTTATTGAAATATTTTTTTGATGTATGTCTAAACCTTCAGATATAATTTGTTCGACCGTCATTCTAGGACTTAAGGAACTAAAAGGGTCTTGGAAAACAATTTGTATTTCTTTTCTTAATAGTTTCATATCTTTATGTTTAATATTATTGATATCCTGATTATTAAAAAAAATATTACCTCTTGAAGAAATTAATTTTAATATAGCAAGCACTAGAGAAGTTTTTCCTGAACCAGATTCGCCAACTATGCCGATTGTCTGCTTCGTTTTTAAATTTAAATTAATAGAATCAACTGCTTTTACATAACCCGATGTTCTTTTTAAAATACCTTTTCTAATTGGGAACCATACCTTAAGATCTTTTACATCTAGCAAAGTTTCTTTCTGATTTTTTACAACTATCTTTTTTTTAGCCTGTGAAGAAATTAACATTTTAGTATAATCATGTTCAGGCTGTTCAAAAATTTTTTCCTTACTATTTTGTTCGACAATTTTTCCTTCTTTCATAATGCACACATAATCAGCTATTTTTTTAACTACAGATAAATCATGACTTATAAATAATATTGACATATTCATCTTTTCTTGTAGTTTTTTAATAAGTTCTAAAATTTGTAATTGAACAGTTACATCAAGAGCAGTTGTAGGTTCATCTGCTATTAACAGGTCAGGATTATTTGCAATACTCATCGCAATCATTACTCTTTGTCTTTGACCTCCAGACAATTCATGAGGGTAAGATTTTACTCTTTCAGAAATTTTTTCTAAACCTACCTGTTCTAATAATTCTTTCGTTTTTTTACTTGCTTTAGAATAAGATATTAGAGAATGTATCATTAATATTTCATTAATTTGTTTTTCAACTGTGTGAAGAGGGTTAAGGCTGGTCATCGGTTCTTGAAAAATTGCACTAATATTTTTGCCTCTAATTTTTTGTATTTCATTCTTTTTTGATTTTAAAATATCGATATTATTGTAAATTATTTCTCCACTTTCGTGAAAAGCTGAAGGATAGGGCAAAAGTTGAAGTATGCTAAGCGCTGTTACAGTTTTTCCTGAACCTGATTCTCCTACCAAAGCCACTGTTTTTCCTCTTGGTATATTAAATGATATTGATTTAACAACATTTGTTCTGATATTTTGGATATTAAATCCTACAGATAGATTTTTTATTGAAATTAATTCTTCCATAAATTTATATAAATGTTTTTCTTGGATCAAGAGCATCACGTATAGCTTCTCCAATAAATATTAACAAACCTAACATTAAACCTAAAGTAAAAAAACTTGTCAGTCCTAGCCACGGAGCTTGTAAGTTATTGCGTCCTTGATTTACCATTTCTCCTAATGAGGCTGATCCTGGCGGCAATCCAAATCCTAAAAAATCTAATCCTGAAAGAGCTGTTACTGAGGCACTTAAACTAAAAGGAAGAAAAGTAATAGTAGCTACAGTAGCATTGGGCAATAAATGTCTAAATATTATTTTATAATTTGAAACCCCTAGAGCTCTTGCAGCTCGTATATAATCAAAGTTTCTTGCTCTTAAAAATTCTGCTCTTACAACTCCCACATACCCCATCCAACTAAATATTAGTAAAATTATTAATAACCACCAAAAATTAGGCTGAACAATACTAGCTAAAATAATTAAAACATACAAAGTTGGAATAGCTGACCAAACTTCCATGACGCGTTGAAAAATTAGATCAATGTTTCCTCCAAAATATCCTTGTATTGCTCCAGCAGATACACCAATAATCATTGAGAAGAAAGTTAAAACAAATCCAAATAGAATTGAAATTCGAAATCCATATATTAATCTTGCAAGTACGTCCCTAGCTTGATCATCAGTGCCTAACCAATTTTTTTTAGATGGGGGAGCAGGTGCTGGCGCATCAAGATCTCTAATAATAGTATCATATGAATAAGGAATTATTGGCCATATCATTGATCCACTATTATTGATCAAATCTTTAACATAAGGATCTCTATAATCAGCTTCGGTTTCAAAGTCTCCGCCAAAAGTAGTTTCACTATAAGAGTATAAAACAGGAAAATAATATTTATTGTTATACTGAACTAAAAGAGGTTTTTCATTTGCAATAAAATCTGCAAAAATTGAAATTAAGAATAGAAAGAAAAAAATCCAAAAAGAATATAAACCTCTTTTATTGGATTTAAAGTTTTCTAAACGTCTTTTATTTAATGGCGAAATAGTCATGAAGTATCTCTTGATTCAAAATCAATTCTTGGATCAATAATTGTATACATAATGTCCCCGATAATTCCCATAATAAGACCCAGTAGCGAAAAGAAGTATAAAGTTGCAAAAATTACAGGATAATCTCTTGTCAAAGCAGCTTCATAACCCAATAATCCTAAACCATCTAAAGAAAAAATTACTTCTATGAACAAGGAACTAGAAAAAAGAATTCCGATAAAAGCAGATGGAAATCCTGCGATTACAATCAGCATTGCATTACGAAATACATGACCATATAATACTTTACTTTCAGTTAAACCTTTAGCCCTTGCAGTCATGACATACTGCTGATTGATTTGATCTAGAAAAGAATTCTTAGTTAAAAATGTAAGACCAGCAAAACCACTTACAACCATAGCTAAGAGTGGCAAACATAAATGCCAAAAATAATCTTTAATTTGATTTATTTTACTTAAATCACTGAAATTATCTGAAACTAAACCTCTTAAAGGAAATATATCGTAATATCGCCCTCCTGCAAAAAAAACTATTAAAATAACAGCAAATAAAAAATTAGGTATTGCATAACCTATCGTAATAATAGTGCTTGATGTGATATCAAATTGGCTTCCATCTTTAATTGCCTTTCTAATACCTAGAGGTATAGAGATTAGATAAACTAAAAGTGTAGTCCACAGTCCAAGAGAAATTGATACAGGCAATTTGTCTAAAACTAAATTAACTACTTTTTGATCTCTAAAAAAACTTTCTCCAAAATTAAATGTTAAATAATCTCTCATCATTATAAAAAAACGAATATGTGCAGGTTTGTCCATTCCATACATTTTTTCTATTTCTTCTATTATATCGGGATCCAATCCTTGCGCTCCTCTATATTTAGAATCTAAATTTGAAGCATTTGAGGAATCAAAGTTATTCAAACTTTCTGAATTGTCGCCAGAAAATCTAGCCGTTGATTCTACTGCTGTTCCAGTCATTTGGGCTATCATCTGTTCGACTGGACCTCCAGGAACTACTTGTACAATAGCAAAATTTAATAGCATAATTCCAAATAGTGTCGGAATAAGAAGAATTAATCGCCTAAGTATATAAGCTGTCATTTAGTTTATAATTATAACATTAATTATGAATAAATAATGGTTATTAGTTTAACTATTGAACAGATTTTTTTCTTTCAATAATTGTATTTGATTTATTTAAATCTATCCACCAGGTATTAGTTCCTAACGAATATTTAGGGCGTATTTTAGGTTTATCAAATATATCCCAATATAATGTTCTATAAGAAGATATATGCCATTGAGGAATGACATAATGATTCCAAAGTAACACTCGATCCAATACCCGAGTAAATTCAATTAATTCGTCTCTATTTTTTGCAGATATTATTTTTTCTATAAGTAAATCAATAACAGCATTTTTTATACCTATTATATTTCTAGATCCATTAGTGTCAGCAGCATTAGAGCCCCAAAAATTTCTTTGTTCATTTCCAGGAGATAAAGATTGTCTGAAAGTAGAAACAATCATATCAAAATCAAATGTTTCTATCCTTTGTTGATACTGTGAACTGTCTATTGTTCTAACATTAACAGTAATACCTAATTTTTCTAAATTATCCTTAAAAGGCAATACTATTCTCTCAAAGGCAGGAGAGACTAAAAGTATTTCAAATTCAAAATCAACTTGTGAATATTTATTTTTTAATTTACCTTCTATTAACTCCCAACCAGCTTCAGAGAGCAAGGAAGTTGCTTTTTGCAATTCTTTGCGAATGAATCCTGTGCCATCTGTTTGTGGCGGATTATATTCTTTATTAAAAATTTCTTTGGGTAGTTGATCCATGTACATATTCAATATTTCAAGTTCTCTTCCTCTTGGTATACCAGATGACGCCAGTTCAGAATTTTCAAAAAAACTATTTGTTCTTTTATAAGCCCCATAAAAAAGACTCTTATTAGTCCACTCAAAATCAAAGGCATATGACAAAGCTTCTCTAACTTTTTTATTTTTAAAAATTTCTTTTCTTGTATTAAAAACAAAAGCTTGCATTCCTTGTGGATTTTCATGCTGTATATTCTCTTTTATGATTAAGCCTTTGTCTACATAAGGAATATTGTAACTAGTTGCCCATTCTTTAGAACTATTTTCAGAAAAAAAATCTATATCCCCAGATTTGAATGCTTCTCTTTCTATATTTCTATCTTTATAGTACTCATATTTAATTAAACCAAAATTTTCAGTACCTTTTTTTATTGGAATATTAGTTCCCCAATAATTTTCGTCTAACTCATATGTAATAGATCTTCCTGCATCAAAAGACTTAATTTTATAAGGACCGCTACCGATAGGAATATCTAAGGTGGTCTCTTCAAAATTTATATTTTCCCAATAATGTTTTGGTAAAACAGGTAATTGACCAACAATTAAAGGTAATTCAAGATTTGTGTTACCTTTAAAATTAAAACGTACTTTTGAATCACTTTCTTTTATTACTTCTACCACGTCCCCATAATAATATTTATAAAATGGATGCCCTTTTTCCATTAAGGTATTAAAAGTCCAAATAACATCTTCAGGTGTTATACTTTTTCCATCATGCCACTTTGCTTCTTTACGAAGATTAAAAGCTACCCAAGAACGGTCTTCGGGCCATTCAACAGTTTCTGCTAACAATCCATATTCAGTAAAAGCTTCATCACTTGAAGAGGTTGTTAATGTTTCAAATAAATTTCCAATTCCAGAAACAGAATCACCTTTTAAAGTAAAAGGATTAAAAGTATCATAAGAACCTATGGCACTAAAAACTACCTTACCTCCTTTTATGGCCTTGGGATTTACATAATCAACATTAGTAAAATCTTTATCATATTTTGGCTGACCATGCATTGCTATTGCATGTGATATATTAATTTCAGCTAAACTTTGTGTAGAAAGAAGAATAAGAATAAATAATAATCTAAGGATTAACATATCTTTTAATATAAACTTTTTTTCAGAATGGACAACACAACCAAAAAAATTCCTTTTATGACGTAATTTATAAATTTGCTATTTGTAGGACTTGGGTTGATATTTCTTTAGAAGAAGCTGCAATGAAACTACCATCAGAGTTTAAATTTAAACTTTTTCCTGAGATATCTGATACTACACCACCAGCTCCCTCAATAACTGGAATTAAAGCCATATAGTCCCAAATTTTTAGAGTATCTTCAAGAACTATATCAATTAGTCCTGAGGCAAGCATACCATAAGCATAACAATCTCCACCTAGTCGATAATTTTTTACTTTATTAAAAACTTTATCACACAAATTTTTAAACTTATTATTTTCTTGATATAGTCCTGATGAGTAAGCATAGCATTCTGAAATAGATTTTTTTGAAGATGTATAAATTATTTTATCATTCATTGTGGTTTTTTGATTTTTTACACCAATCCATCTTTCATTATGTGCTGGGCAATTAATTATTCCTATGATAGGTTTATTTTTGAAGAGTAATGCAATTAATGTTCCAAAATCTTTATGACCTGAAACAAAACTTTTTGTACCATCAATTGGATCAATAACCCATAAAAAATCTGAATCTGAATTTATATTTTCAAATTCTTCTCCAATAACACCGTGATTAGGATATTCTTTTTTTATTAGTTCACGTATTCTCAATTCACTATTTTTATCAGCTATTGTAACAGGACTTTTGTCATCTTTTTTTTCTATTTGAAAATTTTGGCGAAAATATTGCATAATAATATTTTCAGATTCATCTGCTAAAATATTTGCAAATTTTTTGTATTCTTCTATGAAATTTAAATCATTCATTATTCTTTTCTAACAATAAATAACTATGGAAGTGGAGCAGGATTATCTGATTTATCTCTGAGCCATAAAATTAAGTCTGCCCGATCTTGCGTCTTTTTTAATCCAGCAAAATTCATTTTTGTTCCTGATATATAATCTTTTGGTTTATATAAAAATTTATTTAATTCTTCATACCCCCAAACTCCTCCAGCGTCAGAAAGAGCTTTAGAGTATGCATAACCACTTACGCTAGCCTTAGGCTTGTTAATTAAATTCCAAAGATTTGGACCAACTTTTGATTTACTATCTTTTGAGTAATTATGACATGTACTACATTTTTTTGAAATTTTTTCTCCATTTTTTAAAGAGGCATTAACCAATAAACTAGATATTGATTCAATTTGCATATCAGTATTTAAAGATTGGACAGATTCTGCTGTTTTTTCTGGAACTTCTATCAAATAGGCAGTTTCTTGTTCTACAAATTGATCTTTTTTTACTATTAAATTGCCTACAAGACCGATAATAATAAATACTATTATAGCAACGAATATTGATGCAATAATTTTGTTAAATTCAAGCCCAGACATGATAATAAATATATATAGATTTTTTTCGATGATTAATAGAACACAAATTAGTTTAGTAATTAAATATTATGCTTAATTGTCGCATAATATAGCATGAAAACACTTATTTTAATTCCTGCACGTATGGCATCATCAAGATTTCCTAACAAACCTATGGCATTAATTAATGGAAAGCCAATGATACAAAGGGTGTGGGAACAGGCTATTTCTTCAAATTTAGGCGAAGTGATAGTTGCTTGTTGTGAACCAGAAGTATTACAATGTATAAAATCAATAGGAGGAAGGGCTATTTTGACCGACCCAGATTTACCTTCAGGAACAGACAGAATATATCAGGCTTTGCATAAAGTAGATAATTCTGATCAGTTTGATAGTATAATTAATTTGCAGGGAGATATGCCTATAATTTCACCCGATGATATTTCAAAAGTTAATAAACCTCTTTTGCAAGGATATGACATAGGCACACTTGCAACTAATCTAAAAGAAGATCAAATTAAGGACACAAACATCACTAAAATTAAAGTAAATTGGATAAAAAAAGAAATAATAGGTCAAGCCACTAGTTTTTTTAAAACTTCAAATGATACTTTTAATGAAATCTATCATCATGTAGGAATATATAGTTTTCGCTTTAAAGCTTTAAGAAAGTTTATTTCTCTTCCACCTAGTCATAATGAAAAAATTCAAAAATTAGAGCAATTAAGGGCTCTTGATGCCAAAATGACCATTGGCGTTAGCTATGTAAAGAATATTCCAATTAGTGTAGATACAAAAGAAGATTTAATTCGTGTAGAAAAAATTATGAGTCAAAATTATGAAATCAATTAATTCTTTTTCATTTCAGGGTGTTGAGGGAGCCTATAGTGAAGTTGCAGGAAAAAATATTTATCCTCAAGCACAATCTATTGCATGCAAAACTTTTGAAGAAATGTTTGAATTTGTAAATGAAAATAAATCAGATGTAGCCATAGTTCCAATAGAAAATTCTAGAGCAGGAAGAGTTGCTGACACTCAAAGATTAATTCCAGATTCAAACTTAAAAATAATTGGAGAATATTTTTTAGAAGTTAATCATTGTTTGTTATCTCCAATTGGAACTACAATAGATGATATTAAAAGAGTCCATAGTCATGAGCAAGCAATAGCTCAATGCCGTAAACAACTAATTCAGCATAAAAAAGAAATGGTTGTAGCAGCTGATACAGCTGGTGCTGCAAAATTAGTATCAGAATGGCAAAGCAAAGAGGATGCAGCAATTGCATCTAATTTAGCTGCTAAGAAGTATGATTTAGAAATTATTAAATCTAATTTTCAAGATTCAAACAATAATGTTACAAGATTTCTTTTGATGTCTAAGGAAAGTACATCTTTAGATATTAATGAAGATAATTTGTTAACAACTTTAGTTTTTCAGGTAAGAAGTATTCCAGCTGCTCTCTATAAATCTTTAGGAGGATTTGCGAGTAATGGTGTAAATATAACAAAACTAGAGAGTTATGTTCATCCTCAAGGTTTTGATGTAGCTCAATTCTACATTGATTTTGAAGGACATCCTGATAGCAAGCCTGTAAAGCTTGCTATTGAAGAAATGAAATTTTTTTGCAAACATATTAATATACTAGGTGTTTATAAAATGTCAGATTTTAGAAAAAAATAATCAAATTTCTTCAACTCATAGTATTTCTTTATAAAAGATGATGTTATATTGATTCTGGAAGGGTGAGCGGGCAAATAACTTGCTAATCCGGTCAGGTCCGAAAGGAAGCAGCTGTAACAGGATTATTTGGGTCGCTTATTCCTTCCATATGAAAATTTATTATGAATGATAATGAAAAACAAAGTGAATATAAAGTTTTAGCTAGAAAATATAGGCCTCAAACTTTTGCCGACTTGATAGGTCAAGAAACTCTGGTGCAAACTTTGACTAATGCCATTACCACTAATCGCATAGCTCACGCATATTTATTAACTGGAGTCAGAGGTATAGGAAAAACAACTACAGCTAGATTAATTGCAATGAGCTTAAATTGTGAAAGTAGAGACTCAGATACTTTTGAACCTTGTAGCAACTGTCAATCATGTCACTCTATTCGAGAGGATAGAAATATGGATGTAATTGAAATGGATGCAGCTAGCAAAACTGGCGTTGATGACATTCGAGAAATAATAGATAATGTAAAATACAAACCTATAAATTGTAAATATAAAATTTTTATTATTGATGAAGTTCATATGTTATCAAAAAGTGCGTTTAATGCTTTATTGAAAACATTAGAAGAACCACCTCCCCATATTAAGTTTATATTTGCAACAACTGAGATTAAAAAGATTCCAATTACAATAATATCTCGTTGTCAAAGATTTGACTTGCATAGAGTTGATGCAAAAATTTTAATTGATCATTTAATTTCAATTTCTAAAAAAGAAAATATAATAATTAGCAAAGATGCCTTAGCAATAATTGTTAGAGCAGCTGATGGATCGGTTCGTGATGGATTAAGTTTATTGGATCAGGCATCTGCCAATGCTTCAAAAGAAATATCATCTGAGATTGTTATCAATATGTTGGGTTTAGCGAATAGAGATATTATATTTGATCTTATAGAAAATATTTTTATTGGAGATGCAAATAAATCTCTAGAAATTTATAACAGTCTTTATAAATCAGGAGCTGATGTTGTTATGATTTTTGATGAAATGTTAAAAGTTGTTCATTTTTTAACACAAATTAAAATTATGAAAAATATTAAAGATGATATCAATATACCCGAGTTAGAAAGAAAAAAAGGAATAGAAATTGGAGAAAAAATTTCTATATCAACTTTAGGATTGATCTGGCAAGTTTTGTTTAAAGGATTCCAAGAATTACAAACAGGTTTTAATGTTTTTCAACTTGGGGAGATGCTTATTATCAGACTAATTTATCTTTATCGTGGCCCCTCCCCAGAAGATTTAATAAATAAAATAGAAAAAGATTTTCCAAAAAAAGATTTAAATAAAGAAATTAATAAAAATTTGAAATCAAATGATCCTACTTCTTACACAGTTAACAAAAATGAAAATCTAACAAATTCTCATAAAGATGAAAATAATACAAATTTATTACAAGTTATATCTTTTAGGCAATTAGTAGATTTATTTTATCAAAATAAAGAGGCTATGTTGCATACTTATTTATATAATAATGTAAAACTTATTTCTTTTAATGAAGGTGAAATTGTTATTAATGATGATTCTATACAGGATCCAAACTTTAAGAGAACTGTTGCAAAATATATATCAAAGTGGACAGGAAGAATTTGGAAAGTTATTTCTTCAAATAGTAATATTGGAAAAACTCTTTATGAAGAAGACTTAATAAATCAACAAAAGCAAATAGAATTGATGAAAGATAATGAAGAAATAAAACTAATATTAAACAAGTTTCCTGATGTGGAAATTCATTCTATAACTGATATTAGTGAAACTACTAAAGAAAAAACTGTCGATGAAAAAATAAAACTAGAAAAGGAGAAATAATGGTCAATATTGGTAATATGATGAAACAAGCCCAGGAGCTTCAAAAAAAGATGTCAGAAGCTCAAGAAAAACTTAACTCAATTGAGGTAGAAGGAACATCTGGAGGTGGAATGGTTAAAGTCATATCTACTGCAAAAGGTGAAGTTAAAAGAATTTCAATTGATGAAAGTTTAATGAAAAAAGAAGAAAAAGAGATTACTGAAGACCTTATTGTTGCAGCTATAAATGATGCAAAAAATAAAGGAGAAGTAGCTGCACAAGAAGAAATGAAAAATGTTACAGGAGGACTTCCTTTACCCCCTGGGATGAAACTTCCATTTTAACTATATTCTTATGCCAAGTTTACAAATAGATAAGTTAATTAATGAAATATCAAAGTTGCCTGGTTTAGGGAGAAGATCAGCACAAAGAATCGCTTTACACTTATTAAAAAATAGAGAACTTACTTTGTTGCCTTTAGTCAACTCTCTCCAAGAAGCGAATAATAAAATAATTAATTGCGATATCTGTGGAAATATCGATACTATTAATCCATGCTCTTTATGCACTAATGAAAAGCGTGATTCTCAGACCATATGTGTCATTGAAGATGTGTCCGATTTATGGACTTTTGAGCGTATTGGTTTTTTTAGAGGAATGTACCATATTCTGGGAGGTTCTTTGTCAGCTATTAATGGCATAGCATCAGATGATCTTTTTTTGTCTAAATTATTAGGCAGAATTGAAAACCAAAAAGTTAAAGAAGTTATTTTAGCTTTAAGTACAACAATGGAAGGGCAAACCACGAGTCATGTAATTTCAGATAAATTAGAAAAATTTTCAAATTTGAAAATTACCAAATTAGCCCAGGGAGTACCTATTGGAGGTGAAGTTCATTATCTGGATGAAAATACTTTACATGAAGCTTTTCAATCTCGAAAACAAGTAAATTAACTTATAAAATGAGCAAAATACTTTTAGTGCCGCATCCAAAATTACGTCAAAAGTGTGAGTTAATTAAAAAGGTTACTGAAAAAGAAATCAATATTGCGCAAAAAATGATTAAAATAATGAAAGATGCTCCTGGAGTAGGTCTTGCAGCTAATCAAATAGGAGTATTAAAGCAAATTGTTACTGTACATCTTTATGATAAAGAAAAAAATATAGATAAAACATATGTATTATTTAATCCAAAAATAAGTTTTTACTCTGAGGAAACTGTTGTAATGGAAGAAGGGTGCTTATCTTTTCCAAAACAGTTTGCTGACA
>CETM01185494.1_pt1 | contig 12197 bp, 10 predicted proteins | sample 361451 | NCBI WGS metagenome assembly CETM01 (sample SAMEA2622690, study PRJEB7988) | marine metagenome | isolation source: saline water (ENVO:00002010), including
TCCGGCACACAAAGTAACTTATTAGGTTTGCTCAGTCATTGTCGTAATGGTGAAGAATATATCGTCGGTCAGGAGTATCACACGTACCGCTATGAAGCGGGCGGCGCTGCTGTGCTGGGTGGTATTGTACCGCAAACCATCGAGGTCGAAGCCGATGGTACTCTGTCGCTAGACACCATTGCCGAACGCATTAAGCCAAACGACCCACACTTTCCAATTACCCGCTTACTTGCGTTTGAAAACACCCATGCCGGCCACGTGATCTCTCAAGATTACTTTATCCGAGCGCGAACCCTCGCTGAACAGCACGGATTACGCATGCACCTCGACGGTGCCCGATTAGTTAACGCCATGGCAGCAACACAATTGACGGCCGCAGAGCTCGCTGAACCATTTGATTCTGTTTCTGTATGCTGCTCAAAAGGTTTAGGTGCGCCGGTGGGGTCACTACTTGCTGGTTCGGCTGACTATATTGCCCGTGCTCGACGTTGGCGTAAGATGGTCGGTGGCGGTATGCGTCAAGCGGGTATTTTAGCCGCTGCTATTAATTATGCATTAGATCATCACATTGAACGTATTCGCGACGATCACGATAATGCCCAGTGGCTTGCCAACGCCCTCAAAGCACGCTGCGAGCACTCCGATATCGTGGTCAGTGAAGCTCGCACTAACATGGTGTATTTAACTTTACCTTCGCTTGAACTCGCTCAATCTCTAAAGCACTTTATGGAGCCACATGATATAAAAATTGGCGCAGCCAAGAAATTGCGTTTAGTCACGCATTTAGACATTTCTCGAGACGATCTAGAACGTTTTGTTGCGCTTTTTGAAGACTTTTTGAAAAGCTAACACGGTTGCTAAACCGCTAGAGTTAAGTGGCACTAAAAGTGCCACTTAACCAGTAAATTCGGGTTATGTTCGTTGACGCCATCGATATAGAATTTATTGCGCCAATACACATATTCAACACCTACGTATAGAGGTGAATCGATGTTTAAGTAGGGTGCTAAATCGAGTTTGAGTTGAGAAGTGAAGTTAAGGTTGGCAGGACCTACACCTGAAATCCCTGATGCATAATCAATAAAGCCATCATACAACCATTGCGTATTCGCGATGCTAAAGCGTGCTCCCCAAGATGCCGTTAACTGATAGTTATTAGGTAAACCGTCGTTGTTGCGTTTATAGGCATCTAGCTCTAAAAAATCAAACCCGGGTGCATCAAACGCGACACCAAGACCGTACAAATAGTGGGTAAAGCCATCGCCGACTTCCGCCGTACCTGACACGCTAATATTCTTAACCCACGTATCCTCGAACTCGATAACGTAGTACTCGGGCGATAGCTCAATATAGGTTTCCTTAAATCCATCACTCGATTCTAACCGATCAGCAAAACTAAATAGCTTGCCCCAGTCATAGCCGGCGACATACTCAAAGGTCAAAACCTGTCGATCCGGGTCACCGACTTCGTATTGATTGCCATTTAGGTAAGTCAAACTGGCGTCCGACCAGTATTGTTCCGCAGAAGCGTTGGCCGAGGTCAAACTCAACAACACCAAGCTACTGATTGAGATAAGGCTGCGCGGCATAGTACTTATTTCCATTCTGGTTGAATGTGGTTAAAAATAAGCCGCGGATTATGCCAACATCCGCCAATAAAGTACATTCCTCCCGTCCCTTATAATTTTTTCAACTGTTCTAACAAACGGTCCAGTGCGCGATAGCTTAATGCCTCCGCAAGGTGACGCCGACCCACCGAGGTTGCCTCATCAAGATCGGCTATCGTGCGAGCAAGCCGTAACGTTCGATAGAATGCACGATGTGACAATCCCAACTTTTCGACCACTTCTACCAGGAAAGCATGATCGGTTTTGCTTAATTGACTATGCTCTAACACCGCTTGTGTTGCCAGCTCGCCATTTAAACACCCTTGTCGCTCTCGTTGTTTAGCATGACACACCGCAACTTGATTACGAATTTGAGGTGACGTAGGTGCCGGCTTATGCTGAGCATCAAGCTGACGAAGTGACTCTGTTTCTCTTGGTACCTCAACTTGCAGATCGATTCTATCAAGCAATGGTCCTGACAATTTGTTTAGGTATTTTAGTATTTGATCGGGCGTTGAACGACAACTATCAAGCGTCCCGTCAAACTGCCCACAAGGAGAAGGATTAAGCGCCGCAATCAATTGAAATTGAGCCGGATAAGTCGTTTGGTATCCCGCTCGGCTTATGGTGACCTCGCCCGCTTGCAATGGCTCACGCAATGAATCAAGAACATAGCGCGAAAACTCAGCCAACTCATCAAGAAACAGCACGCCTTGGTGAGCGAGGCTGGCTTCACCGGGTTTAGGTGGTGAGCCTGTCAATTCCCACAATAAATAGTCAAACCAAAACGGTGTAATGCGGCTTGCAGGCCAATATTCCCACAATAGATTGTATTAGGATTCCCACAATAGATGATAAACTATTAAAAATTCCCATAATAAATAGGAAAAAGTTCATGTCATGCATCGCTGTGTGTGAAATTTCAACCAATCTCCCCCTTATTTCCGCCAAAAATTTAAGTGAGCACGATTAATTTGTGAATTTTCATCGATATTTTGGAAGAGTATTCTATGAGGGTATGACTTGAAGTGTATTATCGGGATTGAGTTCAGACCTTTAGTAACCGGAATGAGGCAAAAAATAGCCGGCGAAAGCCGGCTATTGCTTTTATCTAGCGCTTATTTATCTTGGATAAGAATTGGCCAAGCCTTAAGCCCGTAGTTTTTAGCATGTAGAGTTTTGCCAGTTTTTGGGCAAACTCTGGTCGCTCTAAAAACCAACTTAGCGCCGTCAGGTACTTTAATTTTCTTCGACATTAACCATAACACCTCCTTACTAGGAGAGAATTTTTCTTGAACCTGATTAACTTAGTATCTAGACTAGCTATGCATTGAAAAAGCGGTTCAAGGGTTAGGCCTCCTAGAACCTAACCTCTGGTAGTTGATAGTGTTGGCGCATTATCAACTACCAAACTTTATTTAGTTCCCTTTGGGTGCTACCACAATATATTGTGGCAAAAACCTCTTTAACCCCTAAAAAGCACCATATGTTGTATGCCTTTATCTACGAGTATGCTAGAAGTTAGGGGCTACATGATCAAGTCAATTTAAGTGAAATTTGCAAGAAATATAAGTTGCAAAATCATATATTTGCGTGCAAACCTTTTCAGATATGGGCTTGCCGACTGATGGCTCCCTATATAATATTTTTGCCTTTAAAAGTTCATTTTTAGGCGTTCCGCATCTATAGCCCTGATTATCAATCATTTCATCTTAATTGTTGACCGTCTCTAATAGACTCGGCTACGGCAAAACGTCTAATTTGTAACTTATGGGGTCAGAGTTAATCCTGGACGTTAACTATCAAATTTGACTTTAGCTTTTACAATCTGCCGATACTATGTGGCTTGCTTCGGCACCAGCTTAATCGCACCTGTAGTGAAATGTTCACATGATAAACCGTATTGTAATTCCCACATTAAATGGTAAATTTGTTAAGGGTTTCCACAACGAATGAGAGAAAGTTGCACCATCGCACGTCCGTACGCAAAATCCCGACGAATCGGCGCAGTAGTAGAGGGTATTATTCATTCAGAGGCGTTGATTGTGTCGCACATGAGTCGACTGTTGAGCGTGATTTCGTCATGCGTATGGAATTTGATGAACATGTCGAGAAAATCGTTTCCCAACCTGTAGAGCTTTCTTACATCGACTTAAATGGTCGAAAACAACGCTACACGCCTGATTACCTGGTTTATTTTAGAAATCCAGAAAGAAAACCAATGCTCGTTGAAGTTAAAGAGCGAGAAGAGCTCCTAGAAAAATTTCAAAAGCTTAAGCCCAAATTTGCAAAAGCTTTCGCCATCGCGAAACAGGAAGGTTGGATTTTTAAAATATACGATGAACGCAGAATACACGGCATTCTTCTGGAAAATATCCGCAAGCTCAGAAACTTCTCGGTTAGTTCGGTTCCGGATGAGGCACGACACTTCCTGCTGGATAGTTTAAACAAAACTCAGCTCCCTATTACGGTTAAGCAATTTCTGGAAAGCTGCACAAAAGACAGGGATGAGTATTTGCAAACGATTGGACGTATCTGGTGGTTAGCCCGGCATCATCTTGTGTATCTGGATTTATCCAGCCCCCTGAGTCAGAATACACAAATTGTTGAGGCAAAGAAGTATGTATGACCAACATAAAGTATCTAAAGCCAAAACAAAGCTCATAAAGGGCCAGGTTATCCGGCTGGACAACGGGGATTACCTTCTGAAAGAGTTTTTAAGTAAAAGTGAAGTGCTATTAGTTAAGCTGGACGATAGCAAAACCATCGAAGTGGTAAAACTATCCGATATCATAACCGCCATCGTTCCAGCAGATACATCCGGGCAGGTTGTTCACGATGATATCTTAGCACTCCCTAAAAAAGATTTAAAAACAGCAAAAGAGCGGCTAAAAGCAATAGAACCCCTCCTCGAAATAGGCTCGGCATTCAAAGTACGTGACGCTAAAATACAGGCCGCCAAGGTCGGCGTTCATTACAATACTTTGCTCAGATGGCTAAAGTCTTACAACGCTACACAATCACTTGTCAGTCTGGCTCCCAGACGCCGCGGCTGGAATATAGATAAAACCAGGGTTGATGAAGAAACAGACCAAATCATCAACCATTGCATCGATAACTTCTATTTGACGAAAGCCAGAATGACCCCAAAGGCGGTCTATCTTCGTGTAAAAGAAGCATGTGAAAATGCCAATTTGAAGCCACCTTCGCAGTCGACTGTATACAGACGAATAAGCCGTGTGCCGGAAGAGCGTAGATTACGCGCTCGAGGGCATACAGATATTGCTGATAACCGTTTCCTTGCCCGGGCCGGCAAGTTCCCCGGCGCAGATACAATACTTAGTGTCGTACAAATCGACCATACGCCGCTTGATATTATCATTGTCGATGATGAGCAACGCGAATCAATTAAGCGCGTTTGGCTAACAATGGCCATTGACGTGTATTCACGTATGGTAACCGGCTTTTATTTGTCGCTAGATGCACCCAGCACACTGTCTGTTGCGATGTGCTTATCGCATTCGATTATTCCAAAAGAAAACTGGCTCAAGCATTTGAACCTAGACCTCGAATGGCTTGTTTGGGGGATTCCTAAAAAAGTCCATGTCGATAATGGTGCTGACTTCACATCGGACACACTGCGTCTTGGGTGTATGGAAAACAACATCAACCTCGAGTTTCGCCCGGTCGCTAAACCCAGATGGGGCGGTCACATCGAACGGTTGCTTGGCACCTTCCAGCAGAATCTAAAGGACTTGGATGGTAAGACATTCAATAATCCCAAAGCACGCGGCTCTTATGACTCAGAAAAAAATGCAATTTTTAACTTTGAAGCCTTAGAGCACTGGCTAATTAATGCAATCGTCCGGTACCACCATGAGAAGCACGATGTGTTGGGTGTTCCGCCTGCTACAAAATGGTCGATGGCGGTATATGGGGAACTTGATGATATACCGCATGGCTGGCCAGACCTTCCCAGCGATCCTTTGTCCATTGAATTAAGCTTTTTGCCTTACGAAAGACGCACGATACGGTCACAAGGTATCGTGTGGGATGGTCTGTATTATTTCTCAGATAATATAAGACACCTCATTGGCGCATATCATCCCGATACGAAAAAACCTAAACAATTTATTATCAGGCGCGACCCCCGCAATATTAAGCGAATATGGGTCTATGACGATAAAGCCAAAATTTACCTGAAAGTACCATACGCTGACCCATCGATAAGCTTTAGAACCGTATGGGAACTCAGAGAAGCTAAAGCATATCTGAAGCAGCTCGGACAGACAGACTATAATCAGTCAATGCTATCCCGGGCGCTCAGCAACATGAAAAGGATTGAGGATGAGTCGCGAAAAGCAACAACCGATGCACGTAGAAAGGCTCAACGTGATAAAAATCATAAAAAATCAAAAACGCCCGCGGCTTTCGCAGCTATTGAGCCGGTAATTGACGAAAAAGACGCTACAAAATCTGAAACCAGGCTGACACCACAGGATGAAGAGCTTTGGGATGATGACATTGATGATTTCGATATAGAGTGACGCGAATGGACCAGTTTAAACACTTACATCCTAAGTTCCGAGAAGTCGCCGCATTGCCCGATGAGCAGCGCAAACAGTTCATCAAACAAAAGCGTTGGATAAATTATCCGGTAGCGACTCGAGCCATCAACATCTTGGCGGAAACCCTTAACTATCCCAAGCAGGCTCGTATGCCCTGGCTATTACTGACGGGGGACTCTAATAATGGTAAAACGTCAATCATAGAGCGTTTTTGCAAGCTTCATGGAGAGGAATATGTTACGGAAGAAGAGGAAATCTTAATTAAACCAGTTGTGGTTATTGAGCAGTCGGGTCCCAGCATTCGAGACTTGTATTACACAATCCTTAAAAACTTTTGGGCGCCGATTGGCCCCAACACTGTCATATCAACCATGAGAAACGAGGCGCTCTCTCATCTTTTACAAAGCAAAACTCAAATGCTGATAATAGATGAGTTTCATACCCTGAATAACGGTACCGCCAGAGCGAAAAACGATGCGTTGGCCGAAATCAAGCGCATTTCTAACACGCTTCGCATCCCAATAGTCGCAACTGGAATACCGTCGGCTGCGAACATTATTCGTGAAGATTCTCAGATCCAAAGTCGGTTCACCTCAATGCAGTTGCCAAAATGGAAGCTCGATAAGGATTTCCGCTCTTTGCTGAACGCATTTGAAAAAGTTTTGCCCTTACGGGAGCCATCAGGGCTTGCTAGTAAAAAGCTCGCCACTGAGATACATGCAATCTCACAAGGGAATCTAGGTAATGTTCATGAATTACTAAAAGTTTGCGCAAATTCAGCTATAACTAAAGGTATCGAAAAAATTGATGTCGACATTGTGGAGTCATTCTCGTGTTACACGCCCACGGACGGGCCAAGGTACATCGAGTTGTAAGAGGTCCCTGGCCTGCTCGCATTAAACCGTTAGAAAACGAAACACTCTCATCGTGGCTTGTAAGGGCAAGCCTCGCTAACTTCTCCTTTCCATCAACCATTGTAAATTATATCTGGCCGGGTTGGCGCGCATGGACTCGTGATATTGATAGGGAGCTCACACCAGAGCAATTAAAAGCACTTCAGCAAGTCTCGTCACTGAGTGCGAACGAGATAGACAGCATGCTGCTTAAACCTGTGATTATGCGCCTTAATCAAGAGGCTAAGCTAAATAGGACTAACACATGGCCTTGGGTAATACAGCGCAGTACGCGTAATAAAAATACCATCCGGTCTACTCAGTTCTGTCCCTTGTGTCTTATACAAGATGTTAAGCCCTACCTAAGGCGGCAATGGCGAATATCGTTTATTACCATTTGCACAAAACACCGTATCAATCTGCACGATAGCTGTCCGCATTGCGGCGCGTCAGTTGAAGTACATAAACTCACTCGAGGCAAACTGAAACAGTGTGCGCATTGCCGATGGGATATGAGTGACATCAAACCGGCATCGGCCAATAACGAACTGGCATCCGTTACCGATATACTTGAGAGACAAGCCTTTGGCGACCAAGGCTATTCAACAACGCTTTTCCAACGGCTTCGCTATTTAATTTCACTTGTGAGGAGACTTTCAGCAAAGCAGTCCATTCCTCAGAGCGCGGCGACATTATTCCAGTGTAACGAAGAGCGTTTTTATGCCTTTGCAGATTTCTCGTCATTGGCATTCGATTGGCTAACAACGGAAGATAGACGCAGCTTACTGGAAACCGTAGCCCCATTAATGTCGATGGGGCCCCCGCAATTCGCCCTTTCATTGTTGGAGTCTGACATACCATTATCACTTCTGAATAATTGTGCTGATACGATACCGGAAGAGTTACAGCAATACTTACCAGAAAAGCGATGTTTCGATGCCCGAGCTCGCAACGAAAACCAAAATCCAGTTAAAAAGCTACTAGCAAGACGAGCCATTGAAAGACGGTGGCAGGCGTTTCTTGTTAAGCACGGCATCAACTGATGGGTAAGCAACAACAGTGTGAACAATGCCTACAATACGCCGATAAGTTTGGACGTAAATACCGCGGAAAGCGATACTGTATGGATTGTCACCTATATTTGTTTGTTAAACGCGCGTGTTCACAGTGCGGTGAATTAAAACGCATACACAGGGATGAGAGGGAGCCGCTGTGTTATCGGTGCTACTCTACGATAACCCCTTGTGTGCGCTGTCATCGCGTCGGCCGGCCAGTCGGCCGTATCGAGTCGTTTGGTCTATTGTGTAATTCATGCGCTAACGTCGTATTAAAGCCATATAAAAAATGCTCGATGTGTGGCAAGTCGTCTCTACTATCAGTCGATAAGAAAAACGGTACCAATAAACCGATATGCCAATTATGTCGTTACAAAATGTACGCAAAGTGTCCTCAATGTGGAATAAAAGCGGCATTGTATAAAACAAGCGATGGTCACGACCTGTGTTATCGGTGCGTGAATGACATTCACTATTACTGCTCACAATGCGGAGACGAAACCTACCGTAGTAATAAGACACTTTGCCAGCGTTGCCAGGCTTGCAACCGGAACGACAAAAGAACTATTTTCAACGCTGACTTGCTCGAAAATAGTGATATCAGGGCAATGTTTGTAGACTATGTGGATTGGTTGACAGTGAATGTTGGTCCGGCTAAAGCCGCTTCAGTGCAGAACAGCAATTTTGATTTTTTTGAGGCACTTCAAACAGCACCTGATGATTGGGAGCGTAATGTCGAATTTCTTGCGGGTTTAGACGGCGGGCACTTTCGCAAATCGTCGCTCCTCAAGCGTTATCTGGACTCCCTCGGTATCAATTGTGACCCTTCTACCCTAAAAGCAGCCATGGACTTGCGGACTATCCATAAGAACATCAGTACAGTGTTAACACTATGCCCATTAGGTCACCAGTCTATAATCACTGAGTTTTTTAATGAGCGCATAGCGGGGTATAAGAAGCACCGCATCAAACTGCAAACCATAAGAGTCGAATCGTCTTCGATAAAGCGGCTTTATGAGCACTGGGCTCAATCCAATGACCTAAATACTGCAATCAGGCAGCTCGCCGCTGAAACACCCGGGACCAGATGCAGCCTGACTAAATATATCAATTTTGCCACACCAACGATTCAAGTCACTTGGCCGTCTGTTGAAGCCAGCACAGAGTATCGACTGGCTTATTTAACTAAGAAATACCGATATGGCGGTTTAACTAACGCCGAGCTGCAAGACTTTGTGAAGTGCTTTTTGCTTCATTTTTATGGAGTCTCTGTCACTACTGGGGCCTTTTCAATAACGAGTTCAAGTCATGACATAACAGTGCACTTTAACCGTCAAAAATTTTGGGTTGCTAGGCCTTAAGTAAACGAAAAACATTCAACTATTTTTAATTTATTTAGTCTTTAGTTTAGGCATGGTCGGAGCGTTAAAATGAGGGGGCGGTTAGCCCTTACGAGGAGTATACACTGTCTACCTCTTTGATTAGAGTCATGACAACAATTCACTGCGCACTTAGCTTTGTAGCCTTGCTCATTTTTTTATTGTGGTGAGTTTTTAAGTCATTTACTGTCAATGACATAGAACCCAAAAGTTGTCTATTATGTCTTCAGCAGACTGTAAGTGTCCGCGGTCAAATTCCTTTTCTTAACCGGGAACTTTTTAAGTCAGGAATGCTCTCTATTCATTAACTTAAGCTCCAAAAGCTATAATTTCAATGAGTTCCACAGTGCACATGCACAACAAGTAAATATTATATTCTTAGGAAAATCAAATGTGTAAGAAAGATTTCGAAGCGAACGATGGTAGAACCTATACGCTTGTGATCCCTGATGAGGGGGATCGAATTAGTGCTGAACTCTGCGGAAACGAGGTCGGTTATATCGCCCTTGATTATATCTCGGGGGAGTACAAACGCCCGGGTGATTACTACTATATTACCGACTTGGCGATGAATCGTTGCAAAGGTATAGGTATTGGTGAAGAAGCTTTGCGGTTTCATAAGGAAATTTTCGATACACCAATCGTTGCTGCTCCGGAGCGTGGCCCTAAGATGCAGGATGGTAGTCATTTAATCGACGATGGATTGCCATTTATACGGAGAATGAGGGAGAAGGGCATCGTTTGCCCAGAACCGTCAGAACCTGAAGACTCCTAAAGCGAACGCGAAAAGCGCGCATTACGACACCAATGCCCGCTTCTAGCACCAATCAAACTGTTCTCCAGTTTTGATTTTCGCCTGTGACGAATAGGGTCACAAAGGATTCTCTTAAACCAGCTTCATAAAACTGGAGGTTAAGGCTCTATAAACCCAAAATAACTTCCCAGGGAGTTAGCTGCCTCAATGAATTCCTTAGCAGTCTCTCTATCCATAACAATAGATTTTCCTGCAACATTCAGATAAATGCTGTCCTCTTTAAAATATGATGACCGACCGAATTCTAAAGCAAGTTCTTCTTCGCCACTTTGGCATTTTACATTTTTATCAAAAAACTGGACTGTAGCCATGACATGTCTCTCCTATTTTTTAACGCCCAAACGCGTTGGGTTTCCTTTGTTGGTAAAGCCATTAGGTATTTCTTTGAAAACATATGTTCAGCTCCTACCTTACGGAACAAACCCACTTTTTATCATACCGAGCTACCTCAGCCGTTCTCCGGTTGAGTAACTCATTAACGACGCCCGAGTAAGTTAAAAATTGACAGTCTGCTGTTAACGAGTGCGTTTCGACATATTTTTCAACCGCTTTTTGTTCAGCACCTAACGCATTAATCCATTCAAAAGTCAGGTAAATGTCACCATCAGCATCTAGATACGCATTCACCATGCTTGCAATGTGGATTGACTTCTCGCAGTACCAGTGTAAATAATCTTTGACCCTTTCCATACCTTGCTCTGGCTTATCTTGAGTCTCATTGATCCATTTTTTTATATTCGCAAATAAATTTTTATGGAGTTCACGAACAACTGGAATTGCTCGTTCTAGCTGCTCTTGGGTTCTTTGATTAAACCTCTTGTGCTCAATATCGAGTTGAATTTGGTTGGCTGTTTTCATTTCAGCTCGTGTATCTCGCAACTCATTTCTTTGAACGATGATTGACCGAAAAAATAGTAGCACTGAGCCTAGAGCAACTACCGGTGTAACAAGCCCAGAGAAATAGTTTGCGAATGTTGCCCAATCACCGGGACCTCCCCAGTCTAGCGCCCCAAAAGTTAATGCGAAGACTCCAGGAACCACAAACATAATGATAATACTCACCCCCGCCACCCAGAACATCTTTTTCTCGGGATGTTCATACTCTGCTTCTTTCTTACTCATATAGCTTCCTTGTTATCAAATTCCAAATTTAGCCCAACCTTCCGACTTATTTGTTTTGCAACGGCGATAGTTTCAGTTCCATGAGAAACTGTGCTGAACAGGAAAGGGGCGTTAATGTTGCGCCATACTCCTTTCTTGTCAATCAGGGCTTTTTCGATTGAAGGCAGTTTTTCTATTAGTTCTTGGTCTGAGCTAAAACTTAATATTCCTGTTCTGAACCGGTTGTTCTTAAATCGCTCTAACGCAACGAAATAAAACACCATACCCTTAGCTCTTAAACGCAAAACCACATACTTCCGTTTTGGGCACTTAGTTGGCTCGTCGTGTCTATCAGCCAACCGTTTGTTTAAGCACCAGTTATTTACTCCCTGGAAGTGATGAAATGACAAGTCTAGGAGGTCGTGTTGGGTCCAACCAAGAGAATCATTTAACGTGTGAACTTGCGCATTAACACTTTGTTCTCGTTGGATCATGGCTAACGCTTTAGAAATCAGGTTTATTGCGTACAGCGCCTCGCGGCTTTCCTCTTCTGATAGTTGCTTGTTTTTGTTGTCCTGCTGTTTATCGCGGTCAACATCAACTTTTCCAGCGTTAGATTTAGCGGAGGTCATGTCACTAGGTGAGACAGTATTTAGTTCTTTTGGCTCAGTTTTTCCAGAGCCTTTATCATTTTCGGTTTTCTTTGGCCGTGGTTTCTCTATATCTGGTTCGCTGCATGTTTCGGATGAATCCGAACACTCATTTCGGTTCAATCCGATC
>CETM01045691.1_pt1 | contig 12189 bp, 7 predicted proteins | sample 361451 | NCBI WGS metagenome assembly CETM01 (sample SAMEA2622690, study PRJEB7988) | marine metagenome | isolation source: saline water (ENVO:00002010), including
TCTGCTGCCATCGCGTTAGCAGTAGGAATGTCGACGAGTGTCATGGCCCAAGAGACTTCATCGTCAATGCGCGGTGTAATCACAGGCCCACAAGGAAACCCAGTAGCGAACACTAAAATTGTCGTTACTCACGAACCGACAGGGACAGTAAACGAGTTTGTCACCAGCGCTGACGGTACCTTTACTGCAAAAGGTCTGCGTGTCGGTGGCCCTTACACAGTCGTAGTCGATTCAGACAAGTTCCAAGACGCAGAGTTAGAAAACTTGTACTTATCTTTGGGACAAACGTTGCGTGTCACAAGCCAGCTTAAAAGTGCTGACATGGAGCGCATCTCGGTAACTGGCTCAGTTATACGCATGGAAGGTGGCGGCGCTAGCAGCAACTTTAGCGAAGAAACTATCGACAACATGCCGAGCCTTAATCGCGACCTTAAAGATATCGCGCGTATTAATCCGCTTGTAAGCGTAAGTGGTAATGGCGAAATGTCGGTTGCAGGTGGCGACCCTCGTTCAAACAGTATTACTGTTGACGGTATCGGTCAGAACGATGACTTCGGTCTAAACTACGGCGGTTATCCGACTGAACAACCACCTGTTTCTCTCAGCGCGATTGAACAAATTTCTGTCGACGTGGCACCGTTCTCAGTTAAAAAGGGTGACTTCTCAGGCGGCACAATTAATGCTGTTACCAAATCAGGTACAAATGAATTTGAAGGCGAGCTTTTTTACGAGTTTTCAAACCCAAGCATGAAAGGTGACGTTGACCAACTGCGTGAAGTCGTTGACGGAGACGGCGATAATATTGTCGGTGAAGATGGTTATCGTCAGTATGAGATTGAAAGCGTTGAACCGAACCAGAAGAAATCGACTTTTGGTCTAACGTTTGGTGGACCACTGATTAAAGATGAATTGTTCTTCTTTACTTCATATGAAGAGTGGTCGAACGAGTATGAAATGGATTACGGCTTCCGTGGAAGCAACGCCACTAACGAACTGAATGTCACTCAGGCGCAGTACGACCAGTTCTTAGATATTCTAAGTAGTTATGGTTTGTCTGACTCTATTGGTGGTAATCCAGAAGATAAAGATCGCAAATGGCTTGCCAAAGTCAGTTGGAACGTAAACAACGATCATCGTTTAGACTTTACCTACCAATGGCAGGATAACGCTGACGAACGGAACTACGCGACTGGCGGTGATTACGTGAGCTTGAACTCGCGTCGTTATACGTACCACACGCGCATGAACAACTTTAGTTTGCGTCTGTATAGTGATTGGTCGGCTAACTTCATTTCGGAAATTGGCGTAACCTATAAAGATGTTGAGTCCAACTCTTTGACACGTTCAGACTTAGGTGCAATCAGAGTTGAGACTAATGGTTACGAGTCGCCAGCTTTCGAATTTGGTACAGATGAGTATCGTCATGCTAACGTAGCTAAAAACGACAACCTTACGTTCAACTTCGACGGAACTTACCTACTCGGTGACCATGAGATTGTTTTCGGAACCGAGATTGAGCAATTATCGTTGTACAACAAGTTCGTTCCAAACTCTTTAGGCAGCTGGGACTTCGACTACCTTGACGACTTCGAAGCCGGTATCATTGGGCAGTTCCGTGACGAGTACGATTTCTCTTACCAAAACGCTTACACTAACAACCCAGAAGACGCAGCCTATGAAGTGGATCGCACCACTTACGCGTTTTACTTAGGTGATAAGTTCTATCCAACGGCAGATTTAGAGCTAAGTGCAGGTATTCGTTATGAGAAAATCAGCACCTCTGATACGCCGACACTCAATCAAAACTTTGTGGATACATATGGCTACACTAACCAAGAAAACTTGGATGGTTTAGACATCGTGTTACCGCGTGTAAGCTTCAAATATTACACCGACAGCAGTCTTGTGATTCGCGGTGGATTGGGTCGCTTCTATGGCGGCGTTCCTAATGTATGGTACACAAACCCGTTCACCAAAGACGGTATTACGCTCGTATCTGCACCTGAAAGTGCGATTGTGGACTACTTCGAAGGGCGAAGCGGAGTTGACTTTACTCAAGTACCTCAGCCAATCCAAGATTCACTGGAGAAAGGCGCGGGTAGTGTCAATTACACCGACCCTAACTTTGAGATCCCGAGCGACTGGCGTGCTCAGTTAGCATTCGACTACGAATTTGATATCCCAATGGTAGGCGAAGGCTTCTCAGCAACATCATCTTTGCTTTATATCCGCAAAAAGGATGAACCCGTTTGGTACAACACGGCGATTGAGCAGGTAGATACCGCGGCTGATGGCGAGCGTATTATTTATGAATCAGTATACGAAGGCGATCGCTATAACAACTTCGATATCATGCTGACTAATGCGCCGGATGACGGTCGTAGCTTTATCTTTACTCAGTCTTTAGCTAAGCGTTGGCAGAATGGCTTTAGCTTCCGTGCAAGCTACGCTTATCAAGATGTAGAAGATAATGGAGCGGGTTCGTCTTCACAGGCTGAAAGTAACTATAAATATTACGTGGCTGCTAACCGTAACCAAGCGACGGTCTCGACGGGTAGTTACGAAGTTGAGCACAGCTTGAAGATCACTTTGGGCTACGAAAAAGAGTTTTTCGACGGTTATAGCACTAACTTTAACTTGTTCTTCGAGCGTCGTTCAGGTCGTCCATTCAGCTACGTAATGGGTATGTACCGCGACGGAGATTTCGGTGATACACGTGACTTTAATACGCAGACAGCGTACTTACCGTATATCCCAACAGGACCAAATGATCCAAATGTTGATTGGTCAAACTCCGTAAGCTGGGAAGAGCTAAGTCAAGTACTGGCTAACGCTGGAGTTGAACCAGGCGGCTACATTCTTGACCGCAATTCGTTCAATCAACCTTGGGTGACCTCGCTTGACCTGAGCATCAAACAGGAAATCCCAGGCTTCTCGGACGAACATCGTGGTATGTTGTACTTCACAATTGATAATTTCGCCAACTTGTTAAATAGTGACTGGGGAGTAGAAAAGCGTCTTTCTTATCCGCAGGTCGCACTATACGACTTAGGCGGTTTGTCAGATGATGGCAAATATCAGATCGATTCAGTTTTCGGTGGTTATCCTCGAAATAACTTCGATACGATCGACCTAAATTCATCATCATGGTCTGTCAAACTCGGCGTACGCTACGAGTTCTAAGACTCACAGCCCCTCAATTTTGTTGAGGGGCTTTTTTTTGGTTATGTCACAGAACTGACATGATCGGGGCTTACACTTCACGGACTGAATCACATAACAACAGTGTTGAACAAACGGGGATGAACACACATGTTTAATTCAACTTTTAAGCGCACTGCACTCGCTGCTGCCATCGCAATGACAGTATCAGGCGCGGCGCTTGCACAAGACACCTCATCAAGCATTCGTGGTGTTGTCACTGCTGAATCAGGCACCATCATCAGCGGAGCAACTATCCAGTTGCGTGATGAGCGTACTGGCTCAGTCAAAACCTTAACGACTAACGCACAAGGCACGTTCTCATCACGTGGTTTGCCTGTCGGTGGTCCATACACTTTGATGGTTAAAGGGCCTAACGGCGAAAGCCAAGTCATCGAAAACGTTTACCTCACGTTGGGTGACTCAGAGACCGTGAATGTCGTACTTGAACCTCAAGACATCGAGACGATCAGCGTAACAGGCACTTCAGCCTCTAATGCGCTCTATGGTAGCAACAGCCCAGCAGCAAACTTCAATCTAGAAGACTTGCAAGATGCACCGGCAGCTAACCGTGACCTAAAAGACGTAGTACGTATCGATCCACGTATCTACATCAACGAAACTAACGCTGGCGACATCCAGTGTGGTGGCGCAAACCCGCGCTTCAACAGCTTGACTGTTGACGGTGTGCGTATGAACGATAACTTCGGCTTGAACTCAAGCGGTTATCCGACAGAGCGTATGCCATTCTCTTATGATGCAATCGAGCAGGTTGCAGTAGAATTTGCACCGTTTGATGTTCAGTACGGTGGTTTCACCGCATGTAACATCAACGCAGTCACTAAATCAGGTGACAACGAAATGTTCGGTGGTGTGTTCTTTGATTACACCAACGATTCATTACAAGGTAGCGAGCTTGAAGGCGATACCATCAACGTGGGCGCATTCAATGAAAAACGTTACGGCTTTAACGTCGGTGGCGCTATCTTAGAAGACAAATTGTTCTTCTTCACCTCATACGAAAAACTTGAAGGTTCTGATACTTTTGACCGCGGTCCAGAAGGCACCGGCGTAGCTTCACCTGTATTAGGTGTTTCTGCAGCAGACGCAGAGCGTATTCGCCAAATCGCGATCAACAACTACGACTACGATCCAGGTTCATTCCCTGCGAGCTTGCCAGTCGAAGATGAGAAGTTCCTTGCTAAGTTAGACTGGTACATCAATGACGCGCATCGTGCATCATTCACGTACAACTATAATGACGGTTTCTCAATCGCAGAATCAGACGGCGACGCAGACGAGCTTGAGTTCTCTAACCACTTCTATGAGCGTGGTTCTGAATTCACGTCATATGTTGGTGAGTTCTTCTCTGACTGGACGGATAACTTCTCGACTGAAGTACGTGTGGGTTACTCAGAGCTAGACGCGCGTGTTAACCCATTAGGCGGCACTGAGTTCGGTGAAGTACAAATCGGTGTGAACGATGCAACCGTATACTTAGGCGCAGATGACTCACGTCACGCAAACAAATTGAAGTACGACACGACGTTCTTCAAATTAAAAGGTACTTACCTTGCGGGCGACCACATCATCTCTGCAGGTATCGAGCAAGAGAAATACGACGTTTACAACTTGTTCGTACAAGAAGCGCAAGGTGAATACCGCTTTGGCTCTATCGATGATTTCGAAGCTGGCACGCCAAGCCGCGTAATCTATGAAAGCGCAGCAGGTACTAACGACCCTGTTGATGCAGCAGCAGAATTCTCTTACGCTGTTAACACTGCATATGTTCAGGACGAGTACTACTACGCGCCAATGGACATCACCTTTACTTACGGTTTGCGTTATGACTGGTACACCAGCAGCGACAACCCAGTAAACAACCCATTGGTTGAAGACCTGTACGGTTTCTCTAACCAGCAAAACATGGACGGCCAAGACTTGCTGCAACCACGTTTTGGTTTCAACTGGTTTGTTAACCCACAACTAGAAGTACGCGGTGGTGTTGGTCTGTACTCAGGTGGCAACCCGAACGTATGGATTTCAAACAACTACTCAAACAACGGTATTACTCAGTACGAAGCCAACTTATTTGATGACTTCTTCGCTGGCGGCAATACCTTATTCAACATTCCTCACACAGGCGAAGGTCGTCCAATCTACGACATTCCACAAGAACTGTTTGACGAAGTGGCAAATGCGAATGGTGAAGGTCCAATCAACACGATGGATCCAAACTTTGAATTGCCAAACGAGTGGAAATACGCGTTGGGTGCAACTTACACGTTCGACAACGACTACGTGTTATTGGTTGACTTCTTGCACACCGAGAAGAAAGACGCTGCAGTTATCTATAACCTCGGTTTAGAGCAAGTTGATACCGCACCAGACGGGCGTCCTATCTTTAACGAATTGTCTACTGATGGTCGTGACCAAGGCGACGACTTCTTGTTGACTAACGTAGATGGTGACTCTGGTTCACAAACCACAGTTTCACTTGCATTGAACAAGTCTTATGACTTCGGTCTAGACTGGAGCTTCGCATACGCTTATAACCGTGCAAAAGACGTGAACCCAATGACCAGTTCAGTGGCGTTCTCTAACTACACTAACTTAGCGACTGCGAACGCACAGAACCCAGGCGTGTCGACCTCTAACTACGAGATCCCACACCGCTTCACGTTCCGTGCAACGTACACTTCAGAAATCATGGGCTACGAGAACACCATGACCTTATTTGCAACACGCAACGAAGGTCGTCCATACTCGTTCACGATGTCTGACGGTGCGTTCGGTGAAGTTGCTTACCAAGGACGTTCATTGCTGTACGTACCAACGGGTATCGACGATCCGAACTTCGTTGCAGGCATGGATGACGATGGTAACCCATTCGATTCACAAGCGTTCTTCGACTTCATCAATTCACAAGGATTGGGTGATTACGCGGGCGGTATCGCACCACGTAACGAGTTCAACTCTAAGTGGTGGACTAAAGTTGACCTTCGCATGGAACAACAATTGCCAGCATTCAGCAGCGACCACGAAGCATCAGCCTTCTTCGTTGTTGAAAACCTAGGTAACTTGTTGAACGACGACTGGGGTGTATTGTACGAAGCAAGCTTCCCACGCGCTGTGACAGTGGCTGATGTAAGCATCAACGACCAAGGTCAGTACGTATTTGAAAGCTTCCGTGACCCACGTGTTCAATCACGTGCAGGTGCGCCTTCATTGTGGTCAGTACGTGTAGGCTTCGAATACAAATTCTAAGCTGACGTATATACCCATCAAGAGGCCGCTCAATTGAGCGGCCTTTTTATTTTCTTATCTTGCCGCATCCCGCTAATTCCGCTAACCTCGCTCAATCACTTATTAGATAAACACCACTATGGAACTGAGCTGGACCAGTTTACTACCCTCGTTACTTGCCATTATTTTTGCGATTGTTACTCGGCGTGTGTTGCTGGCGCTAATCGGCGGTATCTTACTTGCCAATATCATTCTGTTTTGGCCATCGGTTGAGAGTATGGCGCAGGGGACAGGGTGGTCAAGTTGGAGCACCCTGACCGATAGCAGCAATATGTTGGTATGGTTCTTTACGTTAGGGATTGGTGCGCTATTTGGCGTGCTTGAAAAAGGCGGTACCTTTAAACAGTTCGTGCAAAAGCTTGAGCAACGCCAATGGGTCGAAAACAAACGCCGAGCGCGGATGATGACCTGGGTACTTGGCGTGGTGGTGTTTATTGAGTCCAATGTCACGATCATGATAGCGGGGACGACCTCCCGTCCACTCTACGATCGGTTGGGCATCTCGCGCGAAAAGCTCGCCTATATCGTCGATTCAACCTGTGCCGCGATTTGTATTTTGATTCCACTCAACGCGTGGGGCGCGTTTAACCTGACGCTGATTGCTAAACAAGGCGTCGAAGAGCCGTTGTGGGTGTTTATTCAGTCGTTAGGCTTTAGCTTCTACGCGATCTTCGCTGTTTTGCTGGCACTTTTCGTGGCATGGTTTGATTGGAACATCGGTCCGATGAAAGCGTTTGAGCGTAACGCTCAGCCCGATCGGGTGTCAAAGCACAACTGGGGTGATGAAGGTAAAAGCAAACCCAACTATGGTAAAGGAACCGCCGTCGTATTAACTTCACTGTTGAGCCTCGTGGTGATGGTACCCGCCATGCTACTCGTAACCGGCAATGGTGTGTTAGTTAAAGGTGATGGTACTTTGAGTGTGTTTATTGCGATTTATACCGCGCTGGCAATTGCCATTATCGGTACGCAATGGGTCCGTAAGACAGGCATGTTCACCATCGTAAAAGCGGCACTGCAAGGTGCATGGAACATCTTGCCATTAGCGGTCATTTTATGGCTGTCTATTACCTTAGGTGGTCTTACCCGCGATATGGGCACGGGTGAGTTTCTGGCGTCGATATTAGACGGAAGTATTCAAGTATGGATGCTATTACCGTTGATATTTGTGCTGGCAGCACTGACCGGCTTTTCTATTGGCTCAAGTTGGGGCACCTTTGCCATTATGTTGCCGTTGGCGATTCCTATTGCGATGTCGCTTGATCTGCCATTGGCTCCATTTATTGCGGCGGCGATTTCCGGTGGCATTTTTGGCGATCACGCGTCACCGATTTCGGATACTACGATTATTGCGTCAATGGCATCCGGCACCGAGCACATTGATCATGTGCGCACTCAGTTGCCCTATGCATTGTTGGCAGGCGGGGCATCAATCGTTGCTTTTGCTATCACCGGTGCCACCATTGGATGAGGCTTTTTTTCGACGGGCCCTGAAAAACTGGCGCAAGATATCGCCACAGGGCTCAGCTAAAACGCCTGCAGTAATCGCCACGCGGTGGTTCATTGATACATGATTCAGTACTTCAATTGCCGTGCCCGCCGCGCCTGTGCGTGGATCGGGTGCACCAAACACTAAACGTTTTACACGCGCATGGGTAATCAACCCAGCGCACATGGCACAAGGCTCCAACGTGACATATAACGTCGAATCAACAAGGCGGTAGTTGTCGATGCTTTTGCCAGCAGCCCGAATGGCTTGTGCCTCGGCATGAGCACTCGGGTCCGATAAGGTAATCACTTGGTTGTAGCCTTCGCCGACAATCTCATCGTTCACGACCACCACCGCACCCACGGGCACTTCGTCTTCGTCTGCTGCTTTTTGCGCCAATTCAAGGGCGCGCCGCATATACATTTCATCAGTTGTCATGGCGGCGATTTTAGCGCAGACTAAGGTTAAAGACATCCAAATTTTGCGGCCAACCCCATCACAGGGAGAACAACAATGAAGAACTGGGCATTTGCACTGACAACGGTAGCTGTTATCAGCGCATGGGCACTCCCCACGCAGGCACAACAGCACTCACCGGTGATGATTGACAGTAACCTAGAGCAACAAGTAATTGATTGGCGTCGTCATATTCACGCGAACCCTGAACTCAGCAACCGTGAATACGAGACGGCAAAGATGGTTGCCAACCATCTTCGCGAATTAGGATTAGAAGTTAAGACTGACATCGCTCATACCGGAGTGGTGGGTTTATTAAAAGGTAATGGCGATGGTCCCACGGTCGCATTGCGTGCGGATATGGATGCATTGCCTGTTACTGAAAAAACCGATGTCCCGTTTAAATCGACGGTGAAATCGACATATCGAGGTAAAGAGGTCGGTGTCATGCATGCCTGTGGTCACGACACGCACGTTGCGATGTTGATGGGCGCCGCTGAGAAATTGACCAGTATGCGTGATGAGCTAAACGGTAATGTGCTGTTTATCTTCCAGCCCGCTGAAGAGGGCGCACCCGAGGGTGAGGAAGGGGGCGCAGAACTCATGTTAGAACAAGGTCTATTCAGCGATGTCTTTCCAAGGTACAAGCCTGAGCGCGTATTTGGTATTCACGTATGGGCAGGCTTTCCCAGCGGCCATATTGGTTATCGCAAAGGCCCATTAATGGCCTCGTCGGATAAGTTCGAAATTACCGTTAAGGGCAAGCAAACCCATGGTTCACGCCCGTGGGCAGGGGTTGATCCCATCGTAACGTCAGCGCAGATTATTAACAGCGCACAAACCATCATCAGTCGCCAGACCGATATTACCAAAGCACCGGCTGTTCTGTCGTTTGGTATCGTCGAAGGTGGCGTGCGCAATAATATTATTCCGGATGACGTCACGTTAATCGGCACCATCCGTAACTTTGATATGGATATTCGCGCGGATATTCATGATCGCTTAACGCACACGGCCAAAACCGTCGCCGAAGCCAATGGCGCTGAGGCTGATGTTGAAATTGATTTAGGCTACCCGGTGACGGTAAACAATCCTGAGTTGATTGAAGAGATGTTGCCAATCACGCGTGAGATAGCAGGTGCCGACAACGTGAAAGAAGTGCCGTTGGTGACAGGTGCCGAGGACTTCTCATATTATGCGCTCGAGGTACCCGGTATGTTCGTGTTCTTGGGCGTGACGCCCGAGGACCGAGATATGGCATCTGAACCGAGCAACCACTCGCCTTATTTTTATGCCGATGAAGAGGCACTCAAAACAGGTGTAAACCTCTACGTTAACTGGACACTTGAGTCACTGTAGATGAAGTCAGTGGTCGTAACATGGCGATGTGTGGCGGTCTTAGCCATCCTGATGATGGGATTGCAAGGTTGTACGCCGCAGTCAACGCCTAATCAATTGCAGATCGTCAAAGAGCGGAAAGTATTGAGAGTGGGGACATTAATGAGCCCCACGAGTTTTTATTACGACCATGAAGTAGAGCAAGGCTTCGAGTACGAGTTAGCTCATCGCTTTGCCGATAGGATGGGCGTTGAACTTCGCATGGTCTCACGATTTGACGTCGCGGATTTATTCACGCTGTTACAGCGCGGCGAAATTGATATTGTTGCAGCGGGCTTGGATGAAACCAATAAACGTCGCGCGTTATTTCGATTCGGCCCCCCGTATGACGAAATCAGTCATAAATTGATTTTTAAACAAGGCTCAAGACAACGTCCACGAGATTGGGCGCAAGTCGATGACGGTGAAATAGTCGTGGTTCGCGGTAGTTCACACGAGGAGTTTTTACGCGCAATTGAGGACGAGTTTCCTGAGCTAAAGTGGCGGTCGACAAGCGACCATGATGCGGTTGAACTGATGCGCATGGTCGCTCGCGAGGAAATTGATTACACCATTGCTGACAGCAATCAATTAGAGGTTCAACGTCGCGCGCATCCTGGCTTGAGCGTTGCCTTTACTGCGCAAAGAGAGCTCAAAGTTGCATGGGCGCTTAACGACTCCTCAGATGATTCACTTTACGCGGCAGTGATTGAGTACTTCGGTGAGGTCCGTGACAGCGGTCGTCTTGCTTATTTAAAAGAAAAGCATTTTGGTCATGTAAAACAGTTTAATTATGTGACAACGAGCCTTTTTATAGAGGCTGTTGAGCAACAATTACCACAGTATATCTCGCTGTTTAAGCAGCATGCGGGAGAACTAGATTGGCGTTTGCTCGCCGCGATCTCGTACCAAGAATCTTTGTGGAACCCCCGTGCCGTATCGCCTACCGGAGTGCGCGGTATGATGATGCTCACCTTGCCCACGGCTAAAGCCATGGGCGTGCAAAGTCGACTCAACCCAGAACAGAGCATTCGCGGTGGCGCGCGGTATTTCGAACGCATGCTGCAACGTATACCCGCACGCATTAAAAACCCGGATAGAACCTGGTTTGCCTTAGCCGCCTATAATATTGGTTTTGGTCATTTAGAAGATGCACGTGTGTTGACTGAGCGGCAAGGCGGTAATCCCGACCGTTGGCTTGATGTCAAACAACGCCTACCGTTATTACGTCAGAAACAGTTTTATCGTCAAACGAAATTTGGCTTCGCACGGGGCGACGAGCCTGTCACATATGTAGGAAATATTCGACGCTTTTATGACACACTGAAATGGTTAGATGAACAAGGGCGGTTATAAAGAGGCTATTGAAGATGTAACTCGTGATAAGACAATGAGGCTTTGACCTCTTTTTGCATCCACTCAAGCAGAACAAAGCAACGCGACTCACCATCTAAGCCAATCACTTTTGCCATAAAGCCTTTGAAGGGGCCTTCACCGATTTCGACGTGGTCGCCGATCTCGGGCGCTCGAGTCTCCGCCAAGGCATCCCTGCCTGTTAGAGAGTCTATCCATGACTGCGGAAGCTTTGGGATCCGATCGCCAAACCGCACGAGCGAATGTACCCCATAGGTACTACGTAATTTATAAAATTGCGTAGCCAGCTGTTCAGATTGAACAAAAACATAGCCTGGAAATAGCGGCTCCGTACGTAAGCTGCGCTTACCACGAATAATGCGTTCGACTTTTAACCTTGGTCCAAAACATTTAAAGCCTTGGCGGTTGAGATTTTCCAGTGCTCGGTCTTCCTGACGCGGTTTAGTTTTCAGCACATACCAACCACCGAATGTCTGCGTGTCCATACGAGACGCCTCGGTTGCTTAATCTGACCAAACAGAGTCTATCCCCGAGTAAAGGCAATTTACAAAAAATTAGAGTAGTTATTCTGTGACGTGAAAAACTGACGTCAAAAACCGTGAAAAATGCATTCTGAATGTAGCATTAATTCTAATAATGGCAAGAGAAAGTGAAAAGTCTATAATTTTCATCATATTAAAACGTAGAAAGCTAAGCAAATGCTTAGCTTTCTAATTTGGGTGAGCCTTCCTTTTTCACCAAGCGGAACCATTTTTCTCGGCGTTCAATAATCCGTTTACGGCGTGCGCGGACAACAGCGCGTCGGCGAGCATCATTGGCGGTCTTATTAATTCGGCGTTGTGACATAAAAGACTCCTTTACAGGTGGAATTCGATCCTAGCAGATCAGTTCCTAGGCTGTCACTTAAAAAGCATCAGTGAAACATGGCGGGCGAGGGGTTTTTTCGATATAATCGCCGCGCAAATTTTACACAAGCGTTGGAGACT
>CETM01000239.1_pt1 | contig 12183 bp, 21 predicted proteins | sample 361451 | NCBI WGS metagenome assembly CETM01 (sample SAMEA2622690, study PRJEB7988) | marine metagenome | isolation source: saline water (ENVO:00002010), including
TGTCGAAAATTTTAACAAGCACATGGACGGTTTGTGTCACTTTATTGGTACTATTACTGATTAAATGGGCAGATCCTACTCCTATACAGTCAGCCAAACTGACCACATTTGATTCCTATCAAAAATTTGGGCAACATTTTGATTCAAAAAGCCTAGTTTTGTTAGATCTATCTGATAAGGCTTTAAAGAAGGCCGGCCAGTGGCCGTGGAAACGAGATTATCTTGGCAGGGTGATTGTTAATGCATATAGGAACGGTGCCGCACTGGTTGTCTTGCAAGTCGTATTTGCACACAAGGATAGGCTGGGTGGTGATGAGATGTTCCTCAAAATGATAGACAAATATCCTGTAATCCTTACTGAAACAAATGACGTTAAAAACCTACTCAGCATTAAGCGAAAAGCACTTGCAATAGGTAATGTGGATGTGCCTGTTGATATAGACGGTACTATTAGAAAACTGCCACTTGAAAATTCTATTCCAGAAGTGATATTAAAAGTTATCAAGTTTGAAACCAAAGCAAAAGACAACATTTGGATTGATTTTCGTCATCATATTCCACGAATAGATTTTACTGACAAAGATTGGTCAAGTATGAAAGGCAAAATTGTGTTTATTGGAACTACATTTAAAGGGTCAACATTTGTTACTACTCCTAATGGTTTAAAAAACACACACGAGATTATGGCTATTAGTACTGAAACATTATTATCAAAAAAATTTATTAGCAGGCCTGGTTGGTTAGAGAACATGGAATGGGCATTTGTTATACTAGGAGGTATATTATTCCTAGTTATTATTCCACGACTTGGTGTACTATGGAGTTTTGTACCTTTCATAGTTTATCTAACTATTGTACTTGGAACGAGTGCTTATCTATGGAATGCAAAATTATATCTTACAGATTGGTTAACACCTATTGTTATTATAACTTTAGTTTGGGGACATTTAATATACAATAATTTTGCACGAGAGAACAGATTAAAATTACAAATCAAAAGACAGTTTGAACATTACCTTGCACCTGCAATGGTTAAGAAGTTGCAGAAAGATCCATCACTGTTAAAATTAGGTGGCGAAACAAAAATAATGACATTTATGTTTTCAGACATACGTGGTTTTACTCCTATATCAGAAAAATACAAAAGTAATCCAGCAGGACTTACAAAACTTATTAACAGATTTTTAACACGAATGACTAACATTGTAATTGCCAACAGTGGAACAATAGATAAGTTCATGGGTGATTGTATAATGGCATTTTGGAATGCACCACTTGATGTAAAAGATCATCAAATGTTAGCAGTAATGACAGCGTCACAGATGCAATCAGAACTAGCAAAATTAAATGCAGAATTATCTGCAGAAGGTTTGCCTAATATTAATATAGGCATAGGTATTAACACAGGCGAAGCACTTGTTGGTAATATGGGATCTGATCAAAGGTTTGATTACTCTGTAATAGGCGATGCAGTAAATCTAGCCTCTAGATTAGAGAGTTCAAGTAAAACATTAGGCAAGACTCTAGTAATTTCTGAAAATACAATGTGTGGAATTGAACATATATTTCCTTTTGAATACATAGATAGCATCACAGTTAAGGGTAAAACAGAGCCAATTAAAGTTTATACAGTGGATAGATAGAATTATAAATAGTTTTAATGGACGTAGAAGCAATAACAATATTATCTAAATTATGGCCCATCTTTGTGGCCTTCATATTGCTAATTGTGACTTTAGCACAGGCACACTATCGAATTAAAGTGCTTGAAGAAAAAGTCAAGGTTGCGTTTGAGTTGATCAACAAGATGTCTGACAAGTTTAGCAAATAAACACTCACTTTAGTCATTGAAAAATCAAATTAAATATTTCTTGGTCAGGGGAACAGAATGAAGTTTATAATGGTAATAATAATATGCTTTGGTGCGAATTGTCAAGCACTTTGGGAAAGGGTACCATATGACTCCGAATCAACTTGTTTACAAAGCACAAAGTCTGTTGCTTCTTATATGCAAGGCCAATACCCAAACTCATCTGGTGAAATATACTGTATGAATGAAGAGCAGTTTGATATATTTTATAAAGATCTAGAAAAAGGATTGAACTTAAATTTACAATACACACCTTTACCAGACAAACCTGACGCTTAATTAATTTTTACGTAAAAAAATCACCAATTAAATATTGGTATGGATTATTACTGTACTAAAAAATTTACCGAATTAACAGTTCACGTACAAGGCAGACTACTTTATAATTGTTGTAAAGCATGGCCTGAAAGAGTGAACATTGATTGGCTAGAAAACAATCCTGGAAAACTATTTCATACAGAACAAATGATTGAGGACAGGCAAGCCATGTTGGAAGACAAGTCTTGTAAGTCATGTCACTTTGGTTGTTACAAACAAGAAGAACAAGGATTAATGAGTCATAGACTTTTGTCAAAAACTGATGAATTTATTTCTGATCCATATGCTCCAGTAAAAGAATTAAGTATTGCTTTATCCACAGATTGTAATTTAACTTGTATCTATTGTAGTCCTGAATGGAGTTCTTCATGGCATAAAGACGTAGACAAAAATGGTTCATACAAATTAAATGGATTCACATTAGATAATGATAATTTTACCACACTATGGAATAAGATGAAACAAAAATCTCGAAGTACAGAAACAAAGTTTTTTAAATTGTTATTAGAAGAAATAAAAATGGCAAACGGTTTAGAAGAAGTTGTAGTGCTAGGAGGTGAACCTTTATTACACAACAACTTAAAACCACTTCTAGAACAAATAAACGATAAAGCAATAACTGTGGTAAGCGGATTGGGTGTAAATCGTAATAGATTAGAAAATATTTTAAGCAAAGTTGATAATGAAAAAGTAGAATTTAGAGTTTCTGCAGAAAGTACAGAAAAACTTTTTGAATTAATTAGATATGGAGCAAGTTGGAATAGTTTTTTAGAAAATATAAAAGTAATAGAAGACCACGGATTTAAAGTTACATTCAGTTCTACAATTTCTAATTTAAGTATTTTAGATTTTGGTAATTTTTATAAATTGTTCAACAAAGATCATAAAATTCATTTTAATGGAATGGAAGAACGACCGTTCTTAATGCCCCATGTACTAGATGATAAATCCAAAGAAAATTTTATTGCTAATAAAGACCTTTTTAACGATTCAGAAATGTTTAAAGACATTAAAAAATCAATGAATAGTTCTTATACTGATTTAGAGTATAAAAACTTTATTAAATTTTTAAAAGAATTCTCTTCTAGAAGAAATATTGACTTATCTTTTTTACCAGAACACTTTAAAAAGTGGTGTAATCTGTAGTACAATACACAGTTGACAAATACCAAATCTATAGTATAATTTTACTATGTCAAACTATATTACAAGTCTGGCCAATTACTTGTTTCGTAAAATAAACGATTACCAAAATAATGAACAAGTTAGAAAAGAAAAGCCAATGTTATGGCCTGCAGGAATATATTTTACAGAAAAAAATATAGAAAGATGGATCGAAGAACACGATAAAAAAAATGACTAAATGTTGGAGTATAGAATTAAACTTTCCTACAGACAAAAAAATAAAAACTTTTGTTTACTCTGATACTGGAGAAGACATAGCAGATAGATTTCCTAATTGTAAAGTAAAAGTTTTAAAAGAGATTGATGATCCATTAGCAGAAAGCAAACCAAAACCTAGAAAAAAAGAAGAATATATATGATCCATGCAATGATAGATTTGGAAACTTTAAGCACTAATCCTGAGGCTACAATTTTAACAGTAGGTGGTGTTAAGTTTGATCCTTATAACTCTATTGAACCTTCACAAGGTATGTATTTTAGAGTTGATGTTGATTCACAAACTACTATGGGCAGAGAAGTAATGCAAGAAACACTGGACTGGTGGGCAACACAACCAGCAGAAATATCAGATGAAGCACTAGGGGATAAAGATAGAATTAGTCTAGACGAAATGGTTAAAACAATTAATAAATGGTCTGTTGGCGTTGATGTATTTTGGTGTCAAGGTCCGTTATTTGATTATGCAATACTACAAAACATATACAAACAATTAGGACATCCAGTTCCATGGCAATATTGGCAAATTAGAGATTCAAGAACACTGTTTAGTTTGGTGCCAAGAGACCCAAACGAAAAGAGAACAGGTATGCACAATGCATTAGAAGATTGTTATTTCCAAGCAAAAAAAGTTCAGAGAGTATACAGTCAATTAGGAATAAAAAATGTCAGATACTAAATGGTATTCTTTAGGAGATCTTTACACTATTAAAAATTACAAAATAAAACACAGAAAAGATCCTGTTACCAAATGGGTAAAGTTGCGTTGTGTGTATAAAATTAAAATTAACGATACAGTTGTAGAAATTGGTAGATCTGATACTTGTAAAAAACATGGTGGAGCAGAAAAAGTAAGAAAAGCAATAGTCCAATTATTAAATGTAACCGAACACAATCCAAGTGTAACAAAAACTAAAATGTGGGAACAAATTAGGTTGAAATATAGACCAAATTCTAGTAATATTAGAATAGGAATTATTAAAACCAATGCCATTGCCAAAACCTACATACAAGAAACCCAGAGAACAAATTAATTCTTTCGAAGAATCTACCTGGCACGCCAACGATACACCATTTTATGAAACTGAACAAGTAGCAGTATTCAAAGATCTATATCCTTGCACTGAAGGACATTTACTTTTTATTCCAAAACAAAACGAACCTGATTATATTGCTGAAGCATACAAATTGGCTTATCGTTGTGGTGAACAATGGATGGAAGAAGAAAAAATTGACGGATTTAACGTAGGACAAAATAGAGGAAAATGTGCAGGCCAAACAATAATGTGGCCACACGTACATTTTATCCCAAGAAAAGACGGAGACATAAAAAACGGACAAAAAGGAAACGGAATAAGATTAAGTTTTCCAAACGGTGATCACAAAGAATATTATTAATGAAGGCAAAAACTAGTATTTTGACCAAAGGAAACGATAGTATTTCTTTCACAATCTATAGGAAAAGAAAATGGGCAGAGATAACATACTATTATTCATACAGTGGAGGATCAGAAGAAACAATAACTTGCGGTCTTCCTGATGCTGATGAAAGATACGAAGATGCAATTAAAAACGGATACAAAGTAGCATTTTAATGAAAAGAAAAAGCAAACGAAAAGATCCATTACCACTTATTAGTCCTGATGGCGGTGAAACAGTCTATGAACAAAACAGAGATGGCACACGTGGTAAATTAATATCTCAAACACAATTAGCAAGAGATATAGAAACAGAAACAGATGAGTCAGAAATGGTTGGTGTTGAAGCCATTAAATTAAGAAGAGAATATCCAACTCTACAGAAAGCCTGGGACAAATACAAGACAGTTTGGCACTTAATTAATGAACAAAACGACTGGTAATTTTGCCGGATATACATATACTCCAGATACACCTTTACCATGCGTATACGTCGCTCTATGCACGTCTAAAGGGGTGATTAAATAGTAGTATGACCAAGTTTGTAAGTGTAATAGGCAATGGAGAGAGTAGACGTGGATTTGATATAACTCCACTAAAAGGTATTACTACCATGGTAGGTTGTAATGCAATTTTCCGTGATCATAACTTGGAATATGTGGTTGCTTGTGATCGTCATATGTGTCAAGAAGCCGCAAATACTTGTGGTAAAAATACTACAATCTATACTCGAGAAAATTGGTACAAACAATTTGCTTTTTGGCCTAATGTAAAGAAAGTACCGGACCTACCATACGAAGGACACAAAAGACAAGACGAGCCTTTTCATTGGGGTACTGGACAATTTGCCGCACTAGTAGGAATGAGTTTTAAACCCAAAGCAATATTTTTAATTGGAATGGATTTATGGGGACTTGGTAAAGAAAGAACTCCAGAAAATGTTAATAACATTTACAAAGGCTCAACAGGATACACTTATATAAAAAGACCAGTTGATCCTAGTTATTGGATCTACCAGTTTGACAAACTATTTGAACATTCTGATTGTAGATGGATTGTGGTAAACCAAGAAGAGTGGAAAATGCCAGATGAATGGAAAGCACGTGATAACGTTTTCCAAGAAACTTACGAAGGTTTGGCAAAATGGATCAATAAGCAATTGACAAAATCTAAATAAAGTTTATAATAGTAATATGTTTGAAAATATAAAAGATGGAGATCTAATAACTCTAAAACTTGCTTCAGGAGAAGAAGTGATTGCAAAATATAAAGGCGGAGCAGACTCATACATTAGTATTGAGAAAGCACTTGTTTTAATGCAAGGTCCTCAGGGTCTAGCATTTGGAACATTTTTCTCCACTGCTAAACAAGACGAGCCTATTAATATTGCAAAAGATAAAATTACTTCTCTTGCTTTTATAAATGATAAAATAAAAGAGGAATACAACAGAGTTTTCAGTGCAATTAAAACGCCTGCTAAACCTAGTATTATAACATAATGGCACATTTTGAAAAACACAGTACAAGTATTAAAGCATTAGTAGATGTATCTGAAGCGATGCTTCATGCAATGGAAAAACACGGAATTGATCCTGAAACAGTTGCTAACAGACCCGAATTTACTGTACTAATCCATTTTTTAAAATCTATAATGGATGGCGAATTAAATATTCCAAACGAACTCACAGATAGAATAAGAGAAAAAGGAGAAGAATTGGGATTCGATATCGACGATATCAATAAGAGATTACATTAATGACCTATTACTCAACTAAAACATATGGACACAATATAGGACTTGCCTGTGTGTTTAGACAGCCTAACGCAGATCATTCTCATTGCCATTTGTTGCATGGATACAGTTTACAATTTAAATTTACATTTGGTTGTAATGACCTAGACAACAAAAATTGGGCAGTAGACTTTGGTGGATTAAAACCTTTAAAGAAATGGTTGGAGGATCACTTTGATCATAAAACTGCATTAGACATAAATGATCCGCATCTAGAAAAATTTAAAGAACTAGAAGCATTAGATCTTATGAGTATTGTTACTTTTGATGGTGTTGGTGCAGAAAAATTTGCCGAACACGCCTTTAACTTTGCAGACAAACTTATCAGAGAAAAAACAAACAATAGATGTTATGTCGAAAGTGTGGAATGTGCAGAACACGGAGCGAACAGTGCCATCTACAGTAGAACATAAAACATTATTTGAAAATTTAGTAATTCAACTTAATAACAGACAATTAAGAGTAAACATTTACGACACTCCTTTAGGAGAAAGATTCGTTAAAGCACTAAAAGATAATTTAATACAAAAAAGAATATTAGAAAAAAACTTCTGTTTTTTAGGTTGGGCAGATTCTAAAAGAGATTTAAGATATCTTGTTGGAGAACTTAATATTAATATTGCACAAATAAATTCTTTTAAATTTGATCCACCTTACAAATTTATTCATCCATTTGCAGTAGATGACTTTCAATATTCAGATAGATTGCCAATGGGTAAAACTGAAGACGGAAAGGAACATACAAAACCAGGATTACGACTCAAACATGATGCTTGTAATCTACTACATAGATATTTTGAAGACTTGCAAGGTACTGCATGGGGACTATCGCCTTACTATAAACAAGCAGATACTAATACAAAGTACTCAATAAGACAACTGAATAACATTTGTCATGAAATTGAAAGTTGGGTTGAATCTTACAGAAAAAAAGTTATTGAGCCTGAATGGATGAGGCCTTCTCAAATAACAACTTTCCTTAATGCACCAAGATATGATTTACATGAAGAAGATTATGAATTATTCAAACAAAACAGATATGACAGAGAAATAGGTGGTGTATATTTGCATTGGTCACAAGTAGGCAAAACATTATACGAAGTTTTTCGAGATGAAAATGCACCAAAAATGACTGATGCTTTGTGTTCTGCAATTAATCACCAAAAATATTATTCGGGTGAATTCGATATAGAGTGGGGAGCAACTATTACTGAAAAAAATGATTCGTGGAAAAAAGAAGAAATGGATAAATTTCGTTTGTGGTTAAAAGAAAATAACTACGATTGGGAAGATCCAAAACTATCTTTAGGCTATATTAAAATTGGACAAGTAGATATGAAACTTGCTTTTCAAAATAAACCGTTTACAGAAGTTTATGATATAATGAAAAACAATTTAAATATAGACAGTATTTCTGTTATTGGATCGCAAAGTTGGGAAAATGATTTTCCTTATACTTTAGAAAGCGATAATTGGAAACAAATACAAATTGAAGGATTAAAACGAGGATATGAATCACGTAGTATGCGTCAAATGGGGTAACAAATATATTCCACAATACGTTAATGTTCTTTACAACATGGTTAAAAGACATACAACGGTGCCTTATGAATTTCATTGTATTACTGAAGACCCAAGAGGTTTAGATCCACACATAAACACAATTAAATTGCCAAACGATCCATGGATTAAAACTTGGTGGAGCAAATTATGGATGTTCAGTCCTGACTTTCCTTTAAAAGGAAATGTATTATTCTTCGACTTAGACGTAATAATTCATAATAGCATTGATCCACTTTTTACACACAATCCAGGCAAGTTTATGATTATTAGAGACTTCAATAGATGTAGAATGAAAGAATGGAAACAATCAAATTCTAGTTGTATGCGTTGGGAGCCAGGTACAATGAATCACTTATACACAGAGTTTACTCAAAATTATCAATCAATAATGAGACAAAATTGGGGAGACCAAGATTGGATAATGAAAGCAGGTAAAGATCAAATAACACACTGGCCTGATGATTGGATACGTTCATATAAATGGGAATTGGTTGGATTTAAAGATACAAAATTAAGAAATAAAAATGGCAAATGGTTTTTTAAAAAGCCTCCAACAATAATAGAAGAAAATAGAGTAGCAGTATTCCACGGTGAACCTAACCCTGCCAACTGTTCAGATCAATTTGTTATTGATCATTGGAAATAATAAATATCTACAGCAACGCCATTATCATAATGACGTCGGAAAAACAAGGACGCCTGAGTAATTTACTCTTTACTGCTTTGCAGAACGCCCTCCGTAAGTGGAAATCCACCAGCCTTTACAAAATATAAAAAAGAGTGTAATATTAATAATGTTTAAAAACATTCATAATTGGCCTTTAGAGCATTGGCATATTGAAATATGTTCCAAATGTAGTTTAAAATGTCCACGATGTTCTAGACAAGAAGTACCGGAAGGTTTGGTAAACAGAGATTTATCATTAGAATGGTTTCAAAAGAACTTTACAGGTAAACTTTTAACTGATGTTAAGAAATTAACCTTTTGTGGAGACGACGGTGACCCAATATATGCAAAAGATCTATTAAAAATACTTGCTTGGTTTAGAAAAAACAATAATAAAGTACAATTTGTTATAGTTACTAATGGTTCTTATAAAACTAAAGCATGGTGGGAAGAACTTAACAGTATTTTAAACGAAAAAGATCACATACACTTCTCATTAGACGGATGGGATCAAGAATCAAATAACATTTATAGAGTAAATTGTAATTGGTACTCAATTATGTTAGGTATAAATGCTTTAAAGAAAAGTAAAGCATACAAAACTTGGGCCGCGATTGCATTTAAGTTTAATGAAAACAATATTGAAATAATGAAAGAACTAGCAAAACAATATAAGTTTGATAACTTTCAATTAACATTAAGCACAAAGTTTGGAAAAAATTATTCAAGTTATCCTACCAATGATCCTTTGCAACCAAGCGACAAATATATTGCTGTTGGTAGGTTTACCAGACAATCAACAAAATTAACCAACAAAAAATGGAAAGATAACTGTCTAGACATTTTCACAAAAAGGTATTATAATGAAGATACAGAACAACAATCAATTGTTCCACTATGTATGATAGGAAATAAAGGTTTATATATAAATGCACAAGGAAAATTTTATCCTTGTTGTTGGACAGGTTTAAGATATCCCCATAATAAAAATATTTTTAGTTACATAAATCTTAATGAAACACTTCCTGAAGTATTAGATAACCCAATGTGGAAAAAACTATTCACTGATTTAGCATTTGGTGGAGGTCCTAGAGAGTGTGGAGAGAAGTGTTCTGCTAAAAAATGGAGTTTAAATCATGCCACGCAATGGTAAAAGTTACGGCAGAGTAAAAATAAAAAAAATAAAACACGATTTAGATGATATACCTGAAGATTGTGGTTACGATAAAAGATTCAAATATGATATCGACATGAATGCAAACGGTATCATGGGAGATTGTATTGAATGGTGTACAGCAAATTGTAAAAGCAAATGGGGTTGGTGGTTTGAATCACCAGAAAATTATAATCCATACCAGCATAATTGGGAAGAACAAAATAGTTTTATGAGTTTTGAAGACAAAAGAGAAGCAATGGCGTTCTTTTTAGCAATCGGTATGGCAAACATGGGCAACAAAGATAGATAATTAATAGTATGAAATGGTTTGATATTACAGACGAAGCAAAGAATCAAATGTCTAAAATGATGGCTAAAAATCCTGGCAAATATGCTATAAGCCTTGCAGTTAAAGGTGGTGGATGTGCTGGCTTCAAATACGATTGGATGTTTGTAGATAAAAAAGAAGACATTGGCAAAGATGACGAAGTAGTCGAGTGGGACGATACTAGATTTGTTGTTGACGAAACTTCAATGATGTATGTTGCAGGCACTAAAATTGACTGGAAAGAAGAATTGTTTGGATCTCAGTTTACAATTGAAAACCCAAACGCACAGTCAGGTTGTGGTTGTGGAGAATCATTTGGCGTATAGATGGATACAGCATTCATAATAGGCAACGGTGAGTCTAGAGCAATATTTCCAATAGAAGATTTAAAAAGCAAAGGTATAATTTACGGTTGTAATGCTGTATACAGAGATCGTCCTGATCTTTGTGATCATATTGTTGCAGTTAATCCTCCAATGTATGAAGAATTAAAACAATGGCATAACGAAACAAAACCTGATTTAAAAATTTACGGACCAAACGATATTTCAAAATGGAATTATATCTTAGATGGTGATCATGAGTACGACTGTCCGCGAGGATTAAAACTTTATAGAATTTGGCGAGGCGGTGATATCAAAAAAGGTGGTAGAATTAGAACTATAGATTTTAGTCAAAATAGAGGATCTGGTTGTAGTGCAATTTTACTTGCGGCTGAATCAGGAATTAAAAATATTGTAATTTTAGCATTTGATATATTAGGTGCTAGACAATGGGAATATGCGGCACAAGGAGATGCTACCAGCAGAGAACAAAATAATGTTTATAAAAATACTGAAAATTACCCATCAAGGGTTAGTATGAAAGCATATCTAAAATATGAATGGATGTATCAATTAAGACAAACAATAAGACGATTTCCTGGAACAAACTTCTATTTTATTAATCGTAGAGAATACATCTACGGAAACCATTTCTTAAGATGGTACTTTAATCTTCCTAATATTAACGTTGGAATTTATGCTGACCTTAGAAGATGGGTAGACGGACTACGTGATGATATTAATTGGATGAAACTATAAAGTTTGCGTAGAACTAGCGTCTAATTTGTAAATCTTACGCATTTTAACACCTACTTTTTGAGCAAATGTTTTAGTATCGCAGTAAGAACAAACGTGTTTATAATCGTTTGATGCACGTTCTGGATCCACTTGCGATCTAGGTCTTAAAAATGTTACTCCACAAGAATCACATTTAAAATAAAATATGGTGTTTTTACGGTGAAAGGTGTGGTATACGCCTAATTTACTTTGGCGTTCGTACAATCTCATAGTTTTTAGTGTCTCTATGAACATTAAAAGTATTTAATAAATACACATAAACATAATATGGCACGTTTAACTATAGACACAGGAACAGAAGGAAATTCAGCAACAGGCGATACTTTACGTACCGCTTTTGGGAAAGTCAACGACAACTTTTTAGAAGTTTACGATGATTTGGCTGGTTCTGGTTTGGGCGGAATGCTCACAAACAACCTAACCAACGGTGATGTGAAAATACAACCAAACGGAACAGGTATAGTTGAAGTAGATCAATTACAAATTACAGATGATGCAATAACTTCACTAATCACAAACAACGACTTAACACTATCAGGTAACGGTACA
>CETM01048445.1_pt1 | contig 12172 bp, 9 predicted proteins | sample 361451 | NCBI WGS metagenome assembly CETM01 (sample SAMEA2622690, study PRJEB7988) | marine metagenome | isolation source: saline water (ENVO:00002010), including
CATCCCCTCTACTTCTATGTGTTCACTTACCCCGCCTCTAATGCCTGCTGTGTCTACAAACTCTACCGGGATGCCTCTTACATCTACCCGGGCCCTTACTGGGTCTCGGGTGGTTCCTGGAGAGGCGGACGTTATAGCAACCTCCTCTTTTGCTATCAAATTTAATAGAGTAGATTTGCCGCAGTTAGGCGGACCAACAAAAGCCACCCTTAAGCCTTCGATCATTTTATTACCGAATTCCCCCCTTTCTATAAGTGCCGACAAGGCATCTCTAACCAAACAAACCCCCTTAAAAATTTCCGCCTGCTTTTCCTCAATAAGCAAAACAGAGTCTTCATCAGAAAAATCTAACAAAGCCTCAACCAAAACTCGCACTCGTATCATCTCGTCAATAGAATTATTTATACACTTAGAGAAATCGCCCCTTAGGGACGAGTTGGCCGCGACAACCGCAGAGGAGGTTTGGGCAGATATGAGATCAGCCACAGACTCAGCCTGTGCAAGGTCAATTTTTTCATTCATAAAGGCCCTTTTAGTAAACTCACCAGGCTCTGCTAGTCTCGCACCAAAAAAACAACAGGCCTTAATTATGGAGTCAACAACCAAGGGGTTTCCGTGACAATTAATCTCAGTCATGTCTTCTCCCGTATAAGACTTGGGTCCTTTAAAAAAAACAACCAACCCGAAATCAATCCTTTCTTTTTCTTCATTGCGAACAACACAGGGCCTAAGTTCGTTTGAATCAGCAAGGGCGCCACACAGAGAGGCCCCTATCTTTTTAGACAAGGCCCCCGAAACTCTAACAACAGAAACCCCACCCCTCCCAGGGGGTGTGGACAAAGCAACAATGGTGTCTTCCAAAAAAACACCTACGTGGATTTAAGCGAAACCCCTTCTTTTCGAAAAGAAAGAGCCTGTTGAGCAAGCGTAATTAAGGACTGAACCGTGAAGTAAAGCACAAAGCCCGAAGGAAAGAAGGCAAAAATAGCTCCAAACACAACAGGCATGTATTTCATGGTCTTTTGCATTTGCTGCTGTGTGGGGTCGTTGCTCGGTGTTGTGGGCATGAGCTGCTGCGAGTAGTACATCAGAATTGCGTTTAATATAGGAAGAACAAAAAGAGGGTCCCTAGCTGACAAGTCGTTTATCCAAAACACAAAAGGCGAATGTCTAAGTTCAACCATGTCAAGCAAAACCCAGTAAAAAGCTAGGAAAAACGGCATTTGCAGAAGCATGGGAAGGCAGCCGCCCAAAGGACTAACGCCCTCAGATTTGTAAAAATTCATCATTTCCTGACCCAGTTTTTGCTTATCGTTAGAGTACTTTTGTTGTAGGTCTTGTATCTTGGGTGCAACTGCCCTCATTTTAGCTGCAGACCTATACCCTGCAGCGCTTAGTGGCCAAAGCACTGCCTTGAGAACCAGGGTTGCAAAAAGTATAGCAAACCCCCAATTGGCTATAAGGGAATATCCAAATTGCATTAAATTGTAAATAGGCTGACCCAACCACCACAAAAATCCATAGTCAACCACCAGGCCAAGGTCTTCATGCGCCTCATTAAGTTGCTTTGTTACCTTGGGACCTATATATAGGGAGTTTTTGAAAGAAAGAGGCTTGCCGGCCTCTATTGTTTGGTTTTGTCCAGTTAGGGCCACAGAATAGGTCCCTGAAGAAAGTCTTCTGGCTTGATATTTATATAGGCTATTCTGTTCAGGCACCCAGGCCGAAACAAAGTAGCGCTGAACCATGGCAAGCCAGCCACCCAACGAAGATTCTTCATAGTTTTTTTCGCGTAGATCGTCAAAATCTTGTTTAATAAAGGTTTCTCTTTCTGTAGAAAAAACAGGCCCAAGATAGGTATAGTTGTCTAGCCTAGAGGCCCCAGCTCCAGCGCCAGCTCCATCTCTCATTATCCTTAAATAAGGAGTTACCTCTTCTGTGTTGGAGCTTGCTCCCTCTAAGCCTATTACATCTTCTACCTGAACAAGGTAACTTCCCTCTCTAAGTAAAACCTTTCTCGTGAAAGAAAAGAAATTATTTTTACCAGAGAAAATATAAAGAACTGATCCGCCATCAAGGGAAAGTTTTTCAAGAGAACTAAAGCCTGGTTTTATGTACCCATCTTTTTGGTTATAAAACCCAGAATTAGCAAGATATACCCCAAGGCAGTTTTCTCCGTTATAAATAGCACCCAGATCTGAAGGACAGTCTTGCCCTCCTCCCAGGTCTCTGTTACCAAACAAAGAAAGGGGCGTCTTGGACAGGAACTCCGTGTCTACATTTAGCATTTCTGACTCAATGAAAGCCCCTGACTCCAAGTCTATCAGTAAACTCAAAACGTCGTTGGATATAGTTTTATATTTCAAGTCATTTTTCTGCCCAGAGCCCTTTATGGCCTCCTCGTTAGAGCCCAAAGATCCATTTTCTTTAAAAGTTAATAGTGAGTCTTCACTATCATTAAAATCCCTTTGAATTAAGTCTTTTTCCCCTAATTTCTCCACTTTTGGATAGGGCTTGTCGGTGATTTTTTCAATGTCAGAAGGCCACTGGAGGAGAAGGTAATATGACAAGAGAGCAATCAGGCCGATAAGGGATATTTTTATGTAATCCATCTTTACAATCTGGGAGGAACCTTGTCCAATCCAGAGGGCCCCATTGGGTGGCACTTTAGTAGTCTCTTTAAAGACAACCAAGAACCGCGCAGGAGTCCGTGAAGTTCAATTGCTTCTTTGGCGTATTCTGAACATGTTGGATGAAACCTACAACAGGGTCCAATTAGCCCGCTTATAAAATTTTGGTAAAAGGAAATAGCCCCGATTAAAATCTTTTTCATAAAATCTTTTTTCTACAACCCTCCCAAAGGGCATCGAGTTTATTTTTATTTGTAAGCCTTTCGCCAGCATTAACCATCACAACAAAATCATAACCAGGTAGTCTATTTAAATTTACTCTAAAACTATTTTTAATTCTTCTCTTAAGCCTGTTTCTTTCTACTGCTAATTTATAATCCCTTTTTTTAATTGACACACCGAGCCTTGGCAGGTCAACTTCGTTTTGCCTAGCCAAGATCCTGAAGTTTCCTGAATTGAATCTCAAGTCTGGTTTTCTATATACTGGATCAAAACCCTGAGAGGAGGGTATAAGAAACTTTTCTTGGAGAGGCATAAAGTCTAGACAGTTAAAGACTTTCTTCCTTTTCTTCGTCTATTACTTAGAACCTTCCTGCCCCCTATGGTTGAGTTTCTTGCTCTAAAACCATGTGTTCTTGCTCTTTTTATTCTGCTGGGTTGATACGTTCTTTTCATCTTTAACTACTTTAAACTTAAAATTTGGACGCATAATAGGTTTTTTAAGCTAAATACACAAGAAAAAACAAAAAAACATATTATTAACAACTTATTCACAGGAATTATTTGTTGTTATGCTGTGGATAACTTTAAAAAAACACTCTATAATTATATTTATGGCTGATATACTTTTTTGGAGCGAATGTAAAAAAACACTTGAAAGAGATCTTACTTTAGAGGAATATTCTACATGGATAGCGCCACTAAAGCTATCAGAGAACTCTGGTATAAAGCCAACATCTTATTCAGTCCTGGCACCAAATAAATTTATTTTAGATTGGGTAGAGGAAAACTACGGAAACACTATAGTAGAAAGGCTTTCGGCTATAACTAATCAGGGTGAAATAAACGTAAATTTTGAGATATCCTCGCTAAAAGGAGGCGGGGAAGAGCAAGGGGCTGGGGTCTCTGCAGACAGGGAGAATGGCGAAATAAGAGTTACAAAAAATAATACATTGGAAATTGGAGGGCAGATTAAAAAAGCAAACATTAACAGAAGGGGCCAACAAACAAACCTAATACCAGCCTTTAGTTTCGAAACCTTTGTAGAGGGAAAATCAAACCACATTGCCTTGGCTGCTTCAAGGCAAGTAGCATCAGGGCAAAAGAATTCTTATAATCCTCTATTTATTTATGGGGGTGTTGGGTTGGGAAAAACACACTTAATGCATGCCGCCGGGAACTTAATAAAGCACAAAGACCCCCAAAAGAAAATAACCTATATTCATTCTGAGAAGTTCGTGAGTGATATGGTTAAATCATTACAATTAGGAGCAATTAGTGAATTTAAGCAGTACTATAGGTCCCTTGATGCGCTTTTAATAGACGATATACAGTTTTTTGCTGGCAAGGAACAATCCCAAGAGGAGCTTTTTCATACTTTTAACTCCCTTCTTGAAAGGGGAAGTCAGATGATATTAACTTGCGACAGATACCCAAAAGAAATAAATGGCCTGGAGGATAGACTTAAGTCTAGATTGGGTTGGGGATTGCCTGTTGTAATAGACCCGCCTGAACTAGAAACAAGAGTTGCCATTACTCTAAGCAAGGCGGAGGAAATGGGCCATAATCTGGATCAGGAGAGCGCTTTTTTTATAGCACAAAAAGTAAGATCAAACATAAGAGAACTAGAGGGTGCCCTAAAAAGAGTAATAGCAAATTCAAATTTTACTGGAAAAGAAATAGATATAGCCTTAATTAAAGACTCTTTAAAAGACCTTTTGGCAATACAGTCTAGGCAAGTAAGTGTAGACAATATACAGAAAACCGTAGCCGAATATTACAACATCAAACTTAGTGATCTTTTGTCTAAAAGAAGAAGTAGGTCTATAGCTAGGCCCAGACAGATGTCTATGTTTTTAGCTAAAGAGCTAACAAATTATAGCCTTCCAGAAATTGGAGAGTCTTTTGGGGGAAGGGACCATACGACGGTTTTACATGCGTGTAAAAAAATAAAAGAACTAAGAGACTTTAACAATGAAATTGAAGAAGACTACAGGAACCTATTTAGAGCCCTTACAATATAATGAAATTTATTGCAAAAAAATCAGAAATAGCGGAATCTCTGCAGTTAGGAGCTGCAATAGCGGAGAGAAGACAAACCATTCCTGTTTTAGCAAACCTTAAAATAATTGCTGCTAATAACTCTGTAGAAATAACTGCTACAGACCTGGAAATTCAAATTAAGGCGACTACTAGAATAAAAGAAATAATTGAAGAAGGAGAAACAACAGTTTCTGCAAGAAAAATGTCAGAACTTTGCAGGTCTTTACCAGAAAATGAAAACCTTGAGTTTAACCTAAATAATGGCAAGCTTTCTGTTAGCGCAAAAAACTTTAATGCAGATTTTTCTACTATTTCTACAAAAGACTTTCCAGAGCTTGAGTTTAGTGAGTCTTCGAGCACAACACCCATGCTTCCAGCTACTCTGCTAAGACTTTTATCTAAAACTTCTTTTTGTATGGCCTCACAAGATGTTAGATATTATTTAAATGGCTTATTAATTGAATACAGAGAGGGAAAAATTTTAGCAGTAGCGACAGATGGGCACAGGATGGCTCTAGCAGAAGAAAGCCTAAAAGATGGTGGATCCTTAGAAGGCACGAGGTATATTATTCCTAGAAAAGCAGTTTTAGAGCTTTCTAAAATACTTAAATCTGAAGGTAAGGAAATAGAAATAGGCTTTGGAACAAGCAGCCTGAGAGTTAAAGATGAGGACCTGGATTTTTGCACTAAGCTAATTGATGGAAAGTTCCCTGACTATGATAAGGTTTTGCCACCAGGGGAGCCCAATAAGCTACTAATTTCTAAAGAAGACCTCCAGTCTGCTCTTAGCAGGGCTTCAGTGCTGTCAAATGAGAAATACAGAGGTGTTAGATTTCAGTTAAGTAAAAATAAACTTATCTTAACTGCAAACAACCCGGAGAAGGAATCAGCAGAGGAGGCTCTTGATGTAAATTACGAAGGCCCGCCCATGGAAATAGGATTTAATATTGGTTATATACTTGATGTGTTGTCAATAATTGATACTGAAAACGTTCAGATAAACCTTTATGGAGAAGAAAGTAGCTGCACTATTCAAGAACCTGAAAACCAATCAGAAGTATATGTAATTATGCCCATGAGGCTTTAAATGCCTTTGACAAGGGCTTATCTAAAAAACTTCAGACTATTTTCAGAACTTGATCTAAGTTTTGATAAAAACACAATTATTCTAGGAAATAATGGAACGGGTAAGACTTCATTGATAGAAGCAATAAACCTGCTTTTAACAAGAAGGTCTTTAAGAACCAAAGATCTAAAAGAGTGTATTAAATACAACAAGAAAGGATTTTTATTGGGCCTTGAATGCAGAGGCCCAGAAGAATCGCTAAAAATTAAGTCAGAAAAACTTTTGGATAAAAGAGTAACTTTCAAGATATCTAGTAAAAATAAGCTTTATAACAAAACCTCTCTTCCAATTAGCCAGGTTATATTGCCAAATGACTTTAGGATGATAGAGGGTCAGCCAGACCTGAGAAGGATGTTTTTTAGTAAGAATATGTTTCACGTGGAACCCTTGGCTAAGAAAGTGAACGACGAGTATAGAAGAATTTTAATTCAGAGAAATTTCTCAATTAAAAGAAAATCTACAGATCAAGAGCTATCAGTTTGGACAGACAAATTGTTGCAACAAGGAGCTCTTTTAAATAAGGTCCAGCTTGAATTTTTTAATAAAATTGATAATTTACTTTCAGATCTTTACAAAAAACATCAAAATAAAAAAGGCCTATCATTTCTAGAGGGTATAAAAGTTGATTATTATCAAGGCTGGACACGAGGAGAGTCTCTTAAAAGGAGTTTAGAGCAATCACTGGAAAAGGACAGGGCTTTGGGTTACACAACAGAAGGCCCTCACAGATTCGATTTAAAATTCTCAGTTAATAATAAACCTGTAAAGTCTACTTTATCTAGAGGACAACAGAAGCTATTGATTCTATTAGTTATTTTTAGGTTAAACGGCCTTCTGTCTTCTGCCAACCCCTGTGGTGTTGTTTATTTGATAGACGACCTTTCTTCTGAGCTAGACAGTGTTAATTTGAATATTGCTTTAAAAGAAATTGCAGAGTTGAATTCTCAAGTAATTGTTAGCTCCATAGAAGAGAAGGGCGAGCTAAAAAATAAAGATTTTTTAAGCCAATTTAAGCAGATTAATCTCTGAAAATATTATAAAATAATAGTCTATGCCAGCAAAAACATCTGCAGCATCTAAAAAAACTACAAAAAAAACTGACAAGGCTAATAACAGTACTAAAAAAGCCAAAAAACCACAGTCAAAAAAATCTGCAAAAAGTTCAAGTAAATCAAATGGTTATGACTCGTCTAATATAACTGTTTTAAAGGGCCTGGAGGCGGTAAAAAAAAGGCCGGGTATGTACATTGGGGACACAGATGATGGAACGGGACTTCATCATATGGTTTATGAGGTTGTAGATAATTCAATTGATGAAGCTCTAGCGGGACATTGTGACGCAGTAGAAGTTAAGATTATTTCAGACGACTGTGTTTGTGTGAGTGACAACGGAAGGGGCATTCCGGTAGATATTCACAAACAGGAAGGTGTTTCGGCAGCAGAAGTTATCATGACTAAACTTCATGCAGGAGGTAAGTTCGACGACAACTCTTACAAGGTTTCTGGAGGACTGCACGGGGTAGGCGTTTCAGTCGTCAACGCCCTTTCTAGCAAGCTTCATTTAAAGATATTTAGAGATGGAAAGGTTTATGAGCAGATCTATGCAGATGGAGTACCAAAGGGGAAATTAAAACCAACAGGAAAAAGCAAAGAGACAGGAACTGAAATCACTTTAACTCCATCTAAAAAAACATTCAACAATGTGGTCTTTGACTTTGAAATCCTTGCATCTAAATTAAGAGACCTTTCTTTTTTGAACGCAGGTCTTAAGATTATCTTGATAGATAAAAGAACAGATAAGAAAACTAAATTTGAACATAAAGGCGGTTTGGCAGAGTTTGTAGAGTATTTGAATGGCAAAAGAAACACAATTAACTCTATTTTTCACTTTTCTAAAGAAAATAAAGACGGAATAGGGGTTGAAGTTGCCTTACAGTGGAATGATGCTTACCAAGAAAATGTAAATTGCTATACAAATAATATTATCCAAAGAGATGGGGGGACACACTTAGTTGGGTTCAGAACAGCCTTAACAAGAGCTCTAAATAAGTATATGGATAAAGAGGGTCTTTTTTCAAAAGAGAAAGTAACAGCTTCGGGAGACGATGCAAGAGAGGGCCTTGTAGCTGTAATTTCAGTAAAAGTTCCAGATCCAAAGTTTTCTTCTCAAACTAAAGATAAACTTGTTTCTTCTGAAATAAAGCCAGTAGTTGAACAAGAAGTATATAAGCACTTATCAAGTTATCTATTAGAAAACCCAGGAGAAGCTCGCCTTATAGCTACAAAGATAATAGAAGCTGCAAGGGCAAGAGAGGCAGCCAGACAGGCAAGGGAGCTTACTAGGAGAAAGGGCGTCTTTGATGGAGGTGGTCTGCCTGGAAAGCTTTCAGATTGCTCAGAAAAAGATCCAGGTAAATCAGAAGTCTATTTAGTTGAGGGAGAGTCAGCAGGAGGCTCAGCTAAACAAGGAAGGGATAGAAAATTTCAAGCAATTCTTCCTCTTAGAGGAAAGATTATTAATGTAGAGAAAGCTAGAATTGATAAGGTTTTATCATCAAGCGAAATTATAACCATAATTACAGCCTTGGGTTGTGGAATAAAAGGTGAGGACTGGCAACCTGATAAGCTTAGATATCATAGAATCATAATTATGACGGATGCTGATGTAGATGGTTCCCACATTAGAACCCTTTTGCTTACTTTCTTTTATAGGCAGATGCCTGAGCTTTTAGAGAAGGGTTATGTTTACACAGCACAACCACCGCTTTATAAATTGAAAAAAGGTAAACAAGAAGTTTATGTCAGAGATGATGATGAGTTGAGGGAGCAATTGATAGCAGAGGTTTTAGACGAGACGCAGTTAATAATAAACAAGAAAGGGGAGTCAATAAGCGGACAGGCACTTGGCAAGCTTATATCTCAACATAAAAAAGTTACCAATGCTATTACTACTCTGGCACAACAATATCCAGAAGAACTTATAGAGTCTATGATGTATATAGATAAGCTAGAGGACTTAAAGAGCCCCAAGAAAATTAAAGATTGGTGCAATCAGCTTGAGAAGCGTTTAAACAAATCCACAAAGCAAGGGTCTACTTGGAAAATTGAAGCAGAGAAAAGCGGAGATAAAAAAAATTTAGAGCCTATAGCAATATTGCATAAGCATGGCACTAGAAGTTCGTGGAACTTAGGACCTACTCTGTTTAGATCTAAGTCCTACAAAGAAATTTGCTCTTTTGGAGATAGCCTCTCCTCTCTTTTAACTAAAAACTCTTATTTTGAACTTAATAACTTAAAGCTAAGTACAGATAACTTTTCAAATTCTGTTAATGAATTAATAGAAGCAGCCAAACGATCTTTCACAATCTCAAGATACAAGGGACTAGGTGAAATGAACGCAGACCAGCTGTGGGATACAACCATGGATCCGGAATCAAGGCTTTTAGGCCAGGTGAGCATTGAAGATGCTCAAAAAGCAAATGATTTATTTAATGACCTCATGGGAGATGACGTAGAACCCAGAAAGCTCTTTATAGATAAACACGCTAAGTTCGTTGTTAACTTGGATATCTAATTTTTTTTAGCATTAATTTTGTCCAGGCTTCAGTTTCTTTAGCCGCCTTACTAGAATTTTCTAAGTTTACTAAAGGCTTGCCTATAATAAGCTTAAGCTTTCCCGGATACTTTAAAAATTTATGAGCTGGCCATATATCTCCTGAGTTGTGGGCCAAAGGAAGCACTGGAACCTGGGTCTTTATTGCTAGTTCAAAGCCGCTTCTAGCATAATTGCCGACTTCCCCTGGGTTGTTTCTAGTGCCTTCCGGAAAGTTTAAAAAAATAAAACCTGATTTAATTCTTTTTTCACCTTCTAGTATTGTTTTTTTTAAGGCCCTTCTTGGACTTCCCCTGTTAATAGCTATAGGCCTTAAGAGGGCTAGTGCCCACCCCCATATTGGTATGAACAATAATTCTCTTTTTAGTAAAGTTGTAAGAGGAAAAAAAAAGTATTGATAAAAAAAAGTTTCCCATTGTCCTTGATGGTTAGAAACAACAACAAATGGAGCCTCCGGTATATTTTCTTGCCCTATTACCTCAAACTCTATGTCACATAACTTGTACAAGATCCAATTTATAAACTTAGGCCAATAAGAAAGGAATTTCAGCCTATAGTTTATTGACATAAAGGGACAAAAAAGACAACCTACTATCCCTGTAATAATCCCTGAAGAAATATATACGATGTAAAAAAGAGCAGATCTAAAATAGTTCTTTAGCATCAATCAACCTCAAAAATATATTCAACAGCGGCCAGGAGATTATCGAAACACCTATTTTCTGAAGGGCAGGACGGAGATAAAAGAGTCTCATTTCCATATCCAGTTTTAACTAAAATCGGAACGCAATCATAGTTAAGGGCGCATTGAATATCAGACTCCTTATCGCCTATGAAGTATTTTTGTTTCAGGGACGTATTTAAATTTTTTTCTATCTCTTCTAATAAACCATATGCAGGTTTTCTACAAAGACAGTTTTCTTCAGGCATATGAGGACAAAAAGCAATATAGCTAATATAGCCTCCATTGCTTTCAATTACAGAATTCATGTAGTCATGAACTTCTTTAAGTTCATTTTCGCTTATGATCTTTTTATTTATGCAGGCTTGATTTGTTGCTATAGCTATCGTATAGCCGTTCTCATGGAGTTTTCTTATTGCCTCTAAGCTTCCCTCTATAAATTTAAATTCTTCTTTCTTTGTTACGTATCCCCAAAGGTCTTCATTAATCACCCCGTCTCTATCTAGGACAATTATTGATTTAGAAGACAACACTTATTTAAAGAACTCCTCTAAATAGTTAGAAACTTCATTGGTGCTAATCCTTGTTTGATTCATGGTGTCTCTGTCCCTAATAGTGATTGTTTCATCGTCTAAGGTTTGGAAGTCGACAGTTATGCAAAGAGGTGTACCAGCTTCATCATGTCTTCTATAGCTTTTACCGATATTGCCTGAATTTTCCAACAAAATTCTTCCAATACCCAAAGATTGTAGCTCCCCCTTTAAAGATTTTGCCTTTTTAACTAACTCCTCATCATTTCTTTTTAGGGGGATTACTGCTGCCTTTATGGGTGAAAGGTGAGGCTTAAAAGAAAGTACCGTCCTCTCTTTCCCTCCTTCTAATTTCTCAACTTTATAGGCCTCATTTAATACAGCCAACACCCCTCTGTCTACACCGGCTGCTGGCTCTATTACGTAGGGCACTAGCCATTCATTGTTTTTAAGATTTTGAATTGCCAGCCTAGAGTTAGATTTGTTGTTTTTTTGAACTTCAGATTGAATTTTTAGATCCTTTTGGTTTTTTGTATGGGAACCTAAATCAAAATCAGTCCTATTTGCAATGCCCTCAAGTTCTTCTTTCCCATGCGGGAACTGATACATAAGGTCAATTGTCGATTTTGAATAATGAGCAAGTTCTTTTTTAGGAACATCATATAAATCTATCTTGTTTTCAGGTATTCCCTGGTTAACCCACCAATTTATTCTCTCTTTGACCCAAAATTTGTGCCACTTTTCATCATCCTTAGGGTTGACGAAGAATTCAAGCTCCATTTGCTCTAGTTCTCTTACTCTAAATATAAAGTTTCTTGGATTTACTTCATTTCTAAAAGCTTTTCCCATTTGGGCAATGCCAAAAGGAAGGTTTCTTGAAGTTGAGTCAAGAACATTCTTAAAATTAGTAAAAGTTTGCTGTGCAGTTTCAGGTCTCAGGTAGGCAAAAGATGTGCCATCATCAATTGGGCCCACGTTAGTTTTAAACATAAGGTTAAAGGGCCTTGGATCTGTAAGGTCTTTTGAGTTACAGGATGGGCAAGTGTTTTTTTCTAAGTGATCAGCTCTCCATCTAGATTTACAATTTTTACAATCCACCAAAGGATCTGCAAATGTTTCTTCATGACCCGATTGTTTAAGCACAAAAGGGTTTGTTAAAATAGCAGAGTCTAGACCCTCTACATCATCTCTTTCGTAGACCATAGACTTCCACCAAGATTGCTTTAGATTATTTTTTAACTCCACTCCAAGAGGACCGTAGTCAAACAGACCCTGCAAGCCTCCATATATTTCGTTTGTTTGAAATATAAAACCCCTTCTTTTACAAAG
>CETM01104962.1_pt1 | contig 12166 bp, 12 predicted proteins | sample 361451 | NCBI WGS metagenome assembly CETM01 (sample SAMEA2622690, study PRJEB7988) | marine metagenome | isolation source: saline water (ENVO:00002010), including
CCAGATTCTCGCAGATCTGAAAGCAAGGGTTTTTTATCATCTCTAGATTCCACAGCTCTTGATAGTTGTGAAAGTGCTAAAACAGGAACAGAAAGTTCTTTTGCTAGTGCTTTCAAACCTTGAGTAATTTCTGAAATTTCCTGGACTCTTCCGTCTCTAAAATTGGTAGCTCTCATTAATTGTATATAATCAACTACCACCATATCTAAACCATAAAGTCTTTTTATTCTTCTTGCTCTATTACTTAACGCAGCAATGCTTATTGCTGGTGTTTCATCAATGTAAAGAGGCAGTTCTGAAATATTTTTTGAAGTTTCAATAAATTTATCAAATTGCTCCTCAGAAATTCTACCTCTTCTAATATCATTTGATTTAATTCTCGATTGTTCTGCTAAAATTCTAGTTGAAAGTTGTTCTGATGACATTTCAAGAGAAAAAAATGCAATGGTAGATTTTCTACCATCATCTTGGATTTTTTTTGCTGCATTAAAAGCAATATTAGTTGCTAATGCAGTCTTACCCATCGAAGGTCTACCTGCTATAATTAATAAATCAGATTTATGCAATCCTCCCAATCTATCATCAAGATCAGTTAATCCTGTTGGAACTCCAACTATACCTTCGTCATTCTTATATGCATTGGAAGCCATTTCTATTGTCATTTTCATTGCTTCATCAAATTTTACTAAAGATGAACTAAATGATCCTTTTTCAGCTAAATCAAATAATGATTTTTCGAAATTTTCTATTATCGATTGGCCATCGTGATCTAAATCATTTAATTTTGCACTATCAATAATATTTTCAGAAATTTTTATTAATTCTCTTTTTACAAAAAGATCATATATTAATTTAGAATATTCTGTAGTTTGACGAGACGAGGTTGAAAATTTAGTAATTTTAATTAAATACTCTGGTATATTAATTTCATCTTTTTCTTTTTCAAAATAATTTTTTAAGGTTATTGGATTTGCCAACATTCCACTATAAATTAGTTTTTCTATAGCACTAAATATTTTTTGATGCATAGGATCGTAAAAATTTTTACTTGTTACAATCATATTAATTTCATCAAAAATTTCATTTGAAACTAAAATTGATCCGATAACTGACTGTTCTGCTTCTATATTATTTGGAAGTTCATTTATTTCATTTTGAACTAGATTAAATGGTTTTGACATTTAATTATTTAATTAAATAAAATATATTTAGGCAATATTAAAAATGACCTGGGGAAAAAAATGTATAATTATTTATTTTCTTCAGAAATAACTTTGATTGATATTTTTGATTGAACATCAGGGTGTAGATTTAATACAACTTTAAATATTCCAATTGATTTTATTTCTTTAACAGGTTGTATTAAAGATGGGTTGATTTCAATTTTTTCGATATCATTTAAAATTTTTGCAATTTCAGTAGGCTTAACCGAACCATAAAGCTCTTTATTTTCAGTTGCTAGTTTTTTAACCTGGTATTCTTTATTATCAATTTTTTCATGTATAGTCTTTGCTTCTTTCTTTTTATCTTGATCTTTTTTAGATAGTTCAGCTTTAATTTTTTCTACTTCTTTTATGTTTTGTTTTGAAGCAAATAATGCCTTTTTTTTTGAAATTAAAAAGTTTCTTGCAAACCCTCTTTTAACATCAATCACATCACCGATTGATCCAACTTTTCTGACATTTTCTAATAAAATTATCTTCATTAAATTAAAGCTAAATTTCTTGCCCTTTTAATTGAAAGAGATAATTCTCTTTGTTTTTTTTGACTTACTGAAGTTATTCTAGAAGGCATTATCTTGCCGTTTTCTGTAACATATTTTTTTAAAAGTCTTATATTTTTGTAATCAATTACAGGGGCTCCTTTGCCAGATAATGGACATTTCTTTTTAAATTTATATTTTTGAGGTTGAAAGATACTTAATTTAGTAAAATTATTTTGATTTGATCTTTTTCTATTTTTATTTGTTTTTTTCATGAATTAATTTGATTTTTCTCTTACTTCTTCTGCTTTTTTTTCAAAGTAGTTTGTTTTTAAATCTAACTTTTTAACCTTAACGGTTAAATATCTTAAAAGATTTTTGTCTATTTTTTCATTCTTCTCAAGTTCGTTAATCATTTTTCCATTACCTTGCATTTTGAAATGAATAAAATTTCCTTTTTTATTTTTTTTTATTAGATATGATAAATTTAAAAGACCCCAACTTTCAGTCTTTACGATTTTTCCTTCATGTTTAGTCACTAAATCAGCATATTTTTCTTGTATTTGCTTTAATTGGCTTGGACTTGTATCTTGCCTTGCTATAATCGTATGTTCGTAAAAGTTCATAATTTAATCTTGTAAAAAAAAGGGATATACTATTATAAAAATTTAATTACAACACAAAAAACACTAAAATTTAATAATAATTTCTATGTTTTCAGTAATTTTTCCAGGTCAGGGTTCCCAGTCAGTTGGAATGACCAAAGAACTATACAATAACTTTAATTATATTAAAGATTTATTCAATCAAGCTGATGATATATTGGAATATTCAATTAGTAAATTGATATTAGAAGGTCCAAAAGAAGATTTAAATTTAACTGAAAATACTCAGCCAGCAATATTTCTTTGTAGTTATTCAATTTTTGAAATGATTAAAAAAGAAAGCAATGTTAATTTAGAAAAAGCGAAATATTTAGCTGGTCATTCTCTTGGAGAATATTCGGCTCTTGCAGCAAGTGGATCATTAGATTTTAAAAGTACATTAAAACTTTTAAATCAAAGAGGCAAAGCAATGCAAACATCAGTTCCCAAAGGAACGGGTGGGATGGTTGCAGTTTTAGGAGCAGAAATAAAAGAAATTAATAATTTATTGGAACATAATAAAAATAATTATAAATGTTATATTGCAAATGATAATTCAAATGGACAGGTAGTCCTTAGTGGACTTAATCTAGATATAGATAAATTTATTGAAAATTTAAATGAAAAAAAAATTAAAAATATAAAACTTCCAGTAAGCGCACCATTTCACTGTAAATTAATGGATAAAGCAACCTCAATTATGAGAGATAAAATTAATGGTGCAAATTTTAAAAGACCTAAAAATATTATTATTTCAAATGTTACAGGTTCAGAGACTCAAGAAGTTGATAAAATTAAAGATTTACTGATAAAACAAATAGAAAGCCCAGTACGTTGGAGAGAAAGTGTAATTTTTATGATAAAAAATGGAGTAACAAATTTTATTGAAATTGGGCCTGGAAAAGTATTATCTGGTTTAGTAAAAAGAATAGATAAAACAATTAATGTGTGTGCAATAAATAAAGTTGAAGACTTAGAAAATATAAAATTGAATGATTAACTTTAAAAATAAAAAAATTTTAGTAACTGGAGCCACAGGTGGTATTGGAGGAGAAATTATAAAAAAATTTCTATCTTTAGATGGTAAAGTTGTTGCGACAGGAACAAATATAGAAAAGTTAGATTTATTAAAAAAAACTTTTCCAAATATTGATATAATAAAGTTTGATATTTCTGAACATTCTAAAATTGAAGAGTTTATTGATAATGCTACTACTCAACTTTCAGGTTTAGATATTCTTGTAAATAACGCAGGAACTAATATAGATAATTTATCTTTAAGAATGAAGAATGAAGAGTGGGGAAAAGTAATTGCTATTAATTTAACCTCAACCTTTTTGATAACTAAACATGCAATAAAAAAAATGTTAAAAAATAAATATGGAAGAATTGTAAATATTACATCTGTGGTTGGTCATACTGGAAATGTAGGACAAGCAAATTATGCAGCATCAAAAGCAGGAATCATTGGTATGACCAAATCTTTAGCAATCGAATATGCAAAAAAAAATATTACATTAAATTGTGTTTCTCCAGGATTTATTCAATCAAGAATGACAGATAATATTGTCGAAAGTGTAAAAGCTGTTTTAACATCAAGAATACCTATGTCTAGATTAGGAAATGGAGAAGATGTGGCCAATTCAGTCGCTTTTTTATCGTCTGAACAAGCTTCATATATTACCGGTGAAACAATACATGTTAATGGAGGCATGTATATGGCTTGACAAAAACTTTTAATAAATTAATAACGGACTAAACACAAAGGATTTTATGTCAGAAGATATTTCAAGCAAAGTAAAAAAGATTGTAGCTGATCATTTAGGGATCGAAGAATCAAAAGTAACTGAGGAATCAAGTTTTATAGATGACCTTGGAGCAGACAGCTTAGATACTGTAGAGTTAGTAATGGCTTTCGAGGAAGAATTTGGTTCTGAAATTTCTGATAGTGAAGCTGAAAAAATTCTTACAGTAGGTGATGCTGTAAAATTTATTGAAAGTAAAGCAAACTAAAAATCAAAATTAAAATGTCTTTCGAAAAAGGCGGGACAGTTGTCGTATTATCGTCACCGTCTGGTGCTGGCAAAACCACATTAGTAAAAAAAATCGCAGAAGAAAATAACTTTAAAATTTCTATTTCTTATACAACCAGAAAACCAAGAACCAATGAAGTAAATGGTAAAGATTATTTTTTTATTAGTGAAGATGAATTTAAAAATCTCATCAAAAACAAAGGTTTTTTAGAATATGCAAAAGTTTTTCAAAATTTTTATGGTTCATCTAAAAGTCAAGTATTTGGATACTTAGACAAAGGTGAAAACGTTATTTTTGATATTGATTGGCAAGGAACTGAGCAAATAAAAAAACATAAATTAAATTATAAGCTTATTACATTTTTCATTTTACCGCCAAGTAAATCAGAATTATTTGATAGATTAAAAAACAGAGATATGAAAGATAAAAATATTGTTGAAGAAAGAATGAAACAATTTAACCAAGATATAAAGCATTGGGAAAATTATGATTTTGTAGTAATTAACGATAACTTAGAAAAATGTTACTCTGAAATAATAAATTTAATTAATAAAAAAATTAAAAATGTAGATTACGATTATGATAAAACTTATATTTTAAATCATATAAAAAAACTAGAGAAATGATTTTTCATACTCCTTACATATTTCAAAATACTTTGATGGAGCCAAATTTTGAGGTCTATCACTAATATTAATATTAAGTTTTTTAGAAATATCCTTTACATCATTAAAAATTATATTTAGTGGTTTTTTTATCATTTTTCGTCTTTGGTTAAAAAAAATGTTCGTAATATGCTCTAAATTTTTTGAATTTTTTAAATTAAAATATTCATTTTTTGGTTCAATCAATAAAATTGAACTTTTTACTTTTGGAATTGGATAAAAACAATTTGGAGAAACATCTAAAATTTTTTTTATATTTAATTTCCATGAAGATAAAACAGATAGTCTGCCATAGTTTTTTGTGTTAGTTTCAGCGATTATTCTTTCTGCTACTTCTTTTTGAAACATAAGAATAAGCTTTTTAAATATATGATTTAGATTTTTATATCTTATCCATTTAATTAAAATTTGGGTAGAAATGTTGTAAGGAAGATTTCCAAAGACAATCATAGGTTTATCAGAGTATTTTTTTTCATCAATTTTCAATATATCATCGTTAACTAAGAGTATTTTATCCTTAAATTTAAGATGAAGATTTTTTGTTAAAAATTTGTCTTTTTCAATCGCTAATAACTTTGTTGGGTTTTTTAATAAAATTTTCTCAGTTAAGTTTCCAGTGCCAGGACCAACTTCAAGAACAGTATCATTTTTTTTTATATCACCATTATTTACAATAATATCAATAATATTTTTATCTTTTAAAAAATTCTGTCCTAAACTTTTTTTAGGATATTTTATTTTCATTTAATTTTTTTAAAAAAATTAATTGATGAAATTAAAGATTGGGGATTAGATTTATTTTTTCCAATCATAGTATTATTTGTTCCGTGATCAGGAGAAACTCTTAAAAAAGGCAAACCTAAAGTTAAATTAATAGCATCAAAATTAAATATTGTTTTCATTGGTGTTAGAACTTGATCATGATACATACCTATAACAATATCATACTGAGATAAATTTTTTTTAGAAAAAAAGGTATCTGTTGAAAATGGACCTTTTACATTTATTTTATTTTTTAACAAAATTTTGATTGATGGTTTAATAATTTTTTCTTCTTCACTTACTTTTTCAATTGATTCACAGTGAGGATTAAGAGCTAAAATAGCAAATTTGGGTTTTTTGTTTAATTTTTTTTTATAAAAAAAATTAACATTCTTTACATCATTAATAATTTTTTCTTTTGTCAAATTTTTTTTTATATGACTGACTGGGAGATGTGTCGTGATTGGGCAGACAGAAAAAGATGGATTATATATTAGCATGGTTGGTTTTTTTTTAATTTGAGTTTTTTTTGCAAGGTATTCTGTAACACCTAAATATTTTTTTTCTAAAAAATATGTTTTAGATATTGGACCATTAATTAGAGCAAACGCTAATTTCATGTTTAATAATTTTAGTGCAATTTTAAAGCAGTTATTTATATATTTATTTGAATTATTAGAAATTTTATCAAAAACTTTTTTAAATCTATATTGAACATTAATTAAATTAATATACTTTTTATTTAATTTAGACTTACTTAGATCTAAATAGTTAATTTTTTTAATTTTTATTGAATACTTGAGGGCTTTCATTTGTAACTTTAATAATTTTTCTGATCCAATGACTACAATTGGTCTATTAAATTTTTGTATAACTTTTTTTTTATATACTTTGAACAATATTTCAGAAAAAATACTGTTTGGTTCACCTAATACTATTAATAATGGTTTATTTTTCACTTATGTAAATATTTTGTTTAATTTTATTAAAATAAATTAAAGAAAATTGATTAAGCTGTCTATTTTTTTCTTCGGTTACTAGTTGATTAAAAGTTTTATCAAAATTTAAATCTTTTTCTTTTTTTCTTTTGTCATTTAATCTTATTATTAAATATCCACCACTTGATTGTATAGGTTTAGTAATTTGGTCAATATTAAGCTTTTGAATTTCTTTAAGCAATTTATCGTTCATTTGAGTTTCATTAATCCATCCAATCTCTCCACCAAATTTTGAACTATCACTTAAACTAAAAATATTTGCACTATTTTTAAATCCTGAATTTTCAATATTTTTTAATATTAATTTATATTTGTCAGCAAGATTTTCATCGGATTTAAGTTGAAATAATATTTCACTTACATTGTATTCTTTAAGAAATTTTTTTTGATTTTTTATTTTTAATTTAATTTTTTCTTCATCTATTTTAACTTGATTTTTATATTTTTGAAAAATTAATTCATTCCATAAGGTTTCTATTTTAAGCTTTTCCTTAATATCAGAGATATTTAAATTGTAGTTAATTAAGTAAGAATTAAACTCTTCTTTGTTTTTAAAATTTAGTCTTTTATAAAAATCGGTTAATATTTGTCCAGAATATTTATCAGCTTTTTTAAAATCATAAATTTTTAATAATTCAATTTTTTTTATTTTTTCCCTTATTAAAGAATCTTTTGAAATTTTTTTAAGCTTGTCTTTTGGTAAATTTTTTAAACTATTATTTAATGCAACCAAGTAGTTTTTTTCATTTAAAAAATCAATATTTGTTAATATTTCATTTTCAATTTGTAGTTCAATTTTTATTTTATTTTCTGATATAGCTGAATTAATAATTAAAAAAAATACAATTAGTGAATATGTCGATTTTAGTAAGATATTTTTAATCATTTTGTTAGAGAAGGCGTAGAAATTTTACCAAAGGGAATAATTTTTATTGAGAATAGTATATTTTCCTCTGGTTTTAAATCTCCATCTGTATAGTAGTTTTTATTATATTCTATAGCCGCTGTTAAACAATCATTTTCGTATTCATAAATTAAATTATAATAATTTGTAATATTTTGATCTAAATTTTTTGAAGTACCAAAGCTTATTGAATTATTATTATCAAAATTAAATTTCGTTTCATTTTTAACATATCTACTTTTACTTAAATATTTATCTTCCTCAAGAAACTCAAATGAAGTAACAAAGTTGTTGATATTTATATTTGTTTTTATCAAATTATAATTTGATTCATTTAAATCTTTATCAAGTGAAAATTGATAGTTCAGATCAAAAAATTTAGAAGGAAAATAATTAATTTCTCCTATAAAATCAGATCTTTTTTCAGAAAAACCATATACTTCAGGTAAGTCAGGGTTATCCTTTATCCTCAAAATATTTGCAAAAGATAAACCAAACGATCTTTCATTTTTTGATGATGAAGAATATTCTACTCCCAAAGTTAGTGATCCACCACCCTCCACGGCAGTTTCATCAATTCTATCTAATGAGAAAATATTGTTATAATTGATACTTTCACTCCATATTCTATTATTTTTTGTTAAGTTAGGACTGTATCTGGCAGAGATTTTTGGTGTCAGCAATTTTACAGAATTTTGTTTTTTCTTTTGAAGAGGAAATTTTGTTCCAAATATAAATGTTGAAAGAAGTTTTTGATCATTTCCTTCTTTAAATTTATCTGAATTTTCTGAATTAGTATTTACATTTCTTAATAGCAGCTGATAGTCTGTCACTAATCCATCAAAAGTTGAACTAGTTTTTGAATAAGAAGAATATAACAGATCATTTATTAAAATAATTTCGTCAGAACTAGAATTATAATTTTTTTGAAATCCTTTTAAATTTAAACTTAAATCTCCATTTATATCACTGTTATTATATAAATATTTTTCATAATTAAATCTTGGAAAAATATATTCAAATCTATCGTTTTTTGGTTTGTCTAAATTTTCAAAAACTTCGAAATTTAGTTCAAATGTGCTAGCTTTATTAAATGAATTATAATTAATGTAAGAATGAAGAGAAGAAATATCATCAATTATAGGAGATGTTATATTATTTTTTTTAAGATATGTATCATTTGAAACTCTTTCCAAATGCAGATCTAATGTGTGATTTTGTTTGTTAGAAGACAGATCAACAAAAAAATGATTTTTTGTATCGTTGCTATCTTTATTTACACTAAAATCTAATAATAAATCTGAGTCCTTATTAGCTTGTCTATATTCAGTTTGTAAAAATATTTCGTTATCGAAAAATATTCGAGGAGTTAGAGTTAAATCTTTTCGATCAGAAATTACTTTATAGTAAGGAATTTGTACAGATATTCCAGAATTATTAGAACTTTTAAAGCCTGGCATTAAAAAACCAGATTGACGTTTTACAGAAGGATCAGGATGAAAAAAATAAGGAAAGTAAACAACTGGTTTATCATAGATTTTTAACCAAGCATTTTTATATTCAATTTTTTTCTCATTTTTTTTATGAACCACTTCTTCAGCATATATAGACCAGGGTGGACATTTATTATCTTTTTGATTACACGTTGTAAAACTACCTTTATAGATGGTTGTATTATTTTTTTCTGAAATTAAACTATTGCCTTTCAATCTTGGTTCATTTTTTTCATTGCCAAATAAACTATTATCAAAATCAATTGTAATATCCGAACCCAAAAATTTATTATCATTTAAATTTACTAAAGCAAAATTTAAATAATATTGATTTTTTTTATTATCGAAAAGTGATAAATTTTTGGCTTTAAGAAGACTAGTGTTTAAATTGAAATTAAACTGTTCTGTAAAAAATATATTATTATTTGAATCTTCAATTTTTGTATTTTTATCAGAATAAACTTCTGATAAATTTCTATTATAAACTAAATCTTCACTTTCTAATTTATAAGTATTTTTTAAATTTGACTTTGATTTACCAATGGATAAAATTTTTTCTTCATTTTTAAAATAAATATATTCTTCCCCTTCAGTAAGAATATTATTTTTTTTATCATTAATTGTAACGTTACCAAATACTTTTAAGACCGATTTTTGTTTATTATAAATTATATCATTTGCAATAATTTCTATTCCATCGTTAGATAAAATTTTAACACCATTTGTAGCTTTAGTAATTTTCCCTTTTTCTAAAATTTTTATTTCTGAAGACTCAATATTAAATATTTCTGCAAATAATATATTTTGATAAAATAAAATTATTAGAAATAAATTAATTAGAAATTTATTTTTCATTGATTCTGACTAATAAAATAAAACAAAATAAAATTAAAATTATTAATGGTGCACATATCGACAATAGTATAGATGTTTTTTCTGCCAAACCTAATAAATTAAAAAAATAATTGACATAGTATATTATTACAGAAGATATAATCCCTAGTGATAAATTAAAAAATTTTGAATTTTTATAATTGAAGCTTAAAACCAAAATACAGCCAATTGTAGTCATTATAGAAATAAGAATTGGAAAAGAATATAATTTAAATAAATGTGATCTAATTTCTTTACTAGATAATCCTAATTTTTTATAATCTTCTGACAAGTTTATCAGTTGTAATAGATTCAAAGATGTTAAGTTAGAAAAAATACTGTTCAACTTTTCTCTGTTAAAATTTGTATTGACTTTAAGATTATCCAATAATTCTTTTTTTCCAGTGCTAAAAAAAATTCTAACTTTTTCTAATTTCCATTCCTTATATTCTATATCGGCTTGTTCAGAAATTATTATACTTTTTAAATTAAAGTCTTTATCTAGCTGATTTATTGTAACATTTTTTAATTTATTTTCTATAAATTCATCAGCATTTATTACATATATATTGTTTTCATATTCATCTTTAATCCACAAGCCATTATCATTTATTGCTGCTAAATATTTATTGTCATCAGTAAATTTATTTTTAATTTGCAAGTAATTATGCTTTAGATTTGATGAAAAAGTATAAAATAAAATAGTAATAATTATTCCTATCACTAACGACAAATAAACAAGTAACTTAATTAATGAAAAATTATCTATTCCAGTAATTTTTAATAAATTTAATTCTTCATTTTCTTTAAATTTTATGAAGAATAATTGGGAAGCAATTAAAAAAATAAATGGAAATATTTCAAATAAAACTGATGGTGTATTTAATAAAGTTAAAAATATAGGATAATATATACCAACTTCATATTTTTCAAAAAAAACAATTTCTTCTAAAATATTTAAAAAAAAACCTAATAGACTAAAAATCAAACTTACAATTAGAAAATAATATAAATAAGTTCTTAAAATATAAGTTTTATATATTTTTAATATCATAAAAATTTTAATTTTTTAGAGCTTAAAAAAAGTAAGTACCCAATTATACTTACAAGAAATGGAAGTAATGCAATAAGAGATTTATTTATATTATTAAAAGATACAATATTTATAGATCCCTCAGAAAATATTACAAAAATAAATCCTAAAACAAAAACTAGACTTTTAAATTTTATAGATCCAAACTGACTTCTTGATTTAATAACTAAACAGCTTGCAATAAAACCTGAAACAATAATATATAAGGGTAATATTAATCTTTTGTACATTTCTTGAAAAACAGAATTTACTGAATTGTCATCACATACAAATAATTTTTCAAAGAATCCTTCTTTTTTGTTTACGAATGAACTTATGCACTTTATTAGTTTTATAGAATTAGTCTCTTGAATTTTTGGGAAAATAGTCGTTTTAGTTGCAAATCTAGATAAATTAAATTCTGTTTTTTCAAATTGAATTATGTTTGTATTTCTAGCATCAACATTAATAATTTTTCCATTGTATAAAATTAAATAAAAAGATTCATTTTTCTTTGCTATCAAACCTTCTTTTGCAGTAATAATTTGCGATCTATCATTATTATAATTTTCTTTAATAAATATATTCTTTATAAGTCCGTCAGTCGTTTTATCTTCGACGAATATTGTTAGATTAGGTACCGTGTCATTAAAATGCTCTGTTTTTATTAAAGAAGGAAAATAATCAATATTAGAATCTCTTATATAAGATCTAGCTAAATCTTGAGTTTTTGGAACTATAAAAAAACTTAAAATAATACTTATAAGAAAATAAATAAGTGAAAATTGTATTATTTTATTTATAAATTCAGTTTTTTTAATTCCATAATTCCAAAATATCAAAATTTCATTATTCTCTTCATACTTTGATATTGTAAAAAAAACTGAAATAAAAAAAACAAATAAAATTAATTTATTGAATATTTTAGGCAATGATAACAATGAGTACATAAAATAAACTTTAAAACTATGACCATCTTCAGATACAAAATCTAAGTAATTTACTGCCTGAATTACCCA
>CETM01107565.1_pt1 | contig 12165 bp, 14 predicted proteins | sample 361451 | NCBI WGS metagenome assembly CETM01 (sample SAMEA2622690, study PRJEB7988) | marine metagenome | isolation source: saline water (ENVO:00002010), including
AGCAAAAGATTTAAATCCATTTAATTGGATTTTTTTAAACTCCATTTCTGAACTATATCAGCTTTTCTATTATTTTTTTTAAATTTTTATATGTTAGTGGTTTATCGAACTTTTTTTCATTTATAATTATTGTAGGAGTTGCATTTACTTTATATTTTTTAACACCTTCGATTCGTTCCTCCAAAATATGATTTTCTAATTCTTCGCTATTAAGACATTTATCGAAATCTATTGTTATATTTTCTTGATTAATTATTTTTCTCAAATTTAAATTAAATTCCTCAATATTTTCACCCATTGCCCAATCAGTCTGCTTTTCATACAACATATGTAAAATTTTAGAATTACCATCATTTTTACAGTGAGCAATTTTTGATGCATTTAATGCAGCTAGATCTAACGGAAAGCTTTTATATATAATTTTAACAGAACCATTATCAATATAATCTTTTTTTAAATTTGGATAAATTTCTTTATGGAAAGTAGCACAATGAGAACATGTCAAGGATTCAAAAACTATAATTTCTATTTTTGCACTCTCATTTCCATCAGATATTATTTTTATATTTGTTTCAGAAAAGGCTGGTATTAAAAGAAACCAATATATAGTTAATGCTAAAAATATTTTTTTCATTCTTCTTTTTTTTTAAATGTCACAAGTTTAATTTTGTTTATAAATTCGTACCCGAGAAAAGTATTTATTCTATCTATTAAAAATTTTCTAGAGTACTCAACGTCCACTTCGTGACCTCTTTTCACCATTAAATTTAGACTTTTTATTGATGATTCTTTAGAATTTTTAAAAGATTTTGGATAGCATGCGTCAGAAAGATCTTTTCCTACAATTATTTTCCAGTTATCAACAATTTTTGAATAAATTTCAGCTTTTTTAAAAATAGTTTCTCTAATATTTTTTGGCAAGCTATCTTTAAAAGATCTTAGACCTTGAATTGATTTTTTTCTGTGTCTAGTATTGTTTTTTAAACGCATATGAAGAAACAAAACATATCAAAAAAAATTCTATTTTGGTACGATAATAATAAAAGATCACTCCCATGGAGAAAAATTACATCGCAAAAAAATAAAAATTATTACACATTGGTTAGCGAATTTATGCTTCAACAAACACAAGTTAATACAGTAATCCCTTATTTCGAAAATTTCATAAAAGATATTCCAAATCTTAAACGATTATCCTCAATCAGTGATCAAAAATTAATGAAACGTTGGGAAGGTCTTGGGTACTATTCAAGAGCAAGAAACCTAAAAAAAACTGCCAAAAAAATTCTATCTTACTTCAATGGAAATTTACCAAGTACTAAAGATGATCTTAAAAGCTTACCTGGAATTGGCGAGTATACCTCAAGCGCAATAATGGCTATAGCTTTCAACAAACCAATAATACCTTTAGATGGAAATGTTGAGAGAGTATTGAAAAGAGTTCTTTATTTAAAAAAAAAATATGAAATTTCAAAAGAAAATTTATTTAAACAAAAATCTTTTTTTGGCACCTCCAAAAGATCTAGCGATTATGCCCAAGCCTTAATGGAGATTGGGGCTCTAATTTGTAAACCTATTTCTCCATTATGTTACAAATGTCCTTTAAAAAAAAATTGCATATCGTTAAAAAAAAATGATTTCATTATAAAATCCAAAAAAAAATCTAATAAGATAAAATATTTTGAAGCAAAAATTTATAATAATAAAAATAAATATTTATTAATTAAAAATGATAAATTTAATTTTCTGAAAAATTTACTCATTTTTCCAATGAATGAAGTGAAAAAAGAAAAATTTCAATCTTTTGTTGGACAAAGATTAAATATTAAAATGTCAAATATGGACATGAAGATTTTTATAAATAAAAAAAACAAAATAAATAAAATAAAAAATGGTTTTATCTTAGATAAAAATAATATTCATAATAAAATTTTACCATCTTTTACAAAAAAAATATTTAATACTATTTCAAAACACTAATGAAAAAAATTGCAATTATTGGATGCGGGATCTCTGGCTTGTATTTTGCAAATTTGTTAAAAGACGAAAAATTATATGATTATACAATTTTTGAAAAAAAATCTAAAATTGATTTAAGTGATGGTTATGGAATTCAACTATCCGTTAATTCTATTAAACTTCTCAATAAAATAGGTTTTAGAAATATTCCTATCACTGAAATTTTTTTTCCAGACAAGGTTAATTTTTTTGATGCAAAAACTATAAAAAAAATATGTGAAATTGATATATCAAGTTTTAATAGCATAGATTGTAAATATACCTTGCTTAAAAGGTCATCTTTAATAAAATTTCTTATTAATAATATCCCATCGCATAAAATAAAAAATAACTTGGAAGTAAAACAAATAAAATACGGAAATAAATTAAAACTTACTTTATCAGATAATTCTTCAGGAGAATTTGATTTTTTAATTATTTCTGATGGAGTTTTTTCGAAAACAAAGACTACAATTTTAAATAAGGACACAAGTCCAAAATTTTTTAACTCAGTGGCTTTAAGAGCTAATATTAAAAATTTTAATAATAGGAATATCTCAATATATATGGGATCAAATTTTCACTTTGTTATTTATCCAATAAATCAAAATAATGAATTTAATTTTATATCTATTTTAAAAAGAAAACTTAACAAAGAGGAATTGTCAGATAATGATTTTTTTAAAAATAATAAATTCTTAAAATCTTTAAGTGATCAAATATATGAAAAAAGCTCTCTTGATTTGAAGGGTAAATTAGAAAATATTAAATCATTTCCTATTTTTGTAAGTAAAAGTTTTGAAATTTTAAAACATAAAAATATTTTTTTCGTTGGAGATGCATTATACAGTTTTTCACCATCATTTGCCCAAGGCGCTTCACAATCAATAGAATCTAGCCAAGAAGCCTTTGATATAATAAATAGCAATTCTTCCAGTTATTATGAAAAGAGAAAAAAAAGAATAAAAGAAGTAAATTTTAGATCAAAATTAAACTATTTTGCTTTTCATTTATCAAATCCTATCGCGATTTTTTTAAGAAATATTGTTTTAAAATTATTGGTAAAAAATAGAAAATTTTTGGAAAATTACCTAGGTAGAATTTATAAAAATTAATTATTAGGTCTTAATCTTTGTCTTAATTCATCTATTGATTTGAGAGAATTACCAGATTTATAATACCAGTAAGTCCAGCCATTACAGCTTTCCGCGCCTAATATTTTTGCTGCAATTTTATGAATAGAACCTTCAGTTTCTTGGTATTTAATGCTTCCATCTACCATAATCTTTGCATTAATTTTTTTCTTTTTATCATATATTTCAGTACCTGGTCTTATGACTCCCATTTCAACTAATGAACCAAAAGGTACTCTAGGTTTAGATCTATTGTTTTTTAGTGTATCTAAATAATTTTCTTCTATAGGTTTTGTATTTTTTACTCTTCTAATTGATGCTTCAAAGTAATTTTTATCTTTTTCAATTCCAAGAAAAATTCTACCAAGTTTTTTTGCAACTACAGCGGTAGTTCCTGACCCTGAGAATGGATCTAAAATAAAATCATTTTTGTTTGATGATGCTAAAAGTATTCTATGAAGTAATGCTTCTGGTTTTTGGGTAGAATGAACTTTTTTACCTTTTTGTTTTAATCTCTCATTCCCACTGCAAATAGGTAATTTCCAAGTCGACCTCATTTGAAGATCATCATTTAAGCATTTAAGTGATTGATAATTAAAAGTATATTTAGATTTTTCACTTTTTGATGCCCAAATTAATGTTTCATGAGCATTTGTAAATCTTGTTCCTCTAAAATTTGGCATTGGATTATTTTTATCCCAAATAACATCATTTAATATCCAAAAACCTAAATCTTGAATTATTGAACCAACCCTAAAGATATTATGATAACTACCAATAACCCATATACTTCCATTTTTTTTTAAAACTCTTTTACATTCTTTAAGCCAAGTTAATGTAAATTCGTCATAGCTTTTAAAATTTTTAAATTTATCCCATTTATCATTTACTGCGTTAACTTTAGATCTGTCTGGTCTGGTCAGTTCATTTTTTAACTGAAGATTGTATGGAGGATCAGCAAATATTAAATCAAAACTTTCACTTGGGATTTTTTTTAACTCCTCAACGCTTTCTCCACAAATAATTTTATTTTTTAAGTTAAGAATGCTCATTTTTAAAAAAACAATTAGACTCTAGCTTAGAGTCCCCGTCAACCTGAGATTGAATTAATTTGAGTCCTATAGTTGTATATATTTTTAGGGACTCAATATGTTGTGTATCGGGCTAAATGTTTTTCTATGATATTTCGTAAGCCCATATTTTTTAATAGCTTTTAGGTGTTCGTTAGTTCCGTAGCCAGCATTTTTATGCCAACTGTATTTTTTATATTTTTTTGATAATTTTTTAATTAATCGATCCCTTGTTACTTTTGCTATTATTGAAGCTGCAGAAATCTCTGGTATTTTTTGATCCCCTTTAATTATACTCTTAATTTTATATTTATCCATACTTGGAGCCTTATTTCCATCTATTAATATAAGTCCAGGTTTTTTTTTCAGTTTATTAATTGCTCTTTTCATTGCTAATAAACTAGCATTTAAAACGTTTAATTTTTCAATTTCAATTTTTGATGCATAACCTATTGCCCAAAAAGAATTTTTTTTAATATATTTTTCTAAAATCTCTCTTTTATTTTTTGAAAGTAATTTTGAATCCTTAATTATTTTTTTATTAATTTTATTATTAAATATTACAACAGCTGCACAAACTGGACCAATCAAACTACCTCTACCTACTTCATCAACTCCCGCTACTATTTTTTTCATTAAAAATTTAATCCTATTTCATCGATTTTTGCTCTTATTTTTTTTAAATCAAGCCAAGAATATTTTTTCTGATCGGCTTGTCTTAATAAATATGCGGGATGGAAGGTTATCATTACAAGATATGTTTTGTTATTAATAATAATTTCTTTCCAATTTCCTCTTTCTTTTGAAATTTTTATTTTAGAACCAAATAAAGACTCCATAGCTGTGCTACCCATAAGAACTAATATTTTTGGATCTATGACTGCAATATGTTCTCTTAAAAAACTTGAATATCTTGTTATTTCAATTGGATCAGGTTTTCTATTGTTGGGCGGTCTAAAATTTACTACATTGGTTATATATATATCTTCTCTTTTTATATTAATGGCGTTTAGCATTTTATTTAATAGTATTCCGGCATCGCCTACAAAAGGTTTTCCCTGCTCATCCTCTTTTTGACCTGGACCTTCTCCCACAATCATTATTGGACTTTCAATATTTCCATCCGCGAATACTATTTTTGATGCATTTTCTTTAAGTTTACAATCGTCTATAGATTGAATCTTTTCTTTAAGGTTTTTTAATTTTAAGGTCTTATCCTCGACTGTTGGTTCACTTTTTAATCTGTTGATTGGATTGTTACTAAATATGCCATCTAAATCATAAGAATTCAAAATTTCAGTGTTGATTATGTCGTTTTGATTTAATATTTTTTTAGTCATAAAGTATGTAAATGTTTAATAATATTTTAAAAATATTGGTTTTGCTCATAATTTTTAGCATAAATCCATCATTCTCTAAAATTGAAAATAATACTGATTTTAAGGTAAAAAACCTATCTAGCTATTTTTCAGCTTTAGTATCTTTCGAAAATCAACAGAATCAAGAATCGCTTAAATTTTTTTTCTCATCTAGGCCACTAATCCATTTTCATGAACCATATCTCAGAAGATATTTAAATTCACTTGTTCAAGATGGAAAAATAAAAAAAGCAGCTAACGAACTAAGAGCAATTTCTAATAAAAAAAGCAAAGATTTTTTTGAAGCATATTTATTGCTTTATTTGGATTCTATTAAAAGACAAGATTATAACAAAGGTGAGGAATATTTAAAAAAATTAGAAGCATTTAAGGAAGCCGGAGCTTTTGAAAGAGTAATAGTATTATCATTAAGAGATTTTTTTTATATATACAAAAACAAAAAGATAAAAAATATAAATAAAGATCTTGGAGATTTAGGGTTTATAAACTTTGTATTCCAAAATTGTTATTTAAGAAATGCAAATACAGAAGAATATTTTTTAAGTTTATTCAATAAGACTGAAATGGATTATTCTAGATATATATATTTTTATATTAATTATCTAATTTCAGAAAAAAAATATAAAGAGGCAAAAGAAATTACAGACTCTGCAGATGTTATTAATAGTAGTCTTTTAATTTTACAAACCAAAAGCTGGATAGATATGAAAAAATTTAAAAAAATTAACTCAATATTTTCTTGTGAAAATAAAGCAGATATTTTAGCAGAATTTTTTTATTTGATATCAAGCCTTTATTCATCTGAAGAAGATTATATTAAATCAAATTTTTATTTAAAGATCTCTAATTTTTTAAATCCAAAGTTTAAATTCAACTCAACTTTACTTGTCGAAAATTTTTATATTAACGAAAAATATAGTCAGGCCAAAATCGCACTAGAAAATTTTAATAGAGATGACGGTATTTATTACTGGTATAAAATTAAAAAAAATAGTCAAATTATTTTTAAGGAAGAGGGAGAGGAAGACTCCTCAAGTTACCTGGAAAAAAATTTTAAAAATATAAAAAATCCATCAGTAAAAGTACTTTTTGATATGGGAAATTTATCCAAAAGTTTCAAAAAATATAATGAAGCTATTAAATATTATAATAAAATTTTACCCAAATTAAATAATGATACCTTAACTTATGCAGATGTTCTTTATAGAAGAGGTGGAGGATTTGAAAGATTAGGTAATTATGAAAAATCGGACAAGGATCTGTTAAAATCTTTAGAGATAGATCCAGATGATGCTTACGTTTTAAATTATTTAGCTTACTCATGGTTAGAGAGAAAATATAAAATTGATAAAGCTATGCAAATGCTTGAAAAAGCATATCAACAAGAACCGGAAGATCCTTACATAATAGACTCTATTGGATGGGCACATTATTTAACTGGTAATTATATTAAAGCAGAACAATTATTAAAAAAAGCAATTCAAATAATGCCATACGACCCCATAGTAAATGATCATTACGGAGATATTTTGTGGAAATTAGATCGAAAAATAGAGGCAGTGTATTATTGGAATAGTGTTTTAAATTTGGAGGATGCGGAAGATGAGATTAGGGACAAAGCTTATTTTAAAGTTTTAAAAGGCTTAAAAAAAACTTAACAAATGAAAAATTATAAAATTAAGTCCCATGCAAAATTAAATCTTTCTTTAAATGTCATAAAAAAAGTATCAAAGAATTTTCATAAGATTGAAAGTCTAATAACATTCATAAAACTTCATGATTTAATTTATATTAAACAAATAAAGAATTCAAAACACAAAATAAAATTTCAAGGAAAATTTTCAAAAAATATACCTAAAAAAAATACTATAAGTAGTCTTTTAAGTTTGCTTGATAAAAATGGATTGCTTAATAAAAAAAAATATGAAATTAAAATAATTAAAAATATTCCTCAAAAGTCAGGCATGGGAGGCGGATCAATTAATGCTTCAAGTATTGTGCAATTCTTTATTAAGAAAAAGATCTTTAAATTAAGTCAAAAAAAATTAATCTATATACTAAAATCTATTGGTTCCGATGTTCAACTTGGAATTCACCATAAAAATATTTTAATTCTGAGCAATGGAAATTTAAAGACATTTAAAAGAAAACTTGGTTTATATACTTTATTAGTTAAACCAAGCTTTGGTTGCTCAACAAAAGTTATTTATTCAAAAACTAAAATATTCACAATCCCCAAGTATAGAAAACCAAATGCAAGTTTTTTTTCAATTAGAAATATTATTCAATCAAATAATGATTTAGAAAATGCTGCATTTGAGGTTTATCCAAAGTTAAAAAAAATTAAAAATTTTTTATCAAGTTTACCCAATGTAATATGCGCTAGAATGACAGGTTCGGGATCTTGTATAGTTGCTTATTATAAATCTAAAAAAAGCGCTAATAAAGGACTTAAATTATTTAAAAAGAAATATAAAAATTATTGGTGTATTATATCAAAAACTGTATAAATTTTTTTTTTTATGTTATATGAATTTAATTTTGGGGCGTAGCCAAGTGGTAAGGCAGCGGTTTTTGGTACCGCCATTCCTAGGTTCGAATCCTAGCGCCCCAGCCAAATATGATGGAAATTTTAAATAAAATTTTTTTTCGATCTAACAACCTTAAAGATATTAATGCAGAATTTCTGGAATTAAAAAGAAAAACAGGTGTTGAACAGATATTTAATGCAATAGAAAATTATTCTGAGAAAGGTGAAATCAGGTATGTTGGTGGTTGCGTAAGGAAAATCTTACAAAAACAAAAAGTAAATGATATTGATCTTGCTACAAATTTGATACCTGAGGAAGTAATAGAAGTTTTAAAAAAAAATAAAATTAAATATTACGAGACTGGTTTAAAACACGGAACTGTTACCGCTTTAATAAATAATTATAAATTTGAAATTACTTCTTTGAGAAAAGATGTAAAAACTGATGGTAGACATGCAGATGTAGTTTTTACAAATGATTGGAAAGAGGACGCATCAAGAAGAGATTTTTCAATAAATTCAATTTATTCAGATTTAAGAGGTAATTTATTTGATCCTTTTAATGGAAAAAAAGATCTTGAAAATGGAATAGTAAATTTCATTGGAAACCCTGAAAAAAGAATTAGGGAAGATTACTTAAGAATATTACGTTATATCAGATTTTTTTTAAATTATAGCAAGCTCAAACATGATGAGAATGTTATTAAAATCATAAAAATGAACCTGGATGGATTTTCTAAAATTTCATCAGATAGATTATTAGATGAGTTTAAAAAGTTATTGATTTCTGATGGTTTTTTAAATTTAGCTAATGATGAATTTTGCTATGAAATTATAAATTTAATATTTCCACAATTCAAAAATATTAGTTTTATTAAAAATTTAAATAAATATGCAAAAGAAAATATTAAAAATGTTGATTTTATATTCCTTATATCTTTAATGATAATTGATGGATCTGATAATGTTGAATACTTTATTTATAAATTCAATATTTCAAAAAAAGACAAAAAACGAATTCTATTTTTAAATGATTATTTCAAAAATAAAAATAGTAAAATTTTTAACACCAAGGATCTCTGGAAAGTTCTGTATTTTAATGGGAAAGAATCTTTAACAGATTTAATTAATTTTCAAATTTTTAAATCTAAAAAAATAGATAAAAAATTATTAAATTTACTTGATTTTTTTAAAGATAAGGAAGCTCCATTAATGCCTTTAAGAGCAATTACATTAATGACTAAATATAAAATTCCAGAAGGAAAAGATTTGGGATTGAAATTAAAAAAAATAGAAAATAAATGGGTTGATAATAATTTTGAGATTTCTGAAAAAGAAGTACAAAATCTAATAAATAATTAAATATATTTTACATCTTTAATTTCGAAATTCTTTGTTCCAGATGGGGTTTTTATTTCAACTAAATCACTTTTATTTTTTCCTATTAAGCCTTTTCCCACTGGTGATTGAAAGTATATAAGTTTCTTTTTTAGATCAGCTTCATCTCTACCAACAATTTTATATTCAATTTTCTCTCCTGTATCTAAATTTTCTAAATATACAGTCGAACCGAAAATAATCTTACCATCATTGCTCATTTTCGTTACATCAATTACATTTGCTCTAGCTATAATATCATTGATTTGTTCTATTCTTCCTTCATTAAGAGACTGCTGTTCTTTTGCTGCATGATACTCAGCATTTTCTTTTAGGTCTCCATGAGATCTTGCTTCTGCTATAGCCGAAACTATTTCAGGTCTTTTTTTTTCTTTTAAAAAAATTAGTTCATCTTTTAATTTTTTTAAACCTTCAACTGTTATTGGTTCTTTATCCATATTATTTCCATTTTGCTATTGGTGGAAGCGACATTAAAATTGCATCAACATTACCACCTGTTTGTAATCCAAACTTTGTGCCTCTATCATATATCAAATTAAATTCGACATATCTTCCTCTTTTCAAATATTGTAATTCTTTTTGTTTTGAATTCCATTTTTTTTTATATTTTTTTAATATTATTGTTTTGAAAATATCTTTAAAAGATATTCCAACATCTCTTACAAAAGCAAAATCTTTTTCCCAGTTTTTTTTTTTATAATCAAAAAAAATTCCACCAATACCTCTCATTTCTTTTCTATGTGGTAGATAAAAATATTTATCACACCACTTTTTATATTTAGGGTAGTAATTTTTATTATGCAAATTGCATGTTTTTTTGAGCATACTATGAAGCCACTTTTTTTCACCTAGGTCTTTTACGCAAGGCGTAAAATCCATTCCTCCACCAAACCATCCATATGATGTATAAATATATCTAGTGTTGAAATGCATTGCTGGTATGTTTGGATTTTTCATATGCATTACAACTGATATTCCAGAAGCCCAAAATGTTCCTTTTTTACCTGCTCCCGGTATTTTCTTTTTTATATCTTTTGAAAATTTACCACTTACTTCAGAAAAATTTACACCGACTTTTTCAAATATTTTACCATTTTGAAGAATCCTGTATTCACCACCGCCTTCATTCTTTTTTTTATTTTTTTCCCATTTTTTATAAACGAATTTAGCAGACGATTTTTCAAGTTTCTCAATTTCAAAACAAATGACATTTTGAAGTAATTTAAACCAATTTCTAGCAATTTTTTTTTTTATTTCTTTATTCATGATTAATAAATTTGTTTTGTCTAAGATTTTCAGCCAAAACTATAGCAACAGATGAGGCTAAATTTAAAGATCTTTTTTTTTTTATCATAGGTATTTTAAGTCTATTTTTAATGACTCTATGAATTTTTTCAGGAACTCCAGCACTTTCTCTACCAAATAAAAGTGTATCATTTATTTTAAATTTGAAAGAAGTATATGACCTAGATCCTTTTGTAGTCATTAAAATAATTCTTTCTTTAAATTTATTTGAAAAAAACTCTTCAGCACTTGAATAAAATTTTATTATTTTTTCGTCCATATAGTCCATTGCAACTCTTTTAAACCTTTTGTCGCTCATTAAGAAACCGCAAGGTTGAATAATTTCTAAATCAGCCCCTAGACAGGCACAAGTTCTAAGAATCGCAGCAGTGTTTTGAGGTATATCAGGTTCATATAATGCAATTTTTGGCCTTAAATGGCTATTTTTGTGTGTCATTGTTTCTGTAGAAAAAATTCATTTTTATATTATATGAAAACATATATTACATAAAATAAATAAATTATTAGAAATGTCCGATAAGAAAAAAGTCGAAAGAAGAGATTTCATATTTACAGCTTCATACGCATTAGGCGCGGTAGGGGTTGGAGCAGTTGTTTGGCCCCTTGTAGATCAAATGAACCCAGATAGATCGGTAAAAGCTTTGGCAAGCACAGAAGTTGACATTAGTTCGTTAGAGCCTGGTAAATCAATTACAGTTCTTTGGAGAGGGAAACCAGTCTTTATAAAAAGAAGAACAAATGATGAAATTGAAGAGGCAAGAAATGTTGATATAAAAGACCTTCCCCACCCAGAGAAAGATGAGGATAGAGCTAAAGATCCTGAGTGGCTAGTAATGTTAGGTATATGTACACATTTAGGATGTGTTCCGTTGGGAGACAAGGGAGAATATAACGGATGGTTTTGTCCGTGCCATGGATCTCATTACGATACTTCTGGGAGAATAAGAAAAGGTCCTGCTCCCACAAACTTAGAAATTCCTAAATATGAATTTGTAAATAACAACACTATTAAAATTGGTTAAATAATAATGAGTGATCACAATTACGTTCCATCATCTAAAATAGGCAAATGGTTTAATGATAGATTACCACTATTAACTTTGGCAGATCATTTAAAAGAATACCCAACACCAAAAAACCTAAATTATTGGTGGACGTTCGGTGGAATACTTACCTTTTGTTTAATCACTCAAATTATAACAGGTATAGTGCTTGGCATGCATTACATTGCTCATGCTGATTATGCTTTTGATAGTGTTGAGCATATCATGAGAGACGTAAACTATGGTTGGTTAATCAGATACGTTCATGCAAATGGTGCATCAATGTTTTTTTTAGCAGTTTATATTCAT
>CETM01152273.1_pt1 | contig 12160 bp, 11 predicted proteins | sample 361451 | NCBI WGS metagenome assembly CETM01 (sample SAMEA2622690, study PRJEB7988) | marine metagenome | isolation source: saline water (ENVO:00002010), including
ATTAAGGCGAGGTGTGTGTTGCGTAGCAACACAGGCGCACGCGCGAGGGAGGGTTTCTGAAAATGACAAATTCTGTGGTGATTGGGGCCGGATGGCATCCTCAGATTTTCCGTACAGAAGCCACGCAGTTAATCGGTTCCTGCAACTTTGTCCACCCGCACGCTTTGGAATGCACAGAGGCGCAAGCCCAACACCTGATTTCTCGCTCAAGCCTCTTCACTGAAGTTTTGAGTCCCGGTGGAGTCGTTTCCGTTGCCAATTGCATTGAATCCATTGCACAGGCATTTTTGGACTTGAATTTGGGAGGCAAAGTAGCCGTGAAACCAAGCCGTTCAGGAAATAAAATCGAGGGCTGGTCCGGAAGAGAAATCGCAGGTGAAATTGGGGGCTTACTCGTTGCTTCTGGTCGCGAAATCGATTTGACAAATCCAGATATTACCTTGCGTGTACATTTACTCGCTCCATCCAATCCGACAACCCACCCTGATGATTTCTCAGCAGATCCTGTGGTAGCTTGGGGTTTGACAATTAGTGATGGAGATGATTGGGCAGATAGAACCGCTCCAAATCGTCCATTCTTCAAGCCGATTAGTTTGGACCCCAAACTCGCTCGCACGATGGTCAACCTTGCCGTTCCAAGTGGTGGGCGATTGCTGGACCCATTTTGTGGAACTGGGGGACTCATCGTTGAAGGAATTCTTTGTGGCGCTGATTGTTTCGGGAGTGATTTGGCGTGGCCAATGGTCACAGGTACTCGGGAAAATGCGCTATGGGCGCAAGAGCGAGGCGGCTCAGGAAACTTTGAGATTCGAAACGGTTCAGCACTGGATTTGAGCATTTGCTGGGAAGGAGAATTCGATGGTTTTGTTTTTGACCCCCCTTACGGGCGAAATGCGTGGAAATCCTCAGATGGTTTTGAATTGCTTGAAGGTGCTCTGAAATCATGCGCTGAAATCGCTGCAACCAAAGCAAATCTTGTGACGCTCATTCCGTGGCCTCCCTCTTCTATTTCAAATTCTGTTGAAAACGGTATTTCTTTTGGGAAATCCTGGGATGAAATCCTTCAGGCATTTGTTGACAACGGTTGGCAAATCAAATCCACACACCCCATTCGAGTGCATCGGAGTTTAGCGCGACTGCTGATTCATGCAGAGAGGAAGTGAGCGGTGCAGGATTCGAACCCGCGTCGACGGGTCCGAAGCCCATCAGGATATCCAGACTACCCTAACCGCCCGTTTCTTTCGGGGCGTCCGCCCATTTTCAAATCTGCGGAGAGAGCAAGAGTAAGAAAACGGCAATTATGGCCACAAATCCGTAGGCCAAGGCAAATCACTCCGACTCCAAAACTTCACAGAATCACAGCCCCATTCTGTTTGTTTGACCATCCTTAAGCCAGCACCTTCCAAGGCTGAATCATCGAATCCACACTCAGGTCCTTCACCCAAAGAAATGGGAGCTTGAATGACGATGGCTCTGTCAACCAAACCCTCGTCAATGAATTGTTTCCAAACAATTGGTCCACCTTCGACCAACAATTCTTGAATCGCTCTATCTCCCAAATGATCGAGTAAAGCAGCCAAATCAACCCCATCGGTTCCTGAAGGCAGCGCTACGCCTCTATCGCTTTGTTGAGTGTGTACTAGAATCGTTTTACCTCCGTCTGTCAATACCCCTGCTCCACTCGGAATTCTCAATGTTCGGTCAAGGACAATTCGCAATGGCTGCTCACTCTTTCCCTGCTCAATTCTACGGATGTTCAAAGAGGGGTTATCACGAATGATTGTGTTCACTCCAACCAATATCGCGTCACAGTGGCGCCTCAATCGGTGAGCCGCATCTAGGCTTTGTTCAGAAGTAAACCGACCAGCTCGTTCCCCATCGACAATCCCATTTTCATCGATCGCTGCTTTCAGTGTGACCAACGGTCGCTTGAATTCACACCAATGCATAAACGACTGCATTTGTTGTTGAGCCTCATCATTTAGCAAACCTTCTCGAACTTTAATTCCGGCATCTAACAGAACCTGAATTCCTTGTCCTCGAACGGTTGGGTTTGGGTCTCTTGCTGCAACCACAACTTCGCCTACACCCGCCCAAAGCAATGCCTGTGTACAGGGCGGAGTCCGCCCAAAGTGATTGCACGGTTCCAATGTTACGTACGCGACACAACCTTCCGTTGCCACACTTTTTTCTTCAGCATCAGCAATCGCAGCTTGCTCTGCATGCAAGTCCCCGAGATGATCATGCCACCCTTCAGCCTTGATGACACCATCACGGGCTAGTACACAACCCACAGGAGGGTTTGGTGATACCTGTCCACGACCCAATTCAGCCAATTCCAATGCTCGCCGCATACAGGCGATATCAAAATCAGACCATGGTCCGTCCATGTTGTTCGGAAGGAGCGTAGATACCCGTTATTTTCGGTTGCTTATTTTCTGAGGGATGGTCGGCAAAACTCTTCATTGGAACTCGCCCTGCACTTGGTATGGTTCGCATTGTATGCATCGTCAATCCTGCTGGCCGAGATGGAACTGTTTTGAAACGCTGGCCAAAAATCGCAGCCCAAATCGAAGAGTTGGGGTTGGATTGTGAGGTAATGTGGACAGAGCGAACTGGACACGCTTCTGAGATTGCATACGGGTTGCGTGAACGCGAAGATTTGGATCTTGTTGTAGCCGTCGGAGGAGATGGAACGATGAATGAGGTTGCCAGTGGTTTGCGCGGTTCACCACTGACCTTGGGAATCATTCCAATGGGCAGTGGAAATGACTACGCGCGCGCGCACGGGATTCCCTTGCGAGATACCAAAGCAGCAGTTGCGATTCTCAAATCTGGAGTGGACCGACGAGTCGGTGCCATGCGAATCGATGGTGCTCCTGCGCCAGCGTTACCCCATTATCCGTCTCCGGAAAGCACAGTTTGGGATGGTGAGGCAGAAGAAGATTGCATGGTTCGTCGATGGGCATTTTTGGAATCCGATGGAGGAACAACCAGTGACGTATCACGGCGTAAAACGATGCGACAAGGCAAGCATATTCGTGGAACTGCGAAGTATACTTACTTGGGTGTCAAGAGTATTCTTGGTTGGAAAAAGCAAGACGGCTGGCTCAAGGTCGATGATGTTGAAATGGGCCGAACAGATATGAGTGGTTTGTTTACCACAATTATGACGGAGACTTTCGGAGGAGGTTATCGTATTGCCCCAGGGATGTGTGTGACAAGGGACTCAATGTCGACGATTCTCGCAACAGGCCTTTCGAAATCCCAAATGCTTCGCATCATGGGTCCGTTGAAGAAAGGCACACATGTTGGAAAATGGGGGATTAGTCTCAATCCCGGAAAGCGCTTAGAATTGCGCAACATCGATGAGAACGATCAGCCCAGTAATACTCCACATAACCCCCCAATGTGGATTCAAGTCGATGGGGAACCATGCTTGATGACGCCAGCAATCATTCAGTTTGTTCCAGACCAATTGACAGTTCGTGGCGGTCAAACCATTCCAAATGACTCAAAGTGAGAAATCGCTGAAATCGCCTTCATCATTGACATCAGGGTCTACCCGTCGTTCTTCAACTTCAGGTTCTGATTCCTCAACTTCCTGGGATTTTGTTTTCCGGGTCTTTCGCGATTTTGGTTTTGATTCGACTTTTGGTTCTGCAACCTTAGGAGCAGGACGACCACTCCCTCCTGCCGACCTTCGTCCACCCTTGGGCAAACCCTCAATGATATTTCGCAGCCCTTTTTCTTGGAGTTCTTGTTCAAAGGCCTGCTCTTTTTGCATATCTGCAATCATGTCATCCATCGCCTCTGCTTCATCGGTTGCAACCACTGAACTTCCTGCGACGTAGTGCGACGTACTCGCACCAGGTCCTTGTTCGGATAGAGCCGCATTGATGTCGAACTTCGCAACACCAGCCGACTTTTTGGTAGGCCTTCCTGTAAAGTCCTCTTCCTTTGATCGGGCGACAGCTTCCATCCTTGCTTCATGTCTGGCAGCTTCATGTCGCGCGGCTTTCCCGGCCCGCATTTGTTGCTCAGAGAGCATGGATTGTGCTTGAGAGTCCGCGCTCAACATGAGTTGATTTCGAGAATAGATGAACATCGCAAAGGATGCTACAATTGAGACCAGCAATATAGTGGTATACAGGCCACGACCAAAGAAAGGAACATCACCAGCTACGTATTTCTCTTCAGAACTGACAACTCTTTCATCCCCATAAGAGATAGACTTCACAACCAATTGTGCATTGGGTCCTAGAGTTGACTCATTGGAGTCGACAATATTGCAATCTTCATTCACAGGAGCGTTTCTTTGGATGGGCCCAGAATCAACCCAACCTCCTTGGTTTTCCCCGTTCTTATGCTTGTCCCAAGATAGTCCGTGCAAAAACCAACCTTCAATTTCAATAGCCTGATTCCCTTCTAACTGCATCAGGGCGTCAAAGAGATTTTCATTGCTAGGAACCAAACCCAACACGGCCCAATTTGCGAAGGGGAATTCATCCTGCCTTGTATCTCCCCCTTCACTGTTTTCAACAGCCTCATATCCTTGCACTGTCGTCGGTGTAATCCAAGAATCCGTTTTCACTGAGAAGTAAAGAGACCCAGGTTCTTGTTCTAGTGCATCATCATAGGACATCATTTTGATTACCCACGATACAAGCGAAGCGGTCCCTGCGGCTTCAGTTCCTGCTGGATTTTCAAAGATCTTTGATTGCAGTAAATATCCAGAAATTTTTACTGTTTGAGGTGCGGCTTCGGAGTTGCCCTCACAACCCGAAATTTTTCTCCATTCATCCAATTCACCAGGTGTACCCAGTCTATTGCTGATAGTCACACCGGGTGCTCCACTTTCACCATCCTCTAAGGTGGCATGATACTCGCCATTTCCTTCCCCCCATGTGACTGGAAAACCACCCAAACATCCACTCAAACTGGGCAAAATGAAGAGGATAACGAGAAGCGGGGCCAGACGTCGCACGATTGACTCAGGAGACTTCCTGTTCATGACTGTTCGCACCCGTAGGGTGCGTTTTCGCATCAATGATGGTCATGGCCTGAATGGTCATCGTGATCTTCAGATGCTCCGGTATCGTGGTGCAGCAGATGCTCCAAGTCTTCCATGAAGTCCGATGTGGACCAAGTGGAACCTGTGAACACCAATCGCTTCTTTCCATCTTTGTCGATGATGAACGTCACTGTATTGTGACCGACTTCATACAATCCATCTGGCATGTCATGGTCATCATGATCCTCTGCATGCTCGCCTGGTGTTGGAAGCATTGACAAGTTCGCATTTGAAGCAGCCCAAGCGATATGATCGGTGTCTTGCATAATCATCACTTGATCGACTCCAACGTCAGATAGTTCCCAAGATGAATTTGTTTCGTTCCAAATATACAGGCTCCACCACCATGACCAATCACTAGGTGAATCTACGTCATTGATTCCAGTGACACTGTGCCCATATTCCTCGTGTACTGAATAATTCAATGACACGTTGTTCATCGACATGGTCGACTCGGTTAAATTCCAGCCAGTAGCATTCTCTTCGGGAAGCATGTCATGGTCCCCATCATACAGTGCAGTCGTGTTGTCAGGATACAGAACTGCAACCTGATGCAACATATCTGAATGGTCACTGTGGTCATCGTGGTCCCCATGGTCCGAGTGATCAGAGTTGATGTGGTCGTTGTCTACCAATAGGCTGTAATCATGCCATACTTCTTGCAATTCACTGTGATCATAACTTGTCAAATGGGGCCAATCATATCCACGGACATTGGTCCATTCCCAAAGGTGCTCAGGTGTATCACGAGCAGGGTCGATTGTAATTGACAAAATCACCAAATCTGATTCATCTGACATTTGTTCATCGATATAATCGAGATTGGCTTCAATGGCCAAACAAACATCAGGACAAATGGTGTATGTAAATGCAATAACCACCACTTTATCTTCAAAGTCTGACAAAGAAACTTCCTCACCATTTTGATCGATTAAAGTGAAGTCTGGAGCTGGTGATGCTGGGTCGTATTCAATCCCATTGAATTTGTATCCATCATCTCCACCAATGCATCCTGAGAGTGCTGTACTAAACAACATTAGGAACACCATTAACGATTTATTGCGCATAAATTTTACCAACACCATTGCCCCTATTATGTTGTCGTAATTAGCAACTCAAAAAGTGGCGCGGACGGAGAGATTTGAACTCCCGCGGCGAATACCACCGGATTTCAAATCCGGCGCGATACCAGGCTATGCGACGTCCGCTACAACTGGTGCGAGACACTGCTTACCTATGTGTTTCACGCTTGTCAAAGCCCGTAGTATCCTGGTCGGCACCAAGCAGGCAATGTGTCCGCAGCATCGGGGTGTGTCAATCCGATAAACAGAACCATGACGACGATGAAGAATACCGGGAACAAAGCGGTGGCAGTGAGCACTTTGCTATCAGGGTCGCCTTGCAGATGCATGAAAATTGCAGCAATCCCAATACCCTTGACGATTCCAACGGCGACGAGAATGAATACGACCGTATTCATGCTCACGGTTCCTTTCATCGAGAAAGTGAGAGCGACTGCAACCACTTCGATTGCAGTGAATATCATTAGCACCCAGAAGTTGAATGCGTATCGATCGAATCCCAGAATTGTATGATGTCCATGTTCACCCATTTTGATACCTCCTTAATACAGATAGAATGCGGGGAAGACCAACACCCAAACCAAGTCCACAAAGTGCCAATACAGACCAAAGTACTCAATGCTCACAGCATTGTCTGGCGTGTATCCACCACGGAACGCCTTGAGCACCATGTAGGCCAGTGCAACCATTCCTCCGAACACGTGCACACCGTGTGTACCTGTGGTCACATAGAATGTAGAGGCCGACATACGTATATCGAAAATCGCATCATTACCGGGTGTACAAGCATGAGCAGCCTCATCATAGAGGTGACAATACGTGTACTCAGATGCGTGAATCGTGAAATGGTCATCCATCAGACTTGGGGCATAGAAAATGGGGTGGTCGTGATCTCCAATCTCGAAGCCGACAAACCACTCAATCATCTTGAAGCACAAGAAGAGGGTTGCTAGAGCAAGGGTAGCCAAGAGGTATTTCCCTACCTTGCTACTTCGTTCTGCATCACTAATACTGGTGTCCTTTGCGGTCTTGAGTGCGAGCACAATGGTGTATGATGAGATAATCAAGGCGAACGTGTTGATTGCGCCGGGGATTAGCGTATCCGGCATGAATTGCAAAACAGCGTTTGCATTTTCTTGATGGTATCCACCTTCAGCGATGAAGTAAGATGCTGGCAACCAGCAAGAGGTCCCAGGTTCGATCGGGATTCCTGCAGCTTGACTGTGTTCAAACAACTCTACACAATTATCGAATCCGAGTCTGTAACGTATGTACGTACTAAACAAACTACTGAAGACCATCATTTCAGACATCAAGAACATCCAAATTGCGACCTTTCGAACGTCAATCGATTGGAATGGAGTGCCTACAGATTTAGGCTCATAAGATCCATCAAAACTCCAATCCTGACGCCAGAAGATGGTGATGCCTGCAAACAAAATCGCCAGACCTGCAATCAAGAGACCAATTTGCGATGAATGAATCGCGTAATCCCATGCACTGTCGGCGTCGTTCCAAGATTGTGTGAACACCTTGGTAAATCCAAGCAGGAAGATGCTAGACCCAAACGCAATCAGAATCGGTGCCCAAGAGTTGTGCGGTGGTCCCCCTTTCACTCCATGTCCATAGTCGAACTCCCAATCATGGGGGCCCCAGTGGCTATGTTGGTGATGGTGTCCATCGTCATGGTCATCGTGTCCGTAACTCATTCTTCTTCACCCCCGTGTTGTTCTTCAGGAATCATCATCCATTCGATAATGCGCCCGAATAAACCAGGTTCACCCTCATCATGCTCCTCAGCAAATTGTAGAACAGGCAAATCGCTTGGATTGTGTGAGGGTGTTGGTGGTGGGCTTGAGACCACCCATTCCATCGACCAACCACCCCATGGGTCGCTCGGTGCTTTCTGACCTCGTAGCCCACTACTAATCAAATTGTAGACTAAAATTAGGTTGCTTGCAAAGAACATGAATGCAGCGATGGTGATCATCATGTTCCAATCTGCTGCTTCGGCTGGCAAAGCAAAATACTCATCTGTTGTGATGAAGTAAGTGTGCTGCCTTCGGGGCATTCCTTGGATTCCCAGGCGGTGCATGGGCCAGAAAATCAGGTTGTATGAAATGAATCCGGTAATGAAGTGGATGATACCAACTTTTTCATTCATCATGCGTCCTGTAGCCTTGGGGAACCAATAGTATAGGCCTGAATACAGACCGAAGACGATACCACCTACGAACACATAGTGGAAGTGTGCGACCACGAAGTACGTCTCGTGCAGGTGCAAATCCATGGCAACCGCAGGGAAATACATTCCAGAAATACCTCCTAAGGTGAAGGTTATCAAGAAACCAAGCGCCCAAAGGGTGTGGGTACGATATACCAAACTTCCACCATGCATTGTTTGTAGCCAGTTGAAGATCTTGATTCCAGTCGGTACTGCGACCAACATTGTTGTCAACATGGTTACGAATCGCAAGACTGGACTCATTCCAGATGTGAACATGTGGTGTCCGTAAACAATGAATCCAAGAATTCCAATTCCAGCCAAAGCGAAAACCATTGACTTGTAACCGAAAATCGTTCTTCGTGCACTCGTAGACAATACTTCAGAAATGACGCCGAATGCCGGTAGTACAACCACATATACCTCAGGGTGACCGAAATACCAGAACAGGTGACTCCACAGTAGTGGGTCACCTCCTGCAGCCACCTCATAGAACACTGTACCAATCGTTCGATCCAGTAGTACCTGAATCAATCCGATACCGAACGCGGGGATTGAAATGAATAGCATCAATGTTGCAATCAGCATAGACCAAGAGAACAACGGCATTTGCATCCAACCCATTCCAGGGGCTCGCATGGTACAGAATGTGGTCATGAAGTTGATACCCGAAACAGTGGATGACGCAACAATCAGAATTTGGCCCGCCACCCATAACGTCGCCCCGGAATGCGCAGTATTTGAGACAATATATGGGGCATAACCAGTCCACCCTGTATCAGCCCCTTGACCGCTGAAAATTCCAGTAAAGATGAGCAGAGCGGCGGCAGGGTTCAACCAGAACGCGAGAGCGTTCAATCGAGGCAGTGCCAAATCAGGCGCGCCGATTTGTAGTGGCACAATCCAGTTGGCAAACCCTGCAATCATCGGCATCGCTGCGAGGAAAATCATCGTCGTACCGTGCATTGTGAAGAATTGATTGTATTCATCTTGAGTCAGGAAATCATTGCCCGGTGATGCGAGTTGAATTCTGAAGATAAGAGCAAATATACCACCGACACCAAGGAAGAATAATCCGTTAATCATGTACAGTGTTCCAACCTTTTTGTGGTCAGTACTGGTCAAGTAATCACTGATGAAGGGCCAGAAGCGCTCCCAAGCGAACGCATCGGGGTCTCTTCGGTAGAAGACCCAAGCAACGCAACCGAATGTAATCGTGGCCATGAGGAAAATCGCACTTGCTAGTACAGTGAGACCTCGTGCTTGCTCAACAGGTTGTGGACCAACTTCAGCATTAAGGCGGTTGTACAAATCTCCTCCACTGGTGCCATCTCCATTCACAGAATTTGTATGAAGAGTAAACTTGGCCCCACCTTCCATGGGTGCTGTCCATTCTACCTGCCATTGTGTCTGATCATTTCCAGTTCCGGTGTCTTGAGCATCCTCTCCACTGTGTGTCGCACTTCCATCGGCGTTGATGATGACTTTGTCATCCACAGGGGTAATTGTTCCAGCGCTTGCCCAAAGGTGGAATCCACCCAGTGCATATGCATCAGGATTTTGTCCTGAAGGTCCTCCTGTGAACGAGATGTTCAGTAGGTATGTTCCACCCGCTTCCAATTCAGTAGGCAAACCCTCTAGAACAGGAACAACTTCACTGCTGGTACTTTGTCCGTGACAGGTGCAACCAGAATCTTGTACACCAGATACACCATATGGATATGATTGTGCACTAGGTGCAACGATGAGGGCGAGAAGCAATAGACCAAAGATGGCTATTGCTCGTTGATTCGTCTGAATTGGCAACATCATCTCACCTACTCAAAAACCTCGACGACCGCAGTCATGTAACCATGGTCCTTTCCACAGTATTCAGTACACATGAGCAGAGATGAACCGACCTCATCCATGCTGGGTGTGTGGTAGAGTCTTGTTTCCATTCCAGGTTGTGTATCTTCTTTGATACCCCAATCCAAGAAGAATGGTGCGTGAGTAACGTCATTGGATGTCATGATAAACGCATAGGATTGTTCCGCTTTCACTCGAAGGAGAGGTTTCGTTTGACCTTCAACATCTATGGTAGTGATTTGGCAAATCAGATTTCCATTCTCATCGTAAGCTTCCATTTGTGGTCCGATTGAATTATTGACATCGACATCATCCACAACACAATCCAAATCCCAGTACCACTGGTTTCCTACTATGCCAATTTTATGTGCATCGGGATCTTCCTTCCACATCTCGTCAATTGGCCCCCAAGCGATGTAGGTTAGATAGACAATCAGAATAAATGGGACAATGGTCCATGTCAATTCCATTGTCATGTTATCATTTTCTTTTGGAAACACACCAGGTGTGAATTCGTCAGAATCATAACCAAGCGATTTACCATCCTTTGAACGATACTTCAGAGAGTGGTGAAATTGCCAAACAATGACAATCACGAAGACGATTACAGCCCAGAAATTAAACTCATCAAAGAGATTGTGAAAAATCTCGCCTCCAGCCTCCATAGTACAGCCTCAAGCGGGCCGGTGAGAGTACGCTATATGAGGGTTGTCTGCCCCCCCGTAGGGGGGTCAGTAAATGGTAGTTAAACGCAGAATATCTCCGATGAAATCAAGAAGTAACTGCCAACATAGTCTTGCGATGAGGGGTTGGATAGAAGGTTTGCCCGGTGTAGGATTATTCATTGTTGCAATAATCACTCTATATCGGTCTGATACTGGGATTCGAAAATGCCCAAATTTTGTCACATTTTCATTACATTTTGCAGAACTCTTCGGAGGTGCAATTTTTGTCAAATAACCGAGATGCTCGCTATGCTTTGGCGGCACGCGCCTTGGGTGAAATCCGTCATCGCAACCGATTGCCAGCAAACGGAGGTTGTGGTTGTCCGATAATTATCGAAGGAAGAAGAGATACAATTGCATTGAGAAAGTTGGGATTTACTGGACCTATCGAGCAAGTCAACCGAGGTTGGGATCAATCGAAATTTGTAACTCACATCTATGAAAAATATGGGATATTGAACAAGGTTGATCAGGGATGTTCAGTCATTTTGTTGATGGATTGGGATCGCACTGGAGGACGTCTTCAGAAGAAGCTTGGAGAGCGATTTCTTGCCTTTGGTATGAGAGTTGACAACGCCACGAGAATGGAGTTGGTGCGTTCAATGAAGCCCGAAGGTCGCACAGTAGAGGGCCTTGGAGCACACGCAGAAAAATTGAGACCGTTCATCGATGCGATCGATCCTGAGGGAATCGAGGAGGAATAACTACTCGATTTGGATGGCGACTTGCAGGTTCAAACTCCCGCTCAAATTTTCCCGTATTCGATCTAACTCTTGTAATCGATTTGCCAATTCATCTTGGAGCCTACTGATGAGCCCATTCTTCATTCGAACCCATCTTGGATCAGGCAACCTTCCTTCGGTTCTCGCAGTCCAGTCAGCATCAGATAACTGTGCCATTTCTCTTCGGATTCTTCTGTGCCAAGCATCCTCGGCGTTATCTCGCAATTCGTCCAACAGAGGTAGCAATCTTTGTCGTTCACTTTCAAGCAAGGCATTTTCAATGGGGTTCAAAAAACCAGAAAGATCCATTTCACCGATGGGGTTACCTTGTTTCAATAACTCTAGGGGGCGAGCCCCATCATCCTGCACAGGGTTTCCAAATACATCTAGATAGAGCCATCGTCTTGTGGTAGTTTTGTTCAGACTCTCTACCGTCCAGTCAATGCAAATGCACCACGCAGCATCGCGTGGGGTAGAATCTTGAG
>CETM01457064.1_pt1 | contig 12149 bp, 11 predicted proteins | sample 361451 | NCBI WGS metagenome assembly CETM01 (sample SAMEA2622690, study PRJEB7988) | marine metagenome | isolation source: saline water (ENVO:00002010), including
AAATGTCGGTTATCGGCACTTAGGTATACTCAAAGAAGAGCAAGTGAGAGATCTATTTCGTGTAGCTGATTTATTGGCCTTTACCTCAATAGAAGAGAATTTCGCTAATGTAATTTTGGAATCGCTAATGTGCGGATGCCCTGTACTCGGTTTTAGGGTTGGCGGAATCCCTGATATTGTAGCTACAAATGTAAATGGCGTGCTGGTAGATAGCATATCAGAGAGTGATTTTTCGAGAAAAATGACAGATATGGTATTAGGGGGCAAGTTACACCACGTAAACGAATCTACGGTCGACTGGCGTAATAGAAACTTTTACAAATATTCGCTTCAAACAATAGCTGACCAGTTAGTTGAACTCTATGCTAAAACTTTAGAGGGAGAACTAATTCATGCTTAATCTTTTTGATTTTGCCGCTAATTCCCATGTTGACAGTATGGAATTGTTAGAAGCACACGCACAGCAACTAAAAGACAATAAGCGTTTACTAGTTGTCGGTACTTACCACAGAGAATTTTATTGCGGAGATGACTTTAATTGGGCGAGTGAAAAACTCGATATTTTTTCTGAAGCTCATGTGGATAAAGACGTTTATATAAGCGTAAGAATTGACTTTTTAGATGAAGACACCGTTTTAAATAGGCTTAATAATTCCGCAAACCGTTTTCGGTTTGAAAAGTTCGACTATTTTTCGTTTAACCAAGCGCAGTTTATCGTGCTCAAATCACAATCTCCTTGCAATACTCATGTGCAAATAAACCTTGAAGCACAACAGGAGCTTGGGGGAGAAAACCGTAGTCTTTCACTCCCTATATCACGCATATTGTTAGCGCCGATAAACAGTAAATTTGACTTGAAGGTTCTACGTTTTTCGCTACTTACCGGTACTGTTGATGGTGCATGTGACGTTTACCCTTATCCGAACAATTCAGATAAAATAGCAGATTATTTCAATGGCTTTGCGAAGGAGTTAGTCAATGAGTCGTAGATGGATAGTCATTGACCCTGGTTTTGAACACCAAGATTCTCACCATATGGTAGTTAATAACCAAATTGTCGCTGCTTGTGCCGACGATGAGATTGTTATAGTGGCTGGAAAAAACTTGGAGCCCAGCGCAATAAAACTCGATGCTGAAATTATCCCTTTTTTCGATATCAATTTATACCCAGTAAATTATCATAATCTACCCCATGCTGAGTATATTGAGATTCGCGATAACTTTACCGAAAAGTTGCTGTCGTTCTTTAGTACTATTGAGTTAAACGAAAACGATTGTTTAATTATTCATACAGCGTTCAGCTATTTATACGAAGCGTTCGCTCGGGTACTTTTAAAGCTTAAAGCCACTTCATACTCGGTTTTTATTTCCACGATGTTTTCCCCAGGTAGAGTAGTAGAATTTGGCGAATCTACTACTGCGTCTATTCGTGAGTTTATGCGTCATAAGTTCGCTTTCTCATTGTTCGACAAATTAAAAAGTGAACAAGACGTAAATTTTTTCATTGATAGCCCTACCCAAATGTATGTTGATGCGTATCAAATGATTTGGCCTAATGGAGAAATTCGTTTACATCCATCTGTTTGTGGCGGAGGTATCGAAAAGGGTAAGCCTAGCGGTAACAAAGTGCTTGCGTATCTAGGTGGGCCTAAGTGGGATAAAGGGATTGAATTTACCGTAGAGGCCATTTGTGAAATGGGCGATAGTTGTCCCGATACAGAATTTGTCTTTCACTATAATGACGAATTTCCCGGCGCAGATGTTTATCAGCCTCTCATAGATAAACTAGAAAATAGTAGTACGCCAAATGTAAGTATAATTAGGGGCAACCTAGAAAAGGGACAGTATGAAGCGCTATTAGCATCAGCTTCTTGTTATTTAATGCTTTACGACCCTGAGGGGTATGGCCATAAAACTTCGGGGGTGCTTTGGGACGTATTACGTCACGCGCAGGGTAAGAGAGTGATAGTAAGCGCCGATACATGGCATGAAAAAGAGTTAACCCTAATGGGGGCTACGTTTGGCTCAGTAGAATATGGTAACTCTGCGCAACTTGCTACCACACTGCGTGAAAGTACATTTCAGCCATTGTCTTCCCGGCTTTATCATTCTCCTTATTTGCAAACCCTATTAGGTGATTTTGGAGAGCATATAAAACAACGGGTTTCGCCCCAACTAGAAGAAGTAAGAACTAGCACCAACCAAAAACGAAAAAAAATACTGGTTGTACGAACCCATTACGGCCATTTTACAAAGTTATCGGGCCCTGGCGGCTTTGTAGATTATTTACCTGAAAACGGTTATGAAGCTACCGAGGTTCTTGTTCCTTTAGGTCATCAAGAGGCTAAGTTCGCCAACGACGGTAAACGATGGGAAGTATTCGAAAACTTCAGCAAAATATTAAAATCGTACCAAGTAAACTCTTTCGATATAGAAAATGAAATATTGAAGAACTTTAACCAATACGACGTAATACATTTCGTTGATGGGGAACATGCTGGGTTACTCGTAGCCATGGCCAAAATGAAAGGTTTGCTAAACAACGGCCCTAAATTAGTAGCAACATTTCACCAGCCTGATTACGTAATGAAAGATCTGGTTACAGAACCCGCATTTCTCAGTGCATTTGATACGATTCATTTAATGTCACCTTGCCAAAAAGAAGCATTTTTAGAGCTAGGGGTAGCTGAAGATAAACTCGTTGTAGTGCCGCATGGGGTGTCTATTGAACATTACAAGCCTAGTATTGCTTTCGATTTGGCAGGTCCTGCTAAAAATGAGATAGAAGCGATACAACGCCAACTAAAAGGTAAGAAAGTATGCCTTACCGTAGGTAACTGGCTACGCGACTATGATATGTTCTTAGAAGTTGCTAGAGCATTCAGAGACAGAGAAGATGTGTATTTCGTCGCTTTATCGAGGGGGTTGCAATTAGACCTTTCGATTGAAGACCAAAACATACTGTTGTTTAATGAGGGGTTAGAAGATAGAACGCTCCATTGGTTCTATAGACGAGCTGAATTGATGTTTCTTCCTTTAAAGGGAGGGGCTGCGAACAATGCTATATTAGAAGCGTTAGCAGCGAAGACTATAATTGTGACGTCAGATTTAAAGTCTTCAAGATTTTATACAGAAAATAATGGATTGTTTTACTCTGTACCCAATGAAGTAATATCTATTTTAAGTAATCTAAACGGTATCAATAATACCATCAGAATAGACGCACATAGGCTTAGTTGGAAAGCTATAGCTCAAAATATGATTGATAATTTGTATGAGGGATATTCATGAAAGAAATAAATAAGTGTGGCGTATACTCATTTCCAAAATCAGGAAACACATGGATGAGGGAAATACTACGGGCGGCTTTCGGAGATAAGGAAAACACATCTGTATCTATACCTGATATATATGAGAGAGGGGTGAATGGAACTCCGTTACGAGCAGATGATGGTCAAACTTGGAGTATTTATAAATCCCACAGTAAAAATGAAGTTACAAAATATGCGGGCGAAATGTTCGAAAATGATTTTATTATTTACATTTTAAGAAACCCATATGATGTATTTTGCTCTCAACTTAATTATTTGTTAAGAGGGTTTGAACGCAACCATGGCGGGATATTAATTTCTACACGTGACGTAGATGCAGCTAAATCTCAAGGTATGATATCAGACCTTTTTAGTGCATTTTGCGTATACGGAACGTTAGATCCATATTTTCGTGATGCCGGAAATTACATTGAGAATGTAAGTAATTGGCTTAAAATAAAGAATGAAGAGCCGGATAGGGTATTATTCGTTAAGTACGAAGATATGGTTCATGATTTTGAAGCCGCCCTTACGCCTGTATTTACAAAACTAGGTTTAAGTAGTGATAAAGCGTTAGCTGCAAAGGATTTGGCGGAGCAGCGTACGAACGATGGTGGGAAGTTTTTTTGGAAAAAGCAAGCCAATACTTATAAAGAGTATTTATCGTCAGATGATATATTAAAGTTTAAGAAATATCATGGCTCTATTATGAACGAGTTAGGATATTAAATGCGTTCTGAAATTGACGAATTAATCGGAAGCCCTGGTTTTTGTGATTTTGAAAATGCAGGTTGTTTTAAAAATATAATTAATCAAGAAAGTTCCAATATAAAGATCAAGGGTAACATCGAGAATGAGGTAATAGTAGATTCAGATTGCCAAGACGTTAATTTAGCTATTAATTTCATTGGCTCTTCTTTCGGTAATAAAGTGATAATTGGTTCCAGAAGTCAGCTAAAAGGCCAAATAAATATAAATGGGAATTTTAATACGCTTTTATTCCTAGGTGATTCAGCTGGAGTTTCCTATATACGGGCTGAAGTCAATAATGATAATAATGTCATTTATATAGGGAAGCGTTTTAGCTCTAATGGCTCTCATTTTTCAGTCGCTGGAAATTGTAAAATTCTGATAGGTGAGGACGCGATGTTCGCCAATGGTATCTACCTAAGGACCAGTGATATGCATGCTCTTATCGATTTGGATACGTCAAAAACACTAAACAGCGATAGTGCGCGGGGGGGGAGAATAGTTGTGGGTCCTCACGTTTGGATTGGGCAAGATGCAATGCTATTAAAGGAAGTAGAAGTTGGTTATGGAAGTGTTATTGGGGCTAGAAGTGTTGTAAGTAAGAGTGTTCCACCTAAGAGTCTTGCTTTAGGTGTTCCGGCGAAAGTTACTAGAAATAACATATCTTGGACACGGCAATTATTCCCAGATACTCACCATGTCAAAAATGTCAAAGAGCTATTATCGAGTTACGGGAATAATATCGAAGTTTAGGAAAGAAGTGGCAATGCAAAATGGACATCTAGTTTTTTATGTACGTAAAAACACCTTAGTACTTAAATGTAGTGACCTGTGTTCTGTAGAGGGACAACTCGAAGTAGACGTTAAAGTGAAATTCATAGAAAAAGAAGAATTCTATAGATTCTCTGGCACTTTGGATAAGCTTTCTGGCTTTAAGATAGAAATGAATCCAAAGTTGCTCCCTCTAGTTGACGTTGAATACGAGGTTTACGTTAGAAGTATTAATCAAAGTATTAGCGGAAAATGTAAATTCTTTTCTACTGAGTTTATTGATTTCCCTAACCGCTCACCTGATTTAGAAACATCTGCATTTAGTGCAAGGCAGGTTGCGATTTCGAATCAATGCTCTCTACCCGTAAGAATTTGTATGGCGGTAGTGTATGCTTATAACGCTATGGATTTGGATGACTCTGAGAAAGCGTTAGAGTCAAAAAGTATCTTAACGCAATTACTACAGCGAGCTGATGAGTTAAAATATAGTAATAGTATACGCCACAATAAAGGGCACCTTGTATTATCAGTAAATACGGCTTTATGGCATCTGAATCTTTATATAGGTGATTTAGAGGAGTTTTTCAAATGCGTTACGAGGTTTTTATTGGAAATATCTTCTGCGACAGAAAACGGTAGATCAAGCATTCGCGGAACTATGGGCTATAACCTTATAAAATTAACAAATATTCTCTCTTACTTAGCTTTCAAGAGTGAAAATGGCTCGTCGCTAGCTTTTTTTTCTAAATTGAGTATGTCTTTTTTTTCACAGGTCGCCCTAGATTTTCATAAACATGAATCTAACACAAATGAATTTGCAGTTTTGGCCGAAGTACATAAAAGTGTGTTACGTAACTTTTTGTTGGTCGATATTTTAGAAGGTAAAGAGCCACATGAAGGCTATATTCAGAAGTTACTTGATATTAAGAATGCTGAATATGAAAAAGAATTTAAGGATAGTTTGTTTCGCCTCTACAAGGGTAAGGAAGAATTACATAAACGTTTAGCTTTGTTATTAGAGATGCGAAGAGAATTAATCAATAAAGAGATTAATAATTTAAAAGAAAAATTATCAGGAGTTAATTTGTGAAGTTGCTAGACTGTACCTTGCGTGATGGAGGTTATTATAATTCATGGGATTTTCCCACAGCCACGATTAACGAATATCTGCAGGCAATGTCGGCTGCAGGCGTCGACTTTGTAGAACTTGGTCTTAGGTCAAGTATCAATAAAGGGTTTAAAGGTGCGGCTGCATACACCACCGATGAATTTATCGATTCGTTAGAGGTACCAGACACACTTAAAGTTGCAGTTATGGTCAATGCTTCAGAGTTGGTTAAAGATACAGACCTAGAAGTCGTTTTGGAAACACTATTTCCTAATGTTTGTGCTCAATCGCCAGTAGATGTTGTTAGGATAGCGTGCCATACCCATGAGTTTGTTAAAGCACTCCCAGCTACGAAATGGCTAAAATCTAAGGGATATATGGTAGGCTTTAATTTGATGCAAATTGCAGACCGTACCCAAGAAGAAGTTGAAGCCCTTGCATTGGAGGCAAGTAAGTATGATATCGATGCCCTCTATTTTGCTGATTCCATGGGGAGTATGGATCCAGCGCAATGTATCCAGATTATCAAGTGGTTGCGCAGTAGCTGGGCCGGCGCTTTAGGTATTCATACTCACGATAATATGGGTAAAGCGCTTCAAAACACAATAGCAGCTTTAGACAACGGTGTGACATGGCTAGATGCAACGGTTACGGGGATGGGGCGTGGGCCTGGCAACGCGCGAACGGAAGAGCTCGTCATCGAAATTGCTGAAAGACGAAAAGAAGATATTAATATGGTGCCGATAATGAGCATTATTCGCAGCTATTTTCAGCCTTTGAAAAACACCTGTGGGTGGGGGTCCAACCCTTATTATTACTTATCTGGCAAATATGGAATTCATCCTACCTACATTCAAGAGATGCTCAGCGACAATCGTTTTAGTGAAGAGGATATTCTCGCTGTAATTGAACTTTTGCGAAAGCAAGGTGGAAAGAAGTTTAGTATTGATACGTTATACACGGCTCGCAACTCTGTAGAGGGTGCTATGGAAGGGGATTGGAACCCTGCTTCTTTGTTCGAATCAAAAGATGTTTTATTGCTAGGTACTGGAAGTGGAGTAGAAACTCATAGGAAAGCGATTGAAAGCTATATTTTGCAAAGGAAGCCTATAGTCGCTGCGCTTAATACGCAATCAGAAATTGATAGCAAATTAATTGACGTTAGATTTGCTTGTCACCCCGTTAGGATGCTTGCGGATTGTTCTCGCCATGCTGCGCTGCCACAGCCCTTAATTGCGCCTACAGCTAGTTTGTCACCAGCAATAATGAATGCGTTATCTCAGAAAATAATTTACAATTTTGGTTTAGAAGTAGATAAATGCGGCTTTGAATTCGGTGAACACGGCTGCAAGTCTCCCACGTCGCTAGTTATGGCATACGCATTTGCAGCGTTGGCAAGTGGGAAAGCTAATCGTATTCTTCTTGCCGGATTCGATGGTTATGAAAGCGGCGACCCACGTAACGAAGAGATGAATAGCGTGGTGAAAGTATATCAGGAAACAATGGGGGCTGTGGAACTCGTAGCCATAACTCCAACACGTTACGATGTAAAAAAACTAAGTATATATGGAATGTAAAAGATGACCGAAAAGGTTACGTGTTTTTTGCCTTGTAGGAAGGGCAGCCAGCGAGTCATTCGAAAGAATGTAAAGCCATTTGCAGGTTTTGCCTTTGGCCTTATAGAGGTAAAGCTCAAACAATTACTAAGTACGCCAAACATTGATGAGATTGTACTTTCCACTAACGATGACGATATATTAGCTTACGCCGCGAATATTAAGGACGAAAGGCTATGCATTCATCGTCGTTCTGAGTATCTTTCTAATAGCGAGACTAGTACCGATGATTTGGTTTCTCATGCTTTAGAACTGATTCCGAGTGGACATATCTTATGGACTCACGTTACATCACCTTTTATCAATGCCGCGCGCTATACTGAAATTATTGATGCCTATAGGAAGTCTCTCATTGAGGGATATGACTCTCTGATGACCACTACAAAGATTCATGGGTTCTTATGGCAGAACGAAAAGCCAATCAATTATAATCGTCAGTTAGAAAAATGGCCTAGAACACAAACGCTTTCTCCCATTGATGAAGTTAATAGCGGAGTGTTCTTGGCCCCTAGCGACATTTACCGGAAACTAGACGACCGAATCGGGGATAAGCCCAGACTATACACTTTAGATAGATTGACCGCACATGACATAGATTGGCCAGAGGATTTTATCCTTGCTGAGTGTATGGTGAAAGAAGGTTTGCTCCCCCTATGACAAACGATTTGACAGAATACCGGACGCTTATTTTTGATTGTGACGGTGTAATTCTAAATTCAAACAAAGTAAAAACGGAAGCGTTTTACAATTCAGTTGTTACATACGGACGGGATTTAGCACAAACGTTAGTAAACTATCATATCGAGTATGGTGGCGTGTCACGCTTCAAAAAATTTGAATATTTCTTCGAACATATACTTGGTAGAAAAGCATCCGAAGTAGAGTTTAATGCGGTTCTTGATAAATATGCCGAAGAAGTACGCAGAGGTTTACTTACATGTGATATCGCGGGTGGTTTGTCTGAATTACGCAAGTTGACTATTGAGTCTAAGTGGTTAGTCGCTTCAGGTGGCGCGCAAGAAGAACTGCGGGATATTTTTGATAAACGAGACCTTAAGAAATTTTTTGATGGAGGTATCTACGGCAGTCCAACTTCTAAAGATGCAATAGTTGAACAGCAACTATCGACTGGCAATATTCAACTACCTGCGTTGTTTATAGGAGATAGTCGTTTCGACCACATAGTGGCCAACCAGTTTGGGCTTGATTTTGTATTTGTTTCCGACTGGAGCGAGTTTGTATCGCTACGTGAGTACGCTGAGAGTAACGAGCTATTGTCTCTACCAAACATAAAAAGTCTTTGTAGTTTTAACGCGTAAATACGTTTTTCAAATTTAGAATTTAAATAAAATATAGAAATTATATAGTTTAACGCTAGTTTGTATCAAACCCGCATTAGGGTAGAAACAAATGTAAGAGGAAAGTAAGTTGAAAAAAGCACTTATTACCGGTGTTACCGGCCAGGACGGCTCTTATTTAGCCGAATTTTTATTGGAAAAAGGGTACGAAGTACACGGAATTAAGCGCCGAGCCTCTTTGTTTAATACCGAGCGTGTCGACCATATTTATGAAGATCCGCATAATGATAATCCAAAGTTTCACCTTCATTATGGTGATTTAACAGATACGTCGAACTTAACGCGTATCTTACAAGAGGTTCAACCCGACGAAGTATATAATTTAGGTGCGCAATCTCATGTTGCCGTTTCATTTGAGGCACCTGAATATACTGCTGATGCAGATGCTATGGGTACGCTACGTTTACTAGAAGCCATTCGTTTCTTAGGGTTAGAGAAGAAAACCAAGTTTTATCAGGCATCAACCTCTGAACTTTACGGTTTGGTTCAAGAAATCCCGCAAAAAGAAACTACACCGTTTCACCCTCGCTCGCCATACGCTGTAGCGAAAATGTATGCCTATTGGATTACGGTAAATTATCGTGAAGCTTATGGTATGTATGCCTGCAACGGCATTTTGTTTAACCATGAATCGCCGCGTCGCGGTGAAACCTTCGTAACACGCAAAATTACCCGCGGGGTTTCAAACATTGCTCAGGGGCTAGAGTCTTGCTTGTTCTTGGGGAACATGGATGCGTTACGTGATTGGGGACATGCGAAAGACTACGTTCGTATGCAGTGGATGATGCTACAGCAGGATACTGCTGAAGATTTTGTTATTGCAACTGGTAAGCAAATATCAGTACGTGAATTTGTACGCATGAGTTGTGAAAACGCCGGCATTACAGTCGAGTTTACGAGCGAAGGCGTAGATGAAATAGCTACGGTTACTGGAGTCAATGCTGATTTAGCGCCGGGGGTAAGTGTTGGCGATGTTATCGTGAAAGTAGACCCTCGTTACTTCCGCCCTGCTGAGGTAGAAACCCTACTAGGCGACCCGTCAAAAGCGAAGGAAAAACTAGGGTGGGTACCAGAAATCACTGTAGAAGAAATGTGCGCTGAAATGGTAGCTTGTGATCTTGAGAAAGCGAAGCAGCACGCACTTCTTAAGAAGCACGGCTATTCAGTGGCCGTAGCTAAAGAATAAATATGTTTCGAATTCCTAAAGCTAAAGCATCAGATTTTAAAGGACGGTTTCGAGAGATTATCGCAGACCCTTTAAACTATGTTATTAAAAGGCACCCAAATGCGGGGCTTACTGAAGGCGATAACGTTGTTTTACATAATGGTTTAAAAGTACCGATATCAGGCGACTTTTCATATTATGATTCGTTCAGTGACATTCTTATCTTTAATAGGGGTGTTCACGAACCTTTAGAAGAACTGGTATTTCAAACCTTATTGAGAAAACTTTCTAATCAAAGGGTGTCGATGCTGGAACTAGGTGCGTATTGGGGCCATTATTCAATGTGGCTGCTTTTATATCGCCCAGATAGCAAGGTAGTACTTATTGAGCCAGATAGTAAAAATTTGGATGCTGGCAAATACAACTTTAAAGAAAATAACTTCAAAGGCACCTTTATTAAAAGTTTCGTGGGTAAAGACCATTTTGAAGTAGATGAGTACTTTAAAACTCACAATGTTGATCGGCTCACTATCTTGCATTCTGACATTCAAGGTTATGAAGTTGAAATGCTTGAAGGAGCTTCGCGAACCTTAAATCACAAGAAGGTGGATTATTTATTTGTTTCTACTCACAGTGAAGATCTTCATAGAGCCGTTGAAGAGCAGCTGCAAAGTTTCGGATATATTATAGAGGTTACTTCTTCCTTCGATAGGCATACCACGTCATTTGATGGTTTTATATTCGCGAGAAATCCCTCAAAAAATTCGATATTTGAAGGCTTTGAGTTCCTTGGTAGAGAACAGGTGCTAACACTGTCGCCATTGGAAAAAATAGAATATATAAATCAATTAAGGCAGTTTGCCTAGATTTTATGATTATTTTTAGTTGGTGGAAAATTTCGTATAGTAAGATCCTAGAGTGGATAAGGTTGATCAAAACGGTAGTTTTTGAAATATGAATTTGAAAGAAAAAATAAATAGCGAGCTCATTCCTCTGGGGGCGTGGTGTAGAACTGCGTACCAAGTTAATGCATTTAAAAAAAGTAATGATATCAAAACAGCATCGTTCCCATACGATTGGACTATAACACCCTTTAAAGCATTGGAGTCGACTCTTAATAATGAATTTGAGCCATTTTCTATATTGCGCTATGACAATGTTGAACGTAGTAGATTCGGTTCACTAGTAGATACTAAAACGAATATAATTCATCACCATGACTTTCCGGCGGCTAAACTTAAATTGCTTGAAGAAACTGCAGGGATAAATGATAAAGGGCTTCCTCTAGAACTATACAAAACAGATTTGCTAGATAACGCAAAATCTCGATTTTGCCATACTTACAAAAATTTAACGTTGCTAAAAAAGGAGCAGAAGAGGCTTCTATTTGTTCGCTGGCAGCGTTCAGGTCATCCAGATCGGCAGCTTCCTACAGCTTTTGAAAATGAAAATATTTTATCTCTATCTACAATTATTGAAGGCTTTTTGGGACATGATAATTTTTCAATTTTGATCGTAAAATCCAAAACAATCACTGAGGACCTTCCTGAAATTACTATAACGGAATACAATCGAGAAGAACGTGGCGTAACTGCGACTATTATTGAGCGGAAAGGTTTTAATGGCGATGGCACTAATAGCTTTAAGGGCGATGAAGTTTCATGGCGTGCACTTCTTACTAAGTTTGTTACCGAAGAAGAAGAAGGGGTATGAAAAGTTAAATTTACGAACGTGATTAAGGCTATATCAATCTCTTTTTGAATTAGAAGCTGCTATAAGACACTAATTTTGGTTTAAAAATGAAGGATAGTTAGTCTTGTTCGTCTTCATAGCCATAAGCATGTACCGAAATATAATTTAGATTCACTAAGGTACGGTGGAATCTATAAGCTATTTTCTTCAAGCTAAGCAATTAAGCCGTTAGAGTTTATGGCTTTTTTTAATTAGATTTGGCGAGAGCTCGCCACGTTTCCTATTTTAAAGATACGGATGCCATATGAAAACAGTATTTGTAGCAGGCCACCGAGGCATGGTTGGCGCTGCCATTGTTAAACAGCTAGAACAACGTAA
>CETM01032671.1_pt1 | contig 12148 bp, 15 predicted proteins | sample 361451 | NCBI WGS metagenome assembly CETM01 (sample SAMEA2622690, study PRJEB7988) | marine metagenome | isolation source: saline water (ENVO:00002010), including
TCCTGCCGATGGAACAGCTGCAGTTCCGATTGAAGTTGCTACTGCTAGCAACACCACTTGAATGTATTGAAAAAGTGTTAGATCAATTCCAGACATTTGAGCAATAAAGACTGTTGCTAAACCTTGCATGATTGCCGTTCCGTCCATGTTGATCGTAGCGCCAACAGGAACAACAAAAGATGCAACGTTTTGGTTTACGCCTAGGTCTTGATTGACTGTTCTAAGGGTTACTGGAATTGTTGCTGCGCTCGATGAGGTAGAAAATGCAAATAAAGCAACATCTTTCATTTTTCTATAAAAAGTTAATGGATTTAGTCCTCCAATAAATTTTAAGAATAATGAGTAAGTAAAAGTTGCATGAAACAAGAGCAAAGCGATTAAAAGAACAACATAGGCTAAAACGTCTTGGAAAATATCAAGACCATCAGCGATAACAAACTTACCAATTAAGCAAAAAACTCCCAAGGGTGCAAAGCTCATAATCATAACGATAAGTTGAAGAAATACTGTATTTAATTTAGCGAACGAATCACTTAAATTTCCCGTTAAGTGATTTGTTTTATTTAGAGCCAAGCCAAATAGAATGCTAAAAAAAACTATTGCTAGCATCTGATTGTCAGCCATGGCTTGGATAATATTAGAAGGGAAGATTCCAACAATGGTTGAATAGATGCCCTGCCCCTGAGGCAATGAACTTGGAGCAGCCATAGCTATATCAGATGAGTAATTTGAGCCTGGCTGAAATAAAGAACCTGCTATAAGCGCCAAAGAAACAGCAATGCCCGTAGTTAACAAGTAAAAGCCTACTGTTTTAAATGTAAGTTTTCCTAGGGACTGTGAACTTCCTAGAGAGGATATTCCTGTCACCAAAGAGAAAAAGACCAAAGGCACGACTAATAACTTCAGGAGATTCATGAAGATGTCTCCACCCATCTTAAAAATATACTTTTCTACAAAAGCATCTATTGAATTTGGAAATAAATCTGTATAAAAAAGAAAAGAGCCTACAACAAAACCAAGAATCAAACCTATAAGAATGTTTCTGGTTAAGTTTTTTGGCGTATCAATCATTAAATCTCTACCATTTCAAAATCTTCTTTACCAACACCGCAATCAGGACATAACCAATCATCAGGCACATCATCCCACGCAGTTCCTGGAGCAATGCCATCATCTGGCCAACCTAACTCTTCATCATATATTAGTCCACATACAATGCATTCCCATTTTTTATATTCCATTTTATCTCTCTTAGTTATTCTGACTTAAAAAGTCTAATTTAATGAAAATTAAGCAGGCTATAATATCAGATTTTAAAGATCTAATTCATGGAAGTAAAAAGAATTAATAAATGGCTGAATAGTTCAGAATTAAGCGATTGCTTAACAAAAAAAAATATTTTAGATTGGTTGGAAGAGGAAGGATCAATTACTGCAAGAATTTCATCTCATGCTGAATTCAAACTTGAAATCTTAAATGACGATATTGGCGTTGCCGAGGATGAAGAATATATCGCCTTGGAAATACCTGTAGAAGAAGTTCGCATCAGAGAAGTGGTTTTATTTGGAGATCTAGTCCCTCTTGTTTATGCAAGGAGCATTATCCCAGAACTAACCGCGTCAAAAGGCTATCCTGGATTAGGAACTATTGGATCAAAGCCACTTGGTGATTTGCTCTTTCAAAGCAAACTATTTATTAAAACACGTCGAGAGTTTGCACAATTTCAAACCTCTTCCAAAGAAGTTGTCTGGGGGCGAAGGACTCATTACTTTGTTCGAGGATATCCCTTGAGTGTCATGGAGGTATTCTTACTACAATGAATAAGGCGTTGGCCATTTTTGAATTGATGCGACTTGATAAACCCATCGGCATATACCTATTACTTTGGCCGGCATTATTAGCCTTGGTGATTAGTACAAACGGGGATTTTGACTTCGCTGATTTATCAATAGTTATTGCGGGAAGTATTTTGGTAAGGTCAGCAGGCTGTGTTATCAATGACATTTGGGATAAAGACCTGGATGGCGGAGTAGAGAGAACAAAAACAAGGCCAATACCCAGCAAGAAACTCTCAACATATGAAAGTTGGGCTGTTTTTTCAATACTTGGTGTTTTAAGCCTAATTTTACTTAGCTTAACTAATAAAAATACTATTTATGTGAGTATATGCTTTGGTTTAATGATAGTTATATATCCTCTGACAAAAAGATTTTTTATTGGGCCTCAGATTTTTCTTGGTCTTACTTTCAACCCAACAATTATTGTTTACGCGATGACAAATGAGTTGAATAATCCAACAATGATTTTTCTTTACTTTGCAATCGCTTCAAAAACTATTGCCTTTGACTCATTCTATGGATTATGTGACATCGAAGATGATAAAAAATTAGGTATCAATTCAACTCCTTTATGGTGGGGATCAAACACTTTATTGATTATCGCAATCCTGCAATTTACTGTAATTAGTCTTTTACTCATAGTGGGGTTAAAAGCAGGAGTTTCATTTTCTTGGTACATAGGAATAATTTTGTTAAGTGGTTTTTATTTTTATCAGCATAGGCTTGCTTCCCAAAAAAAATTTTTACTAGCTTTTAAAAATAATCATTGGGCATCTTTATATTTACTTATCCTCTCAGTGTTTTGTTTTCTGATAATCTAATTTCATGTCATCTGAAATCAAAAAAATTGATTTACAAGAGAAGCTTTATTCAATAAAAGCAAATAATCCTTTTGAAGATTTTTCATATTTATTAGCAATGGAACAAAGTGACTCTGCATCGGAAAAATCGGGCTGGATTCCAGATCACCTTGGCGAAATCAAAAATAAAAAATTAATAAGCTTTCTCCCTTTATATAAAAAATTTAATAGCTATGGGGAATTCATTTTTGATCATCAGTGGGCAAACGCATTAACTAGGGCTGGTAGAAATTATTATCCAAAATTACTAACAGCTATTCCTTTCACTCCTTGTGAGGGAGATAGAATTTTAGGTCAGGATAATAAATCTAAGTTAAATCTTATTGATGCTGGCATTAAAAAAATGGAAGCGGAGGAAATTGAATCATGGCATATTCTTTTTCCCAATGAATCAGGCAAGAGTATCTTAAGAGAAAGAGATTTTGTTGAAAGATATAATTATAGATTCACCTGGGAAAATGAAAATTTTATTGATTTTGATAGTTTTCTATCTATCTTTACTTCTCGCCAAAGAGCGACCATTCGCAAAGAAAGAAAAGGTATTTCTAAACTAGGGATCGAATTTAAATGCAAAAAACACAATGAAATTTCTGATGAGGACTGGGATTTATTTTATGTATTTTATCAAAAAACCTATTATGAGAGAGCTCAAAATCCATATCTAAATAAAGAATTTTTCAAACTAATTAACACCGCAAATCAATTAGTTAAACCAGTTATTTTCTTTGCCGAAATTGCTGGAGAGCCTATTGGCGCATCACTATGTTTTGAAGGTGTAAATACTTTATATGGAAGGCATTGGGGAGCAACAACAAAAATAAAAAATCTACATTTTGAATGTTGTTACTATCAAGGCATAGAATATTGTATTAAAAATAATCTCAAATTTTTTGATCCAGGAGTTCAAGGAGAGCATAAAATCAGGAGAGGTTTTAAACCACATTTATGCTCCTCATTTCACTATTTTTTAAGAGATGATTTTGGTCAAGCAGTAAGAGATTTTTGTAAATCAGAAAGGTTTCAAATAGAAAATTATATTGAGGCATGCAAATCCTATACACCATTTAACAATAATTATAAAATCAAATAAATGTATAAGACTTTAAAAACAAAAGATCATTTAACAACATGCAGTGCAAATTTTTCTAGACTGAGGAAAATTCTGTGTGATTTTAAAAATGATACTTACACATTTGAAATTCTAAATCATGAACAAAAAAATAAAGCTGAATTTTTAGTAATCTCAAGAACACCACATACTCTTATGATCGAAGCAAAATTTAAAAATAAAAATGCGGTTTTGGTAAATTTTTTGCTGAGGATAAATATTTATACTGATGCAAAGTTAGCGGAGGTAATTTCTTACCAACAAGAAAAACCTGTTCCATTTTTTATCTCTTCTCCATTCACTCAATCACAAGATGAAAAATATCAACAAAACAGAATTCTAACTGAATGGCTTGAAAACATTTTTTTAAATGGAGCAGTTGAAACAAAAGAAATAAATTTTTTGAATCACTGAAAATTTATATAGAATTCTAACTGAGTAGCTTGAAAACATTTTTCTAAATGCAGCAGTTGAAGCAAAAGAAATTAATTACTTGAATGACTAAAATTTTATATCTTCATGGATTTGCATCATCAGCAGATTCAACGAAAGCTAAAGCGCTTGAATATTTTGTTAAAAAAAATACTAGCTCAACCAAGATTTTAATTCCTAATATAGATAATAATATTAAAAATGCTTATCAACAGATTGAAGATATAATTAAAGAAGATTCTCCATCCTCAATTATTGGAAGTTCCTTAGGTGGTTTTTTTGGAACATATTTTTCAGAAAAATATAATCTTTTATGTGTGAATATAAATCCAGCAATTCCGCCAATAGATATGTCTGAATATCTTGGAGAAAATCAAAACTACTCTACTGGAGAAAAGTTTTTTATTGATCAAGATCAGTTGGACTTTTTAGATACGATTAATAAAAAAGTTAGGAACTTAAAAAAGCATCAGAATTTCCTGACCTTGGTTCAGTCTGGAGATGAGGTCCTTGATTATAAGCTTACTATTGAATACTTTTATGGAAGCCAGATTGAGGTGATATTTGGAGGAAATCATTCTTTCGAAGACTTCGAGTCATATATTCCAAAAATACAGAAATTTCTAAATATGCACTAATTTAGTGCATAAATTTTTCTTTTGCTCTATAATTTATCATAAATTGCACATTTTTTGTGCAATTATATTGGCATAGATATTGCATTTAAAAAGTAAGTACTAAAAAATTTTTAGGAGAAATAGAATGTCAAAATATAAAACTTACGAATATATATGGCTTGATGGGTATCAACCCGAACCTTCAATGAGAAGCAAGGTTAAAGCTACTGATGCAAATAGACCACCTGACTGGTCTTTCGATGGCTCATCAACTCAACAAGCTGAGGGCGGAAGCTCAGATTGCTTACTTCTTCCTGTTCAAACATATGAAAATCCTCATGGTCATGACCTCGTTATGACGCAGGTTCAATCGGCTGATCATACTACCCATCCATCAAATTTCCGTGCTTCTGCTGAGGCAGTTGTAACTGATGAATGGTGGTTTGGATTTGAACAAGAATTTTTCTTTACAGATCCTGAAACTGGTGAGCCTCTTGGTTGGGAAAACGGGGAGCCACGAGCTCAAGGTGATTTTTATTGTGGTGTTGGTGCAGGTAATGTTGTTGGAAGAGAAATTTCAGACCATCATTTACAAGCATGCTTAGATCTAGGGATTACATTGACTGGAACTAATGCAGAAGTTGCGCTTGGCCAATGGGAGTATCAATGCCTTGGAAAAGGTATCAAAGCTGCAGATGATCTATGGGTCAGCAGATATATGCTGTATAAAATTGCTGAAGAGTATGGTGTGGGTGTAAATATTCATCCAAAACCTAAAACTGGTGACTGGAATGGCTCAGGAATGCATACTAACTTTTCGAATGAAGAGATGAGATCTCGAGGCTCAGAAGAATTATTTTCGTCTTACTGTGACAAACTGGGTGAAGTCCATGAGGAAGGAATTGCAGCATATGGCTCTGATAATGATATGAGACTTACAGGCCTGCATGAAACTCAAAGTATTGATACATTCTCTTACGGTGTCAGTGATCGTGGTGCAAGTATCAGAATACCTGTTTATACAGTTGAACATAATTGGAATGGCTATCTAGAAGACAGGAGACCAGCTTCAAATGCAGATCCGTATAAAATTCTAGCGCATATTGTTGGGACGTTAACAAAGTAAACTAAAAATTGAATAGCTTGAACACTAATATATACATAAAGCCCTTTCTTGAGGGCTTTATTTTTTAAGTAGCGTTTATGGATTCTGCAGAGTTTAAAGCATTTGATAACTTAAATACTGAAATTATCATTTTGGATGGGGATAATTTTCAATTATTGTGGATCAATGATGCAGCAAAAGCAGCGAACTGGATCAGTGATTCTTCTAAATTTGCTGAAAAAACTATCTCTTCTTTACTTGATAAAGAAACGGGCTTTCAAATCAGTGAGATTCTTAAAAAAACAAGAGAGAATTCAGGATCTGTTACCAGGCGAGACTTTGAAATCGTTCATCAATCTGGAACTTCAAGAACATTAGATCTAACTATAACTTTTTCTGAGAAAAAAAATCTTATTTTTATAGAAGCGGTGAGTATTGATAATCTTAATAAAATAATAGATTCAACAAGAAGCTTTTCAACACAAAAAATAGCTGCAGGCTTAGCTAGAACTTTAGCTCACGAGGTTAAGAACCCTCTGTCAGGAATTAAGGGCAGCGCCCAAATTTTAAAGTCTAAATATGTTGATGATTTTTCAAAAAAATTTTTAAAAATTATTGAAGAGGAAACAGATAGGTTAAATGAAATTGTTACAAGAATATTAACTCCAGCAAAGAAACCAACCTTTGAATATTTTAATTTACATGAGTCTTTGCAAAGAGTATTGGCATTAAGTAATGCTGAATCTCAAGAAAACTTAATCATAGATAGGGATTATGATCCAAGCATCCCTGAAATTTATGGTGATAAAAATTTATTTATTCAAGCATTAATTAACATTACTCAAAATGCGGTTCATGCGTCCACAAATTATGCCGAAGAGCCTTATCTCGGCATTCAAACTAAAATTTCATACAGACAACCGATCAATGGAACCGTTCATAGCACCTTGGCTGAAATTATCGTTAAAGATAATGGCCCAGGAATAAATCCAGAAATTAAAGATCAAATATTCTTTCCAATGATATCTGGCAAGGAAAATGGATCAGGCATCGGATTGTCTATATCTCAAGATATTGTAAGAATCCACGGTGGCGCAATATCATTTGATCGGAAAGATGATCAGACATTGTTCTCTATATTAATTCCTATTTCTAGCATTAATATTAATGGTGCTCAAAGTGCCTAAAGTTTGGATTGCTGATGACGATGAGGCGATTCGCATGGTTCTCGAAGAAGGCCTGAAAAGTGCTGGTCTTGAAATTGTTACCTTTGCTGATGGTGAATCATTGATAGACGCTTTAAATGATAACAAACCAGATTTAATTATTTCAGATATAAAAATGCCGGGAATGCATGGGTATGATTTGCTAAAGCATGTAAAAAATAATTATGACAAGTTACCAGTCATAATTATGACTGCATTTACGGATATGCAAGCTGCGATAGATTCATACGGAGGGGGCGCTTTTGAATATATACCCAAGCCTTTTGATTTAGAGGAAGCAGTTATTACGGTTAAAAAAGCCCTGGAGGAGCATAAAGATACTAAGCCAAAAAAAGTATCTAAATCAGAGATCATTGGTTCGGCTCCCTCAATGCAAATTGTTTTTAGATCAATTGGAAAGCTTGCTAACACAAATGCAACTGTTCTTATTCAAGGAGAGTCTGGGACAGGCAAAGAGCTAGTATCAAAATCTTTGCATAAAAATAGCCCAAGACATGACATGCCTTTTATAGCCCTAAACATGGCTGATATTCCAAAAGAATTGATTGAATCAGAATTATTTGGACATGAAAAAGGAGCCTTTACAGGTGCTGTTGAGCAAAGAATCGGCAGATTTGAACAGGCAAATGGTGGCACGCTCTTTCTCGACGAGATTGGAGATATGCCTCTTGAAACACAAACTCGCTTACTGAGAGTGCTATCTAATAAAGAGTTCTTTCGAGTTGGCGGAGATAAACCAATTAAGGTAGATGTTCGAATTCTTGCGGCTACCCACCAAAGTCTAGAATCACTGGTTGCTTCTGGCACCTTTAGAGAGGATCTTTACTACAGATTGAATGTAATCAGAATTGACGTACCACCTCTGAGACAAAGAAAAGAAGATATTGGTGAACTATCATCTGCTTTTTTAAATAGGCATGCAGATTCATTAATGGATGATCCAAAGGTGCTTTCTCCAGAAGCTCTCCTAGCCTTGACTCAATATGATTGGCCTGGAAATGTAAGGCAATTAGAAAATACATGTTACTGGATTGCGCTCATGGCACCCACTTTAAATGTTGAATTGAGAGATCTGCCTAGTGAAATTATTAATAATGACGAGCTGCCTCAAGCACAAAGTGATGACTGGCGATCAAGTTTTTCTCAATGGCTAGGTGAAATTTATCAAAGCAATTCAGAAAATATGCTTGAAATCATTGAGCCAGCATTGGACAAAGTCATGATTGATTTTGCTTTAGAAAAAACCGGTGGTAAAAAACAAGAGGCAGCAAAAGTTTTAGGCCTTGGTAGAAATACTCTTTCAAAAAAGATTAAAGCACAACAAACTTAATTCAAAGACTGGAATAAATTACCAGCTGAATGGAGCGCATGTAAATCATCGCATCCTCCAATATGATCTTTGCCAAACCATATTTGAGGAACAGATGTTTTTCCAGCCCTTGATGCCATTTCGGCTCTGAGCTGAGAATTAAAATCGACAGAAACTTCTTTATAGGGAATATCCAAACTTTTTAATAAACTTTTTGCTTTGAAGCAATATGGGCAAGTTTTCGTTGTATATATGATTACATCCTTCATGATTAAATTATTAATTATTTTAATTTTATATTCTGCAAAGTATCTCCCTGAACCTCAAACTTTGCCTGCTCAAAAGAAGGTGCGGATAATTTTCCCATAGCATTATTAGAGAATCCAAACTGCTCTTTTGGAATACCAAGAAAATTTTTATCAATTTTCAAATTTTTATTAGCATCAACAAAAAGAGCAATTGCATAGATTCCCTCTGGCAGATCAATAACAAACTCATGGATTTCTTTCATCTCTATAAAACGCTCTATCCCTGAAAATACACCTTCCTCTGAACGCTTTTCGCCTTTAACAGAATAATTGTATGCTTCAGCATTATCATATATAGCTAATGATAATACTCCATCTTTGGTTTGCCCCGATATATTAATGGTTAATTCATCAGCAGAAATATTGAGAGCAAAAAGCAGGATAAGTGGAAAAAATTTAATATAAAAATTCATGGATTATTTTACCTTAACTAGCGGAAGTCCCTCTTGCTGCCAAGCAGTAATTCCCCCTTGCAAAACATGAGTTTTGTTATATCCATACTTTTGCATCTTTTCACCAGCCAAGGCTGCATTTCTTCCCATCTTGCAAATAAACACCAATGAATTTTCTATTTCTTTTAATAATTCATCATTTCTATTATCTAATTCCTCAAAGGGAATATTAATTGACCCAGCTATTGCTCCTGTTTCAAATTCACTTTTAGGCCTTACATCTACCAAACAGGCAGACTCTTTATTCACTAAATTAGTCAGCTGAGTGCAGTCCACTCGATGACCGCCTCGTCTTGTTTCTGATCGAAACCATAGAATAATTGAAAAAAATAAAGGGACAGATAAGTACCAATAATCTATTAAAAATAAATTGAATTCTAGCATTTGCATATTATCGCTTAAAATATATTTATTGGTGAGGTTTATATTATGAAAGATGAAAATTTTTTAGTGCTTGTTCGTCATGGACAAAGTGAGTGGAATGCCAAAAATTTATTTACTGGCTGGAAGGATCCAGGACTGACTCTAGTTGGTGAAAAAGAGGCTTCCAATGCAGGCATCCTGATCAAAGAGAGAAATATTAAATTTTCCATGATGTTTACTTCTGCTTTGAAGCGTGCGCAAATTACAGGCCAAATGATTTTAGAGGGCATAGCTCAAACAGATATTAAGGTTATAAAAAATCAAGCTTTGAATGAGAGAGATTATGGAGATCTTGCTGGTTTAAATAAGGATGATGCCAGAAAAGAATGGGGTGATGAGCAGGTGCATATTTGGAGAAGATCCTATGATGTACCTCCTCCTGGTGGTGAGAGCCTAAAAAATACTGCAGAAAGGGTTTTGCCTTATTTCAATGCTTCAATTTTGCCAAAGCTTTTAGAAGGAGAAAATATTTTAGTGGCCGCGCACGGAAATTCACTTAGATCTTTGGTAATGCAGCTTGATAATTTATCACAGGATGAGGTAGTAGCACTTGAGATTCCAACAGGTGCGCCAATAATTTACTCTTTCGATGGAAGCAAGGAACCAATTTTAAAAGAAAACCTCTTTGAATAAGAAATATCAAATTTTCTCTCACCAAGTTGTTCATTGGTACTTGGATCATGGCAGGCATGATTTACCATGGCGAAAAAAAGTTACCCCCTATAGAATCTGGATCTCAGAAATAATGCTGCAACAAACTCAAGTAAAAACAGTTATACCTTATTTTAAAAATTTCATTAAAAAATTTCCCACTCAAAAAAAATTATCTGAGGCAACCGAAGATCAGATCTTGGCTGCATGGTCTGGTCTTGGCTTTTATAGAAGGGCTAGAAATATCTATGCATCTAAGGAAATTATTAAAAAAGAATATGGAAATAAATTTCCTAAAGAGTTTCATCAAATCATTAACCTACCTGGAATTGGCAAATCAACCGCAGGAGCAATAATGTCATTAGCCTTTCTTGATCCGCATCCAATACTTGATGGGAATGTAAAAAGAGTAATATCAAGATTCTTGCATAAAGACTTGGATTTAAAAAAAGAGACTGAGCTTTGGAAACTATCTAGTGAATTGATTGATAAAGATGATTGCTTCTCATATACACAGGGGATTATGGATTTAGGAGCAACAATTTGCACTCCGTCAAAACCATACTGCAATATATGTCCGGTTAGCTCTCAGTGTTTATCTGCATTTAAAGTGCGCTCAGTGAAAAAAAAGAAAAGCTCTTCGGCAAAAAAAGTAATTTTGATGAATTTTTCATTAATTCAAACTAAAAAATCATTTTTACTTGCTAAAAACGAAAATGAATCCATTTGGAAAAACCTTTGGCTTCCCTTTGAATCTGTTTCTTTAAAAAATCATGTTCAAGATTTTCAATTAATAGCTTCTCAAAATATTCAGCATGAACTGACTCACAGAAGATTAAATATAAATTTAAATACCTATATGTCTTCAAAGGAATTAAAAATAGAAACTAATCAGCAATATAAGTGGATAAAAAAGGATAGAATAGATGAATATGGGTTACCAAAGCCTATAACAAAAGTTATTAAAGAATTATGAGCAAAACTATATTTTGTAAAAAACTTCAAAAAGATTTACCTGCTATGACAATTCCCCCAATGCCAGGGCCTAAGGGCTTAGAGTTAATGGAAACAATCTCTCAAGAGGCATGGGAGTCATGGAAATCTCATCAAACAACGCTTATTAATGAAAAGCACCTCGACTTATCACAAGCTGATGCCCGCTCTTGGTTGCTAGATCAGATGGAGAAATTCTTTAACAATGAAGAAGTTGAACAAGCTTCTGGTTTTAAAGCTTTAGACTAGTGATTCCACCAAGCTGTGTCTGAAAAAGCCCTAATATCCACCTCATGACTCCATGCAGATCGATGCTGTTGGGATATATGATAGAAAGTTTCAGCAACTCTTTCAGGCAGAATCAACCCATCGTGCTCCATGCCTTTAGTCTCTCTGAGTTGTTGAAATAATTCTTTCCCAAGCATCTTGCCCAATGTATCCGGAGCATCAACCATGCCATCAACCACAATATGGGCTACATGAATTCCCTTTGAGGCAAACTCAGCATTTAGAGTTTGACAAAGCATTCTCCTTCCACCCATTGCAGCGGCATGAGAGTGTTGATTCTTGTTTCCGCGCATAGCCGCAGTTGCAGAAGTAACCAAAAATGTACCTGACCCTCTTTTTTCCATGAGTGGCATTAACACCTTTGCTACTCTAAATAATCCTAAGTCAGCCATCCTCCAACCCCACTCAAATTCTTTTACAGTAGTCTCATTTAAAAGCTTCATTCCTGTTTGAGCACCAAGGTTGTATACAAGAACCTCAATTGGCCCCACGTCTTTTTCAATATTTAAAATTAAATCTTCAAGAACATTTTCTTCAA
>CETM01064971.1_pt1 | contig 12133 bp, 10 predicted proteins | sample 361451 | NCBI WGS metagenome assembly CETM01 (sample SAMEA2622690, study PRJEB7988) | marine metagenome | isolation source: saline water (ENVO:00002010), including
ACAATTATATTGTAGTAAGGATTGCTATGGAAAGTTGGTATTTAGTTACGTGTAAGCCTCGTCAAGAAGAGCGAGCATCCACCAACTTACTTAACCAAGGAATTGAGGTGTTCTACCCCAAACTAATCACCGAAAAACTGGTTAAAGGTCGACGTACCGTTAAACAGTCGGCTTTATTCCCTAACTACTTATTTGTTTGCCTTGAGTCACAAAACTGTAACTTTTCTGCGGTAAAAAATACGCGCGGAATTAGCGGCTTTGTATCTTATGGGGCAAATTATCAAATTGTACCTACAGCCCTAATAGAACAGCTTAAGAGTGAGCGTTTACAGACTAATGATTCTACTATACCTAAAACGGGTGATGTAGTTAGCGTAAATAACAGTTCGTTTAATAATATCAAAGCTATTTACAAAGAGTCTGACGGCGATATGCGTAGTATTTTGCTGATCAATCTACTTAATAAACAAGTAGAAATGAGCGTAGATAACAAAGACATAAAACAATACTAGCAAAATACACAGCTTCGGCTTTATGCGAAAATTTTATTAAGTATCAGTACGTAGGAACTGCAACCTAGGGGCGGAAGCGTGCCCGAAGAGCTATATAAGCAAATATTTTTGCTTTCAAGCTGAAGCGAGAGGAGCTCTGCGACGAACTGAAACGTGAAGCGTGCCCGAAGGGCTAGACAAGAAAAATGTATTTCGGTTGAATTTTACCTAGGGCCTATTGGGCACTTTTTATAAAAAGTACTAAATCAAGTAATTACAATGAGATAGTCTAAATTGACTGTCTCAAAATGGAAAAAAGTGTCTCAGTGGGTTGTAATACCACTGAGATACTAAATTGTTAAAATGCACTTTCTGGTTATGTGGTTGTTCATTGAATGAGCCAACTTTGTTTAAATCATTATAACCGCTGAATTACTAACCTTGCACCTTGTTGACCAAATAATTTTATATCAAGAGATATCGCTCAATGGGCTAAGGTTTGTAATAGTATGCCTTGCTATATTATTATTAAACGGAATATTTATTATTTACTATGGACTACTGATGTCTTTCTTCCGCAAGCTTTTTTCTAATAAATTTATGCGTAATGTTGTGATTGTTGCTTCAGGCGCTGCAGGAGCACAAATGATTACAATGTTATTCATGCCCCTAATTACTCGCCTTTACAGTGCTGAAGCTTTTGGTTTGTTAGGTGTTTTTACCGCAGTATTAGCTGTAATATCTCCCGTTGCAGCGTTAGCATACCCAATAGCTATTGTTTTACCCAAAGGTGATGATGATGCAAGAAGTATTGCAAAATTGAGTTTACTAATCGCTTCTGTCGTCTCAGTAATTACTTTTATTGTAATTTTTTTAACAAAAGAACAATTAATAACTTTGTTTAATCTACAGGCAATTAGTAGTTATTTATTGCTTCTTCCCGTCGCTTTATTTTTTTCAGCAACACAACAAATAATGCAGCAATGGTTAATTCGCAAAAAGCAGTTTAAAGTTACTGCCCGCGTAGCAGTTAGCCAGTCATTGATAATTAATAGTCTGAAAGCAGGAGGGGGGGCATTCAACCCTATTGGTGCGATATTGATTCTTGCTGCAACAATGGGGAATGCTCTATATACAGTGCAATTGTGGTTCGGGTCACAAAAATGGTCTGTTGAAACTGATAGAATTAATTATGGCAATAGTGTTAAAAGCGATTTGAAGAAACTTGCTCATAAGCACAAAGATTTTCCTTTATATAGAGCTCCACAGCAATTTATAAATGCTTTGTCACAAAGTTTACCCGTAGTTTTGTTAGCAAGTTTATTTGGGCCAGCATCAGCTGGTTTTTATACTTTGAGTAAAACTGTCATGGGGGTGCCATCGGCACTTATTGGTAAAGCGATTGGTGATGTATTTTATCCACGTATTACCGAAGCCGCACACAATAAAGAAAATTTATTTAATTTGATACGTAAAGCAACAATTATGCTGGCAGTAGCAGGTTTTATACCATTTTTCATTATTGCTGTTTTTGGAATTGAGTTGTTCCGTTTTATTTTTGGTACTGAGTGGAGCGAGGCAGGTGAGTATGCCAGGTGGTTATCTCTATGGTTGTTTTTTGGGTTTATTAATAAACCTAGTGTGGTCGCTCTAGCAATCCTTGGTCTCCAAAAATTTTTGCTATGCTATGAGGTTGTTAGTGTATTTTTAAGAGCGTTATCTTTATATATTGGCTTTTCTTTTTACGAAAACGATAAAGTGGCAGTAGCAATTTTTTGTATGTCAGGTGTATTTCTAAATATTTACCTTATCATAAGTACATTAATTAAAAGCAAGGTTGTAGAACATGAGTGATTATCTTTTTAGTAGCTTGCAACAAACGGAAGGTAAGCTAGCTCAAATAATTAAAAATATCTATGATATTGAACCTCCGGAGACACGAGAATTTCATGGTAAATGGGGAACGTTAGCCGTTAGTCAAGGCTATTATAATGGGTTCAAGCCTTACGAGACGGAGCAGCATATCTTTATTGTTATAGGTGGCCCTGTTCTTTATTTTCGAGATAATGATTTTTTAGTTGAAAATGACTCTTATATTGCAAGTAAAGCCATTTATGAACGATGGATTATTGAAAATAAGATGCAGTGGGATGAAGATTTAAGCGGGCCATTCACGATACTTTTAATAGATAAAAAAGATAAAAAAATTAAAGTTGTAACTGATTTAATGGCATTCATTCCAGTTTATGCCCACCAAACCAGTAAGTTCTTATTTGTTGGTACACATGTTGATGCCCTATCGAACGCAACTAAAGAAAGCAGGAATTTTGATATTGTCTCATTGGCTGATTTTATCTTAAATGATGTAGTTACTTATCCATACACTACCTATAAGAATATTTACCAGTTAGCTCCATCGAGTCAGATTACACTTAGCGGTGAGACTAACCTTTTTAAGGTGAGAAGTTACTGGGAACCTAAAGAGTGTAACCCATACACCAATGTAAAAGAAGCATCTAAAGCTCTGAGGGGAGGGGTGGATGGTTATGTTAATCGTGTAACAAATAAAATGAGCAAAGTGGCTCAGTTTATTTCAGGTGGCGAGGATTCTCGTGCATTATCAGGAATGTTACCTTCTCATTTACAAAGGGACGCATATGTTTTTTTAGACTCTATGAACGTTGAAGGGAAGATTGCAAAGAAAGTTGCAGATAGATACAATGCAAAGTTTATTGTCGGTTTCAGAGAGAAAACACACTATTTAAATATTTTACCTGAAGCCAGTAAACTTGTTGGAATGGGACATCAATATCATCATGCCCATAGTTTGGGATTTGATAAAAAATTTAAGTTGGCTGAGTATACCGCCGTCTTTGGTGGGTATTTATCAGATTCGCTTTTGAAATCACCTTACGCTTTGAGTTACACCAACACTGGTAGGTACCCTTTTATCCCTGATGTTTTTAAAAAAGGTGAGACTCAAACTCAAAAAATAACTAGTCCTTTAATTAACGAGGGTATTTTATGTGCAATTAATAAAAGACGTTTAGCTCGCTTTAAAGTTATAAAAAAATTGAGGCCTATATCTGCTCATGAGTGGTTTGTTCTTTACCCCGCAACCATGAGAACTGCTATACCTAATCTTTATACTACTCGCCGATTATTTAGAAGCTACGAACCATTTATGTGCAAGGAGTCTGTCAAAATTAGCGCAGCTTTGCCTACTCGATGGAAAAATAATCGTCGTTTATTTAATTATGCGATGAAACCTTACCTCACCGAAAGTAAATGGATGTTACATGCTGATGGGCGTTTCCCTTATTTTCCTTGGTGGGTTAATAGCCCTATACAGTTTTGTATATGGTTATGCCGTCATGTAGCTAAACGAATCGGTAATGCGAAAGAGAATCAAGGCCCTTGGGGTGACTGGATAAAAATGTCTCAAAGCGTTGAGTGGAAAAAAATAGTTGATAATCATTGCGAAAATATTGAGTATATAGGTTTTGAAGAAAATGATTGTAATATCCGCAAAATATTAACTTCAGATAAATTACCACTATTAAAAAAAATTAACTTATTGCAAGTATTATCTAATTATAAAAGTACTAATAAGTGAGTTATACCTTATTACATACTTTTAGTCTGATATTTCAAATTTAAGTGAAGGTCTAAGGCTATTACTAATATATTAGAAAAAAAGTTTTTGGCAGTTGTAATTTATTTATACTTTGCTTTAAATCTTCTACCGCACACAATGCAGCTGGATTTGTTCCCTGTTAGTATTAACTATATACTTTTTGGTTTTTTTATTTTATGTACTTTTCATAGGTATAAGCTTTCGATAACAAAAGATACTTACCCAATGATGCTTTTAGTATTATTGTCAATTACTAGCATTGCTTATGCACCAGATAAGTTAGATGCGGTGAAGCAAGTTTTATCTTTAATTTTTGTTTGTCTAATAGGAATGCGAGCTAGTAATATATTCACAGCTGGTAATATTACACTGCTTATAAAGTCATTTTCTCTCTTATGTGTTGTGTACGTAATAATTTCTTTTTTTACATTATCAATATTGAGAGACTGGGAAGGGGCTTATATTGGTCTATCTGGTAACAGACATAACTCTTCTTTTTTACTAGGGCTTATGGCATTAATCAATATAGTTAATTTAGTTAACTTTAGAGCTTTGCTTTTTAAGTTGCTATCTTTATCATTATTTTTTCTTTGCAACTATATCATTTTTGAAACAACAGCAAGAATAGGTTATTTCCTTCAGATTGTATTCCTTATATTTTTTATACCTTACTTTATAGTTAGCTCGTCAAAATTAGTTAAGTCTTTAATTATATTTTTTTTAGTGTGCTCATTTATCTTCCTGCTTAGTCTAGATTCTGTGCAAGAATACATTATATTCTCTATTGAAAGAGGAGCTACAGGGAGAAATGAGATAAATGAAGTACTCCTAGACTTTTTGAGCTTTCATGGTGGTTTGTTTTATCTGTTTGGTTTTGGGTTTGGTTCTTTAGAACATTACAGTTTGCTTTCGAAGCTTTTTATTCGAGATGCAAACAATATAATTGCAGCACTCTTTACTTTAGGAGGACTAGGTGTTTGGCTTTATATATTAATATTTTATAAAATGATTAGATTTTACTTTTCAAACCTATTTTGTTTAGAAAAAATAATATATAGCACATTTTTTTTCGCGATCTTCCTTATACCATCCGAGACAACTTGGTTTAACTTTAACTATGTGTACACCTTCTTTATGTATTTCTTTTATTTCATAGCATTTAAGGACGATAATTATGTTTATAAAAAAAGATAGCAGGGTTCTTGTAATTGTATCTAGCTTATCTAAAACTTCATTAGCCTCTTCTGAGAGAGCGATTTACTTGACTAAAACACTTGTAAATAATGGAATTAACGTTACTGTTTTAACCGTTGCCGATGATGACATTGAGGATTTCGATGGAAAAGTTAAAGTTTATCAATGCTTAAGTATTACTCCTATATTCAAAAGTAAGTTTCTAAATCGAGTATTATCCCCTTTCCCTGATAGTTCATTTTTAAGGCTTTGGAAAAGTAAGAAAAAAATTTTAAAAGAACTAGGTACTAATTGGGATGTTGTAATTAGCTCAACTCCACCTCATTCAATAAACTTTATAGCAGCATCAATTGTCAGCAAGTCTAATGCTAAATGGATTATTGATTTAAGAGATGCTTGGCAAGGTAATAGGCTCCATAAATATGGCACTCATTTCCATGAGTTCATCTCAAATCTAACATATAAGGCTTATCTAAATCGTTGCGATTTAGTTATAGCCAATACACAAAAACTAAAAGATGAAATTTTAAAGCATGGAATAGATACTGAAGTTAGAACTGTACCTAATGGCTACCCCAGAGATTATTATTCAACTAGGGTTGTAAGTACTAAATATGACTACCTGTACAGCGGGTCACATTACGGTTTTAAAGCTGTGGGTATCATTAATCAACTGCTTTCAAGATCTGATTCTGAGGTTAAAGTAGCTTTTCTTGGCGATAAGTTTAGAAATATTGGAAGTTGTTATAGTCTAGGTAAAGTACCATCAAAAGATGTACCTAATTACCTGTATAGTGCTGCAGTTTTAGTTTTATATCTACCAAAAGAAGAGAAAGGATCTGCTAGAATATTATTAAAAGCTTATGGCTATGCAAAAGCAGGAAAACCTATCATTTATATAGGGCCTCAGAATGCTACATATGAATTTTTAAATGAATACTCCAATGTCATCCAAGTTCACGAAGATGATCCAAGCTCCATGTTGAAAGCTATAAAAGTTATTAAAAATAAAGAGTACAAAGTGAATTTAAAAGGCATTAATGCAGATTTTTCGTATGAAAAAAACTTTGAAACTAAGTTAATTGCGGATTTAAAAGAAGAATGATAGTTCTAATTAATGCCACGGCCGCTAAAAATGGAGGGGCCTTGACTATATTAAATGGTTTTATTGAAAGTAAAGAAAGGGACAAATCTAATCATTATATTGTTATGTCGCCAATTGAACCAAAAAAGAAATATAAAAATGTAACTTGGATTAAGAAAGAAACGTCAGGCATTGCTACTTTGTTATTTACTCTTTTTACTTCATGGTTTTATTGTAAATTTTATAAATGTGAAAAAATCGTGAGCTTTTCTAATATAAACACCTTATTTCCATTGAAGTATAAAGTTTCTTATTTTCATAATATCTTGATATTTGAAGGAAAGGGGGTTAAATATTTTATCCTTAGAAATATAATTAAGTATTTTGGTAAAAAGTCCTGTGTATATATTGTACAAACCTCATATGTAAAAAAAATATTTATAGAAGCAGCAGGCTATGGGTATAACATTAAAATATGTTGGCCAGGTATATCTATACATGCTCCAAAAAGCAAAGCTAGTAGTAATAGTTATATAAATAAAATAGATGATGGGAAACTAAAAATACTGGTTCCTATTACTAATATCCACTTAGTACATAAAAATTTTGAGTTGGTGCAGAGTCTAGCTGATTTTTTAGCTGGAAATAACATCGTATTAATTGTTACCGCAGATTCTAACTTGAAACTAAGTAATATTAACTTTATCGGAATGCAAAGCAGGGACTCCTACCTAGCTTTACTTGACGCAGTAGATGCAACCTTAATTACGTCTACTTTTGAAACTCTATGCTTACCCATATTTGAATCACTAGTGAAAAATAAGCCCGTATATGTATATGATGCACCATACGTAGATGGCTTATTTGATGACTTTGGAACAATCCCTGGATTAATTAGATTTAATAATGAAGAAAATTTGAAATTAAAGTTAAGTAACTTTTCAAAGGTAGATATTGACTTTGAAGGGGACGTTTATAGCCCTGCTAACTGGGATTTTTAAAAAAGAGTGCTTACAATGTTTAAAGAAAAAACACTATTAATAACTGGCGGTACAGGCTCATTTGGTAATGCAGTATTACGTCGCTTTCTAAATACCGACATTAAAGAAATTCGCATTTTTTCACGTGATGAAAAAAAACAAGATGATATGCGAAAGCATTTTCAATCAAATAAGTTAAAGTTTTATATTGGTGATGTTCGCGATAGCCAAAGTATTAATTCAGCTATGCGCGGTGTTGATTATGTTTACCATGCTGCTGCGTTAAAACAAGTCCCGTCATGTGAATTTTATCCGCTAGAAGCGGTTAAAACGAATGTATTAGGTACAGAGAACGTGCTAGAAGCGGCTATCGAAAATAATGTTGAGCGTGTAGTGTGTTTGAGTACCGATAAAGCAGTGTACCCAATTAATGCTATGGGTATTTCAAAAGCTATGATGGAAAAAGTGATTGTGGCTAAAAGCCGAAATCTAGAACACACCAATACCACAATTTGCTGTACCCGTTATGGTAATGTGATGGCGTCGCGTGGTTCGGTAATTCCTTTATTTATTCGCCAAGTTGTTAATAATGAGCCAATCACCATTACCGACCCAACCATGACCCGCTTTATGATGACTTTAGACGATGCGGTTGACTTAGTATTACATGCTTTCGAAAATGGTAGAAATGGCGATATTTTTGTACAAAAAGCACCCGCAGCAACTATCCAGGTGTTAGTAAACGCATTACTAGAAATGCTTAAAAAACCAGAGCATGTTGTAAACGTGATTGGTACTCGCCACGGTGAAAAACTGTTTGAAGCCCTATGTAGTCGTGAAGAAATGTTTGTAGCACAAGAGCAAGGTGAATACTTTAGAGTACCTGCGGATAACAGAGACTTAAACTACTCAAAGTTTTTTGAGGAAGGCGACTCTGACTTATCTAAAGTAGAAGATTACAACTCACACAATACTGAGCGTTTAGACGTTGAAGGTATGAAACAACTACTGCGTAAGCTTGATTTTATGCGTGAAATTGAATCTGGAAACATAATTGTTCCGGAGGGTGTGTAAGTATGAAAGTATTGATTTTAGGGGCTACTGGCATGCTGGGTTACAGCCTGTTTAGCAACTTAATTGAACATACAAATTTGTCGGTATTTGGTACGGTTAGAAGTATTGCTGGTAAAGAGCATTTTTTTAAAGACAGTCAGCGGCAATTAATTACTGGTGTTGATGTTTACGACATTAAAACCGTGCAGCACGCAATTGAAATAGTTAGCCCCGACGTAGTAATTAATTGTGTGGGCTTAATTAAACAACATGGCATTTCAAAGCAGCACATAGATGCCGTTAAAATTAATACATTGCTGCCGCATGAGTTGGCCAATATTTGTGATCAAGTTAATGCAAAATTGATTCATTTTTCTACCGACTGTGTTTTTACCGGTGATGTTGGTTTATACACCGAAGAGTCATTACCTGATGCGCGTGACTTGTATGGTAAATCAAAGTGTTTAGGAGAAGTGAGCTATGGCAAACACCTAACGCTACGAACCTCGATTATAGGGCATGAGCTTACTTCTGCCGTAAGCTTAGTAGACTGGTTTTTATCGCAAGACGAAAGCACTAAGGGCTTTTCTAAGGCAATATTCTCGGGCTTGCCTACCTGCTATATAGCGAAGCTGCTGGTAGAGTATATTTTACCAAATCCAAGGGTCACAGGCCTATTGCACTTATCGGTGGACCCAATTGATAAGTACACGTTATTGCAGTTAATTGCCAAGCAATATCAAAAGAAGATCACTATTGCTGAGTCGCAAGAGCTCGTGATTGATCGATCTTTAAATTCAGATAAGTATAGGCAGATAACCCAGTTTAATCCACCGCCGTGGAGCGAGCTTGTTGAGTTTATGTATACAGATTACGTAAAAAGGTATAAAGCATGAAAAAGTTAAAAGTTGTTACAGTTGTAGGTACTCGTCCAGAGATTATTAGGTTGTCATGCACCATAGCAAAGTTAGATGAGTTTTGTGAACATGTTTTAGTGCATACTGGACAAAACTATGATTACGAACTAAATCAAATATTTTTTGAAGACCTTGGCATTCGTGCGCCAGACATATTTTTAGAATGTGCAGGTGCGACAGCCGCCGAAACTATGGCGCAAGTGATTAGTAAAGCCGATGCTATGTTTGCTGAAGTAAAGCCAGATGCAATTTTAATATTAGGCGATACTAACAGTGCAATGGCTGCTATTCCGGCTAAACGAAAAAAAATTCCTATTTTTCATATGGAAGCAGGTAACCGCTGTTTTGACATGCGCGTACCCGAAGAAATTAACCGTAAAATAGTAGATCATATTTCTGATGTTAACATGCCTTATACTGATATAGCGCGTGAATACTTATTAGCCGAAGGCCTCAAGCCCGATCTAATTGTTAAAACGGGCAGCCCAATGGATGAAGTGTTAAATCGCTATGCAGATAAAATTGGTAATGCCGAAATCTTAAGCACGCTGGGTTTAACACCTGGAGAGTACTTTGTAGTAAGTGTACATAGAGAAGAGAATGTAGATTCGGAGACAAACATTCACAGTTATGTTAATGCTTTGAATGCCATTGCTGAAAAATACAAGTATACTATTATAGTGTCGACTCACCCACGAACCAGAAAGAAAATTGATTTACTTAATTTAGAATTTCATCCCTTGGTTAAGTTATTAAAACCACTTGGTTTTAGTGATTACGTAAAACTGCAAATGGAGGCGAAAGTGGTATTAAGCGATAGCGGTACGATTACCGAAGAGTCGTCTATTTTAAACTTTCCTGCCATTAATATTAGAGATGCACAAGAGCGTCCAGAAGGCTTTGAAGAAGGGACTGTTATGTTTACTGGTATGAATGTAGAGAGGATACTTCAAGCCCTTGAAATACTTGATAAGCAACCACGTGGTGAACATAGATTAATTAACAAAGTACAAAACTATATTGCTCCTAATGTGTCTGACAAAGTATTACGAACCATTATTAGTTATACCGACTATGTAAATAGAGTGGTGTGGAAAAAATATTAATGAATCTTGCTTTAATCATTGATGACTTCCTGCCAGATAGTACTCGAGTGGGTGCTAAGATGTTTCATGAGCTCGCCCTTGAGCTCATGGAGAATGGGCATAATGTAACGGTAATTACCCCTGCGGTAGGGCAAGTAAAGAGCTTTACTGAGCAAAATGTAGAGGGAGTAAACGTTTGGCGCTTTAGCTCTGGCCCGATCAAAGATGTGGGTAAAGTAACACGAGCATTAAATGAAACGTTACTCTCATTTAGAGCTTGGTGGGCTATAAAGAAAAATGTTAACGAGCACACATTTGATGGAGTTATTTATTACTCGCCTTCTATTTTTTTTGGTGGTTTGGTTAATAAAATCAAAAAACGCTGTAAATGCCCATCTTACCTTGTATTAAGAGATTTATTTCCTCAATGGGTAATTGATGCCGGGATGATTAAAAAAGGTTCTTTGATTGAAAAGTACTTTAGATTTTTTGAACATCGCTCTTACCGTGCTGCAGACACTATTGGCTTAATGTCTGAGAAAAACATTGAAGTATTTACGCAAAGTAACCACGCAGCTTATCCCACCGAAATTTTACGCAACTGGGCAGAAACAACACCAAGTAACATTGTTACCAGCGGTAACTCTATTCGTACTCAGCTACAACTAGAGAATAAAGTTATTTATTTTTATGGCGGCAATATTGGCCATGCACAAGATATGGCAAACTTAATGCGCTTAGCAAAAAATATGCAGCATTGTAAACAGGCGCACTTTTTATTTATTGGCCAAGGCGATGAAGTGGGATTGATAAATCAGCTTGCTCAACAGTGGCAACTCATTAATTACAGCTATTTACCCTCAGTGAATCAGAAAGAATTTAAAGAAATTCTAGCTGAAGTAGATGTTGGTTTATTTTCATTATCAGCAGAGCATACAGCGCATAACTTCCCAGGTAAATTATTGGGCTATATGGTTCAATCTCTTCCAATTTTAGGGAGTGTAAATGAAGGCAATGATCTTAAAGAATTGGTTAACTCAAATAAGGCTGGGTTTATCACTACTAATGGTGATGATGAACAGTTATTGAAAAATGCCATAGCACTATATGAAAAACCCTGCTTACGTAAACAGCTAGGCCATGAAGCATATGGGTTGTTAAAAAATGAATTTTCAGTTACTTCTATCGCTGCTAACATTGTTAAAAAATTAAAAGAGAAATAATGAGGAAAATAACTCAATCAGATATCGAGCTTTTATTTGAGCAGGCTAGTCACTCCCCTAGAAGAAGAGCTCACCTTAATTTACATGCTAGCTTTGATGATAAAGTTCAAAGGCTATATATAGCAATGCTTGAAGGTAGTTATGTAGGACCGCACTACCATGCTTTAGCGCACCAGTGGGAAATGTTTATAGTGCAAAACGGGATATTAAAAGTAATGCTGCACCATAAAGATGGCTCTGTAATAAGCTCTTTTTTGGTAGGCGATGAACAAGATACTCAAGCCATTGAATTTAAACCGGGCGATGTTCATAGCGTAGAATGTGTATCGGAGCAGGCACTAATGCTAGAAATAAAAGAAGGCCCGTTTATTGAAGAGCGTGCGAAAGTTTTATTAAAATAAGAAAATTTATTTATCAAATTGATCCCGAATTCAGATAATAAGTGCACCACTCATGGTTAAACGGTGAG
>CETM01046837.1_pt1 | contig 12126 bp, 13 predicted proteins | sample 361451 | NCBI WGS metagenome assembly CETM01 (sample SAMEA2622690, study PRJEB7988) | marine metagenome | isolation source: saline water (ENVO:00002010), including
AAAAAGAATCATATATTAAATCTTTACTGTAGCGTAACCCTTTACAGCTTCAGTTCCGTCTTTTTTTATAACAGCAATATTTAATTTAATCATGTTATTTTCAATGTTTGACACTATACTAGTTGCAGTTATATTTTCATTCATGAATATTGGGAGTTTAAACTTAATATCTATTGACCCTTCTTCCAACCATGCTTCACCGAATTCATTGAACAAAAATTCACTTAAAAATGCACCTATCATCATTCCGTGAGCTATAGTTTGTTTAAACATAGATTTAGACGCAAAATTTTGATTAATATGAATAGGGTTTTTATCTCCACTTGCTTCAGAATACATAGTCACATCATTTTGAGTGATTATCATGGAATGAGGTTTCAATATGTATCCTTGAGTATATTTTTTCATGATATAAGTAAATTACACTGCGATTTATGAGAAAGAGATTTTTGTGAATTGTAGATTTTTATGTTAATTGAAATTAATTGATTTCCTGATCTGACTAAATTTTTAGTTATTTCGGCAAAAGCATGAATTTTAGAATTTTGTTGTATTGGATCTGAAAATTCGATTTTTTGTGAAAGATGAATAGTTCCATCTGGCAGAGAGTATTTTTTAAATATTTCTCCAAAAATAAGAGCAGTTGGAAAAAATATAGGAGTATGCTTAGTTTTATTAATATTCCCTTCACTTTTGACACTTTTCATGTATAAGTGTAATAAATCTGAAGACAAAATAATTTCGTCATCAATTAAAATAGTATTTATTTTTACTTCACTTAATTTCATTGGCCATGGAACTAAATATATAATAAATTATATATTATTTTATCCTAAGTTAATTTATTTTATATATATGATATATAATCTTTCAGAAATGTTTAAGCAATCACTCGGATTTAGCAAGCAATTCGTGATAAGCAATTCTAAGTATAACTATTACGATATAGGAAACGTTAAAGTACGAAAATCTGTGATTGATTTAACTAAAACAGATAAAGGTATATGGTTATCGGGTACGATTCCCGTGGGTATTGAGTTGAATTGCTCAAGATGTTTAGAACCAATTGATCTTGATCTTGATATTAATTTGAACGAAGAATTCCTAGTCGAAGATGGATTTATCAATGAAGATGCATTTACTATCGATAAAGATAATCATTTAAGACTACATGAATGTTTGAGAGAATATATAATAATAAACATTCCTTTAAAACCAATTTGTTCTAAAAAATGTAAATTAATGAATTCCTAAGTAGTTTGTAATCTGACAAATTTAATGTAATATATATCTTGGATTTTAAATATGGCACCATTACCTAAGAAAAAACATTCGAAAAAAAGAAAAAAAGACCGGGCATCGCATTTCGGAATTAAAAACGTTCCTTTGACTAAATGCAGTGAACCTGGGTGTGGCGCTTTTATTGTCCCGCATTCTGCTTGCCCTGAGTGTGGAGTATATAAAAGTCAACAAATTTTAGATTAATAATATATATATATAATGATTGAAATGGATAAAACATTAGAATCAAATTCTAATTCAGCATTTATTTTCCCTGGTCAGGGAAGTCAAAAAGTCGGTATGGGTAGAGATTTACTAGATATAGATGTTTCTGCCGACGTTTTCCAAAGAGTAGATGATGCTCTTGATCGTAAATTAAGTGACATTATATTCAACGGCCCAGACGATGAATTGATGCTAACTAAAAATGCTCAACCAGCCATTATGACTGTTAGTATTGCATGTTATGAAGCTTTGAAATTAAAGATTGGAGATTCTTTTCCAATCCCTAAATACGTTGCAGGACATAGTCTAGGTGAATATACGTCTTTATATGTTTCTGGAGCATTAAATTTAGAAGAAACTGCTAAATTAGTCTCATTAAGAGGAGAATTAATGCAAGATGCCTGTGATCAAAACCCAGGTACTATGGCTGCAATTATAGGTTTAGATGAAAAAGCGGTATATGAAATTAGCAGGCAGACAGGAACTTATGTTTCTAATATTAATACTGATTTACAAACAGTAATTAGTGGTGACAAAACAGCTATTGTTTCGGCAATAGATTTGGCAACTTCTAGAGGAGCCAAACGAGCCATACCACTTAAAGTTGCAGGAGCTTTTCATTCAGATTTAATGAAGCCTGCTGCTGAAAAAATGCAAAATTTCATACATGATTTGCAATTTTCAACCCCGTCAATCCCTATAGTGGCTAATTGTAGCGCAAAACCATTAACTGATGTTTCTGAAATAAAAAAAGAATTAATTACACAGATTACAAATTGTGTAGATTGGAATAAAAGCGTTAAATATATGGTCAACCACGGAGTTGATTCTTTTGTAGAATTTGGCCACGGTGGAGTTTTAGGAAACATGATTAAGCGAATAGATTCTAAGTCTAACATAGCTTCTGTTGATACAACTGACTCAATTAACACATTAACTCAATAAATGAGTTTGAAACCTGATCAGCCTTATTTTTACGGTAGAAGGACTTTTTCAAGAATCTTAACTCTGCAATATTTGTACAAATTAGATATAATCCCCGGATTTAATAATACTAAAATAACAATGAATGACGCTTCAGCAATATTGAATGAAATTCAGATTGAAGGATTTACAGATAGTATTTCAAATTATGAAACAGAAGATATTAAATATGCTAATGAATTATTAAACGGTGTAAATAATCAAAAAAATACAATTGATTCTATAATAGAGACTTTTGCTACTACATTTCCATTGAAAGACTTGCCAATAATTGATAAAAATATCTTACGCATTTCGATTTATGAAATTAAATATGTTAGTTTAAAGACAGAGATAGCCCTAAATGAGGCGATAGAAATAGCTAAAATATTTGGATCTGAGAAATCTTCTTCATTTATTAATGGAGTATTAGATTCTTTTATCCAACAAAATATAAAAAAATAAGGAGATATCATGAGTTTAGAAGATAGATTGAAAGAAATTGTTACCGACAAATTAGGAGTTGAAGAAAATCAAGTGGTTCCTTCGGCGTCATTTATGAATGATTTGGATGCTGATTCATTAGATTTAGTTGAATTGATAATGGCATTTGAGGAAGAATTTAGCACAGATGACAACCCTGTCGAAATATCAGATGAAGATGCAGAAAGTATTTTAACAGTTCAGGATGCTTTGGACTTCTTGAAAAAGAAAGGAATTTCATAAATAAATCTTATTAAGAAATTAACCTTTTAATAAATAGAAATTGTAATTATTTTTCATTATTATTTATTTTTAATTATAAATAATAACTTATGGATGTAATTACAAATTTTCTAACTGATTTAAGAGCATTTTTTGGATTTTCGTTGCCATTAATACTGAGTGTTTATTCAATTAGTTTTTTAGCTTTCTATTTTTTCGGTTTTAATAAGACAAATCTGCGAATTAATTTTACTTTAACTTTGATTTTGTTTTTTGCGTTATTTATACTGGGCAATTTAAAAGCTGAAAATGAAATCACCAAATATTTTGTCTATACTTCTGATAATTCACTTGGAGGAAGTTTAGGGCAGCAACTCCAATCAAATTCAATTATTGCATTTTATTCTACAAGTTTATTTTTTGTATTAATAATTTTGTTATCTATAAGTCCCAAAAATGTTATCAAAGCTTTTTTGAATTCTGGACTGATCTTTATAATGATCGTCACACTGGGCATAAGATCATTCTTATCTTTATCTCAAAAATTTGGTAATAAAGACAAGATATATATATCCAATAATCCCACACCACAAAAAATAATTTCACCACAATTTACAAACAATTCTGATGAGTCTGTTAACTCGTCAAATGATGATGAATTAAACCCTGACAATTTTAATGATAATAATATACCTCAAAATAATTTTTCAAAACTTGATTCTGAAAGTAATTCTAAGTGGTTTCAAAAGAAATCAAACACATATAAAAATGATGATATTTTGATTAAAAACAAAGATAATAGTACTAGTTATTTTAATTCACAAGACTCAGAAAATTCTAACTACAACTTAAATATTCCAGATTCTAAAATTTCTGATGAAAATCTTAATTATATACCTAATTCCACAAATTTAAATAATAATTTAAAAAAGGAATATTTACCTTCTATTGATTTGCTGAGTGATCTCGAAGAAGTTTCAATTTCACAGGAAGAAATAGATGAAACTGCTGAGAATATAAAAAAAACATTGGATCAATATGATGTTGAAGTGGAAATAGGTCAAGTGCAACCAGGCCCTGTGGTGACCTTATATGGATTGATCCCTGGTTGGATTAAAAAATCAAAAAAAGAAAAACAATTTGATTCTGAAGGTAATCCTTTGGTTGATGAAAAAGGGAAACAAATTTTAAAAGAAGTAGAAAGAAAAAATAGAGTGAAAGTTGATTCAATATTTGCTCGCGAAAAAGATTTATCTTTAGCTTTAAAAACTCCTTCCATAAGAATTGAGACTCCAGTACTTGGGGAATCCTTGGTTGGGATAGAGGTTCCTAATCCTAACCCAGGAGTTATAGGAATAAAATCAATGTTAAAATCAACCGATTATCAAAATATTTTTAAAAAACATGATTCTTTGCCTATTGCTTTAGGTAAAGGATCAGGAGGAGATAATATTTCTATAGACTTAACTAAAATGCCTCATTTATTAATTGCGGGTGCTACAGGTAGTGGTAAAAGTGTATGTATGAATTCTATTGTATCTAGTTTGATATATAGTAAATCACCTGATCAATTGCGCTTGATGCTTGTAGACCCTAAAAGAGTAGAATTAACACAATACAACGGAATACCTCATATGATTTCTCCGGTTATAGTTGAATTGGATTCTGTAGCTAAAATATTTAGAGGAGTAATAAATGAGATGTTTAAGAGATATAAACTAATGGAATCCAAATCAGTTCGAAATATTTCAGAATTAAATAGTAAATTTCCTAATTCTATGCCATATTTAGTAATAGTAATTGATGAGCTTGCTGATTTAATGATGACCAGTGGAGCAGAGATAGAAAGATCAATTTGCAGATTAGCTCAACTTGGTAGAGCTACAGGAATTCATTTGGTAGTAGCAACCCAAAGACCTTCAGTCGATATTGTTACAGGATTAATAAAATCAAATTTCCCTAGTCGTATAAGTTTCAGTGTTACATCCAGTGTTGATTCAAGAACAATTTTAGATACAACAGGTGCAGAAAAATTATTAGGAAAAGGTGACATGTTATATTTGCCTGTTGATGGCGTTTCTTCTGCAAGATTACAGGGGTGTTTTATAAATGATCAAGAGATATCAAATTTGGTAGATTTTTGGAAAAACAAATTAGTTGATAATTATAATTATGAGATAAACATCTTTGAAAATATGGAAAATGATGATGGCAATGTTACCGAAGAACATTTAAGTAGTGACAAAGATGTTCTGTTTAATGATGCAGTGTCTTTAGCTAGAAATACAAAAAAACTTTCAATTTCTTTACTTCAAAGAAAATTAAGAATTGGGTATCCAAGAGCAGCAAGGTTAATGGATGAATTGGAAGAGGAAGGAATTGTAGGTCCGCAACTGGAATCAGCAAAATCAAGAGATGTTATAATTAACTAATAACTTTTACGTTTTAGGAATTATCTTTTGAAAGAATTAAATAATGAAAATGCATTTTTTAATGCTGAGGAATTGATAACTAATGCACCAAGTCAAGATTTAGATTCGTGCCTTAAATGTGATTTTAATTTGAAAGAATCTGAATTATATGACACTTATAAAGTATGTTCATCTTGTGATTTTCATTTTTATATCAAACCATATGACAGATTGGATTTATTAACTGACAGAGAGTCATTTGTTGAATTTAACCAAGAATTAACTAATGTTCATGAGTACCTACAGGACGAACTTCCAGAATATAAAAAGAGAACAAAATCAGATGTTGAACGTACAGGTTTGAATGATGCTGTAATAACAGGAATTGGAACAATGGGTGGCAATAATTGTGTCATAATATTAATGGATTTTTCATTTATGGGAGGAAATTTAGGCCTTATCTCCGGAGAAAAAATTTCTTTGGCCATTGACGAAGCAGTATCAAAGAAAATACCTATTGTTTCTATCATTTCTAGTTCTGGAACAAGAATTGAGGAAGGTATACTTTCACTAATGCAAATGGCAAAAGTTACATTGTCAATGGCTAATGCTAAAAGTAATAATATTCCTTCATTATCACTACTCACTAATCCTTGTACAGGACAAGCTTATATTACTTTAGCTACATATTCTGACATTATTTTATCAGAACCTGGTGCGTCTGTTGGGATGAGTCCCTTAAAAGATTTGAAAGGGGATTATGGTTCAGTAGATTTTGAATCGAGAGCATCTGATTCCATGCTTAAAAGAGGTTTGATTGATTCAATTGTTAATCGAAATCAACACAAAGAACAAATATCTCGAATCATAGATTTATTAAATAATAATCATAAATTAGTTTATGAAAATAAAGAAAGTAACAAACCAAATTTTTCTTTATCTAACTTATCTATTGAAGAAAGAGTGAAAATATCTTTAAGTGATAAAAGACCCAGTTCCTCAATTTTTTTGAAAAAAGTATTTGAAAATTTCTTTGAAATAAAAGGTGATAGACTTTTAGATAATAGTGATAGAATTATTACCGGATTGGCACAATTAGGAAGTCAAACTGTAATGGTTGTAGCTCAAGAAAATACAAATGACAATAATTCGATAGACGGACTTAAGTCATCTGATTTTAGAAAATGTACCAGAGCAATTAATCTTGCCTCACGATTTAAAATCCCTTTGATAACCTTTATTGACACGGTAGGACACAATATTACCTACAATGAAGAAATTAAAGGAATTGGTACATCTTTAGGAGAAACTATGTTGTCTATGGCGCAAATGTCATCACCATCAATTTCAGTTTTAATTAGCAGAGGTGGGTCAGAAGCAGCACTTTCTTTGGATATATCGGACAGAAGATTAATGTTAGAGAATGCTATTTTAGTTATGGGAGATAATAGAGATTATAAAGATTCTTTAAATAAACCATCAATTATTGGTGCCAAAGAATGTAAAGATTTGAAAATTGTTGATTCTGTTATCCCTGAGCCTGTTGGTGGAATTCATATGAATCCTGATGAATGCTTTAGTTTGTTAAGAAAATTTTTAATGATAGAACTTGCTATGTTAAATAAAAAATCCGAAAGATCAAGGTTTAAAGATAAATATAAAAAATTCAGAAATATATCCGATTTTAATAATTCATATTTATACAATTTAGCCAATGAAGCTATTGCTGCTAAGGGGAAAATTACAGATTATATTTCTAAAAAAATAAGTGAAAGAAAAAGCAAGATAAGAAAAATCAAAGGTGAATAATTATTCTATAAGAGAGAGGTACTAAAATTAGTCAATGAAAAACAATAATCCTAAAGTTCTTATTTTTGATGTCTTCGGGACAGTTGTTGATTGGAGAGGTAGCATAAAAAATGGTTTAAAAAAACTAATTCCTAATAACATGAGTGAACAAGATTTAGATTCATTTGCCGTAGAATGGAGAAACGGATATACAGAATTCATTCAAGATTTTAATGCCGGGAAGGAACAATGGAAAAAAATAGATGATGTACATTATTCTAAACTTATTGAAATTTTAAAACAGGAAAATTACTTTCAATTGCTAAATGCCTCACAAAAAAAAGAAATCAATTTACTTTGGCATCAATTAAATCCGTGGCCTGATACTGTTGAAGGCCTGAATTTACTAAAAGACAAATTTTCAATAGGAACATTGTCAAATGGAAATTTTTCACTGTTACTTAATATGAGCAAATACTCAAAATTACAATGGGACTTTATTTTTTCTGGAGACATATTTAAAAAATACAAAACTAATCCATTGGTATATAAAGAAGCATGTGCTTATCTTGATCTTAATGTGGAAGAAGTAGCACTGGTCGCTGCTCATGAAAATGATTTATTAGCAGCCAAAAATGTTGGATTGAAAACTTTTTATGTTGAGAGAAAAAATGAATTTTCTCATTACAAAAAACCTGAAAACTTAGACAATTTTGATTTGGTAGCACAAGATTTTATAGATTTGTATCATAAATTGACAGCATATTTATAATCTTATGATTTTCATTTTATTTAGTACTTAAAAAAAGATTATAAACATAAAAAATCAAATTAAAAAATTGTTAACTAATATAAGTAAACTATATTTAAATCACTCCACCGGTTTTAGATCTTTTATCTTCAAATAATTTTATTTTGTTTTCTTCATTTAGAGTTAGGCCTATATCATCCAAGCCATTTAGTAGACAATATTTTCGAAATTCTTCGATATCAAAATTTATTGATATTTCTTCCGTGTCATCCCAAATTATTTGAGATTCTAAATCTATATTTAAATTAAATTCATTTTCATTAGTTGTTTTATTAATTATTTTTTTTACTGTTTCTTTATCTAATATAATAGGTAATAATCCATTTTGAAAACAATTGTTATAGAATATATCTGCAAAACTTGGTGCAATTATAATTTGAAATCCATAATCACCTAATGCCCATGGAGCATGTTCTCGCGATGAGCCTGATCCAAAATTGTCTCCAGTTACGAGGATGGAAGAATTTTTATATTTTTCTTCGTTTAAAATAAATGAAGTATTTATTGATCCATCTTCATTGAATCTCCAATCATAGAATAAATATTGCCCATACCCAGTTCTTTCAATTCGTTTTAAAAATTGCTTTGGTATAATTTGATCTGTATCTACGTTTACCATATCTAATGGTGCAACTTTACCTTTATGTCGATTGATTGGTTTCATCTATATCTCACGCGTATCAACAAAATGCCCAGCTATAGCCGCCGCCGCCGCCATTTGTGGACTTACTAAATGAGTTCTTCCATCTTTACCTTGTCGGCCTTCAAAGTTTCTATTTGAAGTTGAAGCACACCTTTCTTTAGGAGATAAAATATCTGGATTCATTCCTAAACACATAGAACACCCTGCTTCTCTCCATTCAAATCCTGCTTCTATAAATATTTTGTCTAATCCTTTATCTTCAGCTATTTTTTTTATTAAAGTAGATCCAGGAACAACCATTGCACTTACAGAAGAATTTACTTTTTTATTTTTAACTACCTCTGCAGCAGCTTCTAAATCTTCAATCCTCGAATTTGTACACGAACCAATAAATACTTTGTCGATTTCTATATCTTGTATGTTTGTATTGGCTTTTAATCCCATATAATCCAATGCTTTCATTATTGAAGATTTTTCATCTTCGTCTTGAGAGTTTTTAGGATCAGGTATTTTCCCTGTAATAGGAGCAACCATTCCAGGATTTGTTCCCCATGTAACAAAAGGTTCAAATTCATTCCCATCTATATTTATTTGTGTATCATATTTTGCATTTTGGTCCGTTTTTAAATTTAACCATTCATCTGTAGCTATTCTAAAATCATCATCTTTGGGTGAGAAAGGTTTATTTTTTAAATAATCTATAGTTTTTTGGTCAGGAGCGATCATCCCAGCGCGTCCACCAGCTTCAATTGACATATTACAAACAGTCATTCTTCCTTCCATACTTAAATTAGTTATTGCTTCACCTGTGTATTCAATTGCATGCCCTACGGCCCCGCTGATTCCTATGTTTTTTATTATTCCAAGGATTAGATCTTTAGCCGTTACTCCATTAGGTAAACTTCCATTAATATTTATATTCATAGTTTTTGGTTTGAATTGCCTGATAGTTTGTGTAGCTAGTACATGTTCTACTTCTGATGTCCCTATGCCCATAGCAAAAGCACCAAAAGCACCATGTGTCGACGTATGACTGTCACCACAAACAATTATTTTGCCAGGCTGGGTAAGTCCAAGATCAGGTCCAATTACATGGACTATTCCTTGGTTTTGATGGTACATATCGTAAAGAGTAACGCCAAATTCTTTGCAATTCGCAGATAGTGTTTCTACTTGTTGTTTTGCTATTGGATCTGAAATAGGATCACGACCTTTCCAAGTTGGAATCGCGTGGTCAGCTACAGCTATTGTCAAATCAGGTCTTCTGACTTTCCTGTTTGACAATCTCAATCCTTCAAAGGCTTGAGGCGAAGTGACTTCATGAATCATGTGGAGGTCAACATAAAGCAATGTAGGCTGTCCCTCTTTTTCGTCTACAATGTGTTTTTCCCATATTTTTTCAAATAATGTTTTGGGATCTGAATTATTCATAATAATTAGTTACTTGTTAATTTGTTTAGTCCGTCGATATAAGCTTTTGCACTTGATACCAAGATATCCGTATCAGAACCTCTGCCTATGACGTTTAGGTCATTACTTTCTAACCTTACAATTGCATCTCCTATTGCATCTATACCTTCAGTTACAGCTTCTATTCTCCATTCATTAAGAGTTACTTTGATATCTATTAATTGGTCTATAGCTTTGTATATAGCATCTACTGGACCTGTTCCTGAAGAAGTTGATGATTCAACTTTATTTGTTGTGTTATTTTTGATTTTTACTACAGCTGTTGGATTTTTCTCTGATCCTGATTCTATTTCAACCGAAATTAATTCAAAATTGTTTTTGGATCTTTCTAATCTTTTTTGGTCAGACATTAATATTTCGAGATCTTGATTTGTAACCTCTTTTTTTTTGTCAGCAAGATTTTTAAAATCTTCAAATGTTTTATCTAATTCTTCTTTTGAAAGATTGTATCCCAAATCTTCTAACCTAGATTTCAATCCTGCTCTTCCACTTAATTTACTAAGAACTAATGCATTTCCTGTCAATCCTATTGACTCAGGATCCATGATTTCAAATGTTGATTTTGATTTGATAACCCCGTCTTGATGTATTCCTGAGGCATGTCTGAATGCATTTGCGCCAACTATTGCTTTGTTGGGTTGCACAGGGAATCCTGTTATATCGCTAACTAACCGACTTGTCTTGTATATCTGTTTTGTATTAATGTTTGTTGTAACATTCAACAAATCTTTTCTAGTATCAATAGCCATAATAACTTCTTCTAATGCAGCATTTCCTGCTCTTTCGCCTAATCCATTTATACATCCTTCAATTTGTCTTGCTCCTGCTGTGACTGCAGCAAGGCTATTTGAAACAGATAAGCCTAAATCGTTATGGCAATGCACACTGGTTATTACATCATTCATTCCGGGAACATTATTAATTATGTCTTCTATTCTTTGTTTAAATTCCCAGGGCATTGTGTAGCCAACTGTGTCTGGTATATTTATTGTTGTTGCTCCCGCTTTTACAGTTGCTGCTATTAATTGATACAAAAAATCCATGTCTGTTCTTGATGCATCCATTGGTGAAAATTCAACATCATCGCAGTATTTTTTTGCTTGTTCTACGCAATAAACAGCCATATCAAGTACTTCTTCTCTGTTCTTTTTCAACTGATTTATTATCTGTATGTCTGAGCTATTAACAAATACATGTATTCTTGGGTTTTCTGATTTTTTAATTGCTTCCCATGCAGAATCTACATCAGACGGGATACATCGAGCTAGGGCAGCAATTTTCGGACCTTTTATTAGTTTGGAAATTTCTTTTACAGATTCAAAATCTCCTGGGGATGAAGCTGGAAAGCCAGCTTCGATTATATCAACATTTAATTCTTGAAGTTGATAAGCTATTTCGATTTTTTCTGATTTTGTTAATCCTATTCCTGCTGATTGTTCGCCATCTCTTAATGTTGTGTCAAAAATAAGTATTTGATTATTTTTACTCATAATTAAATTATCCTTTTGTTATTCTGAATCTTTTAAAAATGGCATCATGTCTCTTAATTCTTTACCAATTTTTTCAATAGGGTGTGAACTATTTTCTTTTCTAAGCTTTTCAAAACGATGCAATCCTTCGTCATTTTCTGCAATCCATTCCTTAGCAAAAGTTCCGTCCTGAATATCGCTAAGTACTTTTTTCATATTTTCTTTTACAGATTCGTCTATAATCATAGGACCTCTTGTTAAATCTCCGTATTCTGCGGTTGTACTTATAGAATATCTCATGTAATCTAGTCCCCCTTCATACATCAGATCTACAATAAGTTTTAATTCGTGAAGACATTC
>CETM01201859.1_pt1 | contig 12122 bp, 9 predicted proteins | sample 361451 | NCBI WGS metagenome assembly CETM01 (sample SAMEA2622690, study PRJEB7988) | marine metagenome | isolation source: saline water (ENVO:00002010), including
AGGCGGTGGTGCCGTTGAAATGGCTATAACGGGTGAAAGTTACGCCGAAATTTACCAAGCAGCGCGTCAGTTTACGGCGGCTGTGCAAGCGCGCTCCGAAACTTACAGTAACCCGAATATCTCCTATCAACCGACTCAGCCTCAGTTACGGTTTAAAATTGATCGTCGGCGTGCTGCTGAATTGGGTGTTTCATTAAACGATATTTCTTCGACCCTACGCGCTGCGATCAATGGTGACGATGTCGCCGATCTGAATGTCGGAGACCAACAGATCCCGGTGATCTTACAGACGCGATTAAATGCAATTAAGTCGCCGCAGGATATGCAAAACCTCTACGTATCATCGACTTCAGGTGAGCTCGTTCCTATCTCGAGTGTTGCTGAGATTGTCGAAGAAGGCGTGTCAGCCGAACTCGAGCGTCATGCGCAACGACGTGCGATTGAGGTAGAAGTAGAGATACCACCCGAGTATCCGCTGTCTGAAGCTACTGAAGAACTGCGCGCGATTGCACAAGACGTGTTGCCTGACAGCATGGGCCTCATTTTCTTGGGCGAGGCACAAACATTTGAAGACACCAATCGTGAAGTTGCGATGACTTACATCCTGGCATTTTTGATTGTGTTGTTGGTGCTTGCTGCACAGTTCGAGAGTGTTAACAGTGCCTTTGTCGTCATGCTAACGGTGCCCTTTGGTATTGCCGCGGCCATTTACGCATTGGCGTTAACCGGGATATCACTGAATATTTACTCTCAAATTGGTTTGGTGATGTTGATCGGTTTGTTAGCGAAGAACTCAGTATTGTTGGTGGAGTTTGCCGATCAGTTGCGTGACCGAGGGTTGTCGGTTCGCGATGCCGTTGAACAAGCAGCTGGAATCCGTCTGCGCCCAATTATGATGACGCTGGTTTCAACCATTCTCGGTGGTTTGCCATTGATTCTCTCGACAGGTGCGGGTGCTGAGGCTCGTAACTCAATTGGTTGGGTTGTATTTGGAGGACTCGGTTTAGCAACTGTCTTTACGCTTTACCTCACGCCTGTATTGTATTTGTGGTTAGCGCGCTTTACGAAACCACGGGCTGACGAAGCGCAACGTCTGCACGATGAACTCGAAGCGGCTAATCAGCAGGGTCATTAATCGACCATTTAGCCTTGATACGTTGCAAAGTGCCGTTAGCACGCAGGGTATCAAGGCTACGATTAATCCGCTTAACCAGCTCAGGGTTAGTACTGGTCACACCGAAGCCGACGGGCGTTGGCTGCGGTGATTCCCATAACACTTTCAACTTAATATTAAGTTTATCTGCGATATAAAAAGCGACGCGTTTGGGCATAATAACGGCTTTAACCTCGCCTTTAGCCAACGCATTCATCGCCTCTGATTTGGAACTCATCTGCTCGATACGAAACTGACTTTTTAATCCCAATTGGCTCAAATACGCCTCTAATGAGGAATGACGATCGCCCGTAATATGCTCACCGACCAAGTCTTTTACGCGCCGAATGTTTTGATTATTCGCCAGTGTGAGTAAGGCGGGCTGACGAGTGTAATACGAGTCGGTAAATAGAAAATAGGGCTTTCTGGCGGCACTGACTTCGGCGCCCACGGCAATATCGATAGCGTGATGGCGGAGTAAACTCATGACGTCATCCCATGTGTAGGCTTGAAAGCGATAGTCCGCTTGCAGTTCATTGAGTATTGCTGTCGCGACATCAACGTCGAATCCAGTTGCTTGCCCCTCAGTACTAACAAACTGATAGGGTTCAAAGCCTGTGGCGAGTCCAACGGTGAGTGGGTCCTGCGCACTGACTGAGGTCGATACGAGTGATATGAGTGAGGTCATACCCAGCCAGCAGCGACGGTTCATTGAACGGACTCTTGCGCCGCTAACTTACAACGAATGTAGTCCGCGTGATCAATATAAAGTAAGTCGGCTAATTTGCGCAGCATGCTCTCTTCATGTGGGTCGAGCGCGCCATCGGCATATGCAACTTGCCATAACGACTCGAGTAACATGACCTTATCATCGTAAGCGAGTGCCTTTAAGGGGGCTGTAGCGTCATAGAGAGAGGCCGCATCGCGGACATGCGCTTTGGCATGAGCGATAACTTCATTGGCCGACTCCGCCGACTGTTTAAAGTCTTGTTGTAACTCGTGTACGAGGTATTCGTGCTCGCTCTGTTCAAATTGACCATCGGCTAAGGCAACTTCCATCATCAAAATGAGGCTTAATGTCTCATTCGCGTCCAAGTTACCAAAGTGAGGGCGAGTGTCACTTTCGTCCGCAACGCGGGTATTCAACCATGTTTTCAATTTTTGTAGCATGATACTTCGTTCACTCTCGTGTTCAGTCTAAAATATTGGGTAAACGCACAATAAAGGTAGTGCCTTCATTGAGTTGCGATTGCACCTCTATGGTTCCATTCAGTTTGCGTTGAACCAAATTGTAAACAATGGACAAGCCCAAACCTGAGCCTCCATCGTCGCGAGCAGTGGTATAAAACGGCTCGAATATCTTATGCTGAATAGCCGGATCGATGCCTGCGCCATTATCGGTAATACGTAGCAACGCATCGTTATCTTGCTTTTCTACGAAAATATCAATCTGATGGTTCTTATCGGGCGCTTTAAAAGCATGCTCGGCACAGTTGCTGATCAGGTTGGTGATAACTTGAGCTAACGCGCCCCGATAGGTTTTAATGGTGAGCTCTTGTTTGCAGTGCGTATTGATACTGACTTTTTTATTTTTCACCATCGGTCGCAAGCTCATCACGAGCGAACTAATGTAATCGCAAAGAGCGCATTCAACGAGCTCAAAGCTCGATTGGTCAACCGCAGTTTTTTTGAAGTTCTGAATTAAACTTGCCGCTCGCTCTAAATTGCTGTTCATCAGTGTGTAAGCATCGAGCGTGTCGTCGATATACTGGGTGAGTGCATTGCGTGAAATTTTGCCGTCTTCAAAACTCTGCTTGAGCTTTTTTAGTCGATGTTCGCAGTGTGTGGTGGCGGTGACTGCGATACCGAGTGGCGTATTGACCTCATGTGCGACGCCCGCTACCAGCTTGCCTAAGGCGGCCATTTTTTCAGTTTCTACGAGACGATCTTGTGCCTGCTTGAAATTGCTCAGCGCATCTTCTAACGATTGTGTTCGTTCTGCCACCCGTTGCTCGAGTTGCTCGTTGTGGCTAATTAACAGTTGCTCATATTTGACACGCTCGGCAGCACTGACGGCGCGACCATAAATATCGGCAAGGATACCGACAAAGGCGACTTCATCGCTGCTCCACTGGCGATTCTTTTTTATGCTTTCGCAGCACATCACGCCGATCATTTTGCCTTTATGGCGCAGAGGAACATCGAGCATGGCAACAATGCCATAATGCGCTAGGTAATCTTTGAGTTCAGATGTCGCTGGGTGCTCGATTGCGCGATTAGCGATAATAGTGCGCTCTTGTTTGAGTGCGTTGAAATAATTAGGGAAATCGACTGCGCAGACCGTCGCGGATGACTGTTCGCCCTGATTGGCATCAAGTAAGTAATCACTTTTGATGCATGCGCTCTCGTCATCATAGAGCCAAACACCAACGCGACTAATATCGAGCCCTTCAATGACAGACTTTACTATCAGCTGCGTTGCTTGTTCGAGTTTTCCTTCGTCGATAATCGGCGACTTAGAAACCTGCAAGAGGATGTTCTCGAGTTTCTCGACCATGATATTAGGTATCGATTGCTTGTAACCCCACTATACAACAGTGAGGACTATTGTCGAACCCTTCATCAAAAGGCTTCATTTGCCGCTGTGTCAGCGACCAGTTGTCGGAACCAGCGGTGCCCAGCGTCATGTTGTAATAACGGGCTCCATATCATGGTCAAAGTAAGTCCAGGAATGCGGAACGGCGGTTCCTTCGTGACAAGATAGTCATCGTCTTTGTAGAGCGCCGCCGCACGGGTTGGTAGGGTTGCAATCAGCCCTTGGCGAGCGAGATACATCGCTACGTGGTAGTTTCGTGTAAACACTTTAATTTGTCGGCGTTTACCCAACTCTGCGAGTGCTTCATCGACCCAGCCCAGTTTTTGCACATCTTGTGGATCCATACCTACGCCCACGCCAAACCCGGTTTTTGAGACCCACACGTGTTGTGCTTTTAAATACTCGTCTAGGGTATAGTTGTTAAGTAAAGGGTGCTGGTGATGGATTAAACAGGAGAACTCATCTTGCCAAAGTACCTTTTGGTGAAAGGATTGTGGTAGCTTTTCAAAGCGGTTAATGGCTAAGTCAACTTTACCATTCTCGACGTCGTGAAAGCTGATATCACTGGGAGTCATGATATCAAGCGAAACGTTAGGTGCTTGCTCTTCGAGTTGGCTCAGTAATCGTGGCATCAGTGTCGATGCAGCATAATCCGAAGCCATGATACGGAACACACGCTTGCTAGTCGGCGCATCAAATTCACGTACGGGTTGGATCATCTCCTCTACAGAATACAAAACAGTGCGTAATGATTCTTGCATATCCAAAGCGCGCTGTGTCGGCGTCATGCCGTCAGACGTGCGCACTAAGATAGGGTCATTGAGTAAGTTGCGTAGCCGTTTGAGACCATTGCTCATTGCCGGCTGGGTAATATTTAATTGCGCAGCTGCGCGCGTGACGTTGCGCTCTCTAAGCAATACGTCTAGATAAACCAGAAGGTTAAGGTCGATATCCTTGATGGTATTCATAAAACGCAAAAATCCCGATACAAAGCATGTATCGGGATTATAAATGTTATGAATGTGTAACGCTAGTGTTATACATTACGTGTTGCCGTCGCTGGTGAAATCTGCGCAGCACGCAGCGCAGGACCCCAGACAGCAAGTACACCAATCACCCACATCGTTAGCATTGCAATGGGTAAGTAGATATAGCTTAATCGTGGCAGATTAAAGCTGCTCACTAACCACATATTAAGTGCTATGCTGCCTGCGACGCCCACAAAAATGCCGACACTTGTTACTAGGATGTTTTCTGTTAAAAAGTAACTCATGATGTCACTTTTTTGTGCGCCTAATGCGCGACGCGTGCCAATTTGACGGCGGCGACGGTTAATTGAGAAGCTCACTAGGCCGACAATACCTAACGCAGTGATGATGCAAAGAATGACAATAATGGTCCATAGAATGGCTTGTAATGCCGAGTCGCCGCGGTAGCTATCCATGCGTACTTGCGCCATGGTTTCGGTTTCTCGCACCATACGACCTACATCCCTTTGTTTCATAAATTGCTCAACTTGTGCAATCGCTTCATCTCGTTGTCCAGGCTTGGCTCTGACCAAATAACGAGAATAGGGCGAATCAAACTTGTTTGGCACCAGCATGGCATGGTTAATGGTTGTCCATCCGGTCCATGGCGCTTGCAAGTGGTCCATGATGCCAATAATCGTTAACGGCTCGTTACTTTGGATATAAACCGTTTGCCCAACGATCTCTGTTGGACTCAGATCAGGAAATAAGCTAGTTGCTAACGCTTCAGTCAATAAGACAGACTGCGGCCAGTCGCGTGTGTTGCGATCGCGATAACTGACTTCTGTTGCTTTGAAATTCTCGCCTGCAATCAGCTCAACATCCAAAGTATTTAAACCGTGCTCATCGGTCATATACAGCGCAGTCGGCACGGAGTTTTCGCCCTCGCCCGCTTTGGTTTGTAAGCCCATCGACCAACCTCCATTACTCATGGGGATAGCGTTAATCTGGACGGCATCAGTCACACTCGGAAGCTTGCGAATAGCGTCTAAATCGGTATCGATGACATAAGGGGCGTCAAAGTCTGTCGCGTAACCCACACTGGTAACGTAAAACTGGTTGTCCTCATCAAGACCCGATGAGCGGCTAATTAAGTCACCACGTGCGTTGATCAGGTGTATGGCGTTGACGATGATGGTCATGGTGACAGCCACTTGCAGGGCAATCAGCAGTGCACCTACCTTGTTGCGCATCAGAGATCTAAAAATCGGTCCTATCTGACTCATGGTTCTCTCCTCAATTACTCTGATTTAAGTTGTGAAGCAGGTGGAATACGGCAGGTTCGCCAGGTCGGGTAGGCACCCGCGAGCACGCTACTGATAATCGCGAGTAAGATACCAATACCGAGTAACGGTAGGTTGAGCGACGCGAGATCGTTGACTTGCTCACCATATAAGTACTCAATACCAAGGAGCCCTAGCGCGGCTAAAATCAGTCCGCCAATACCGCCGGCGATACCAATTAATACCGTCTCAACGAACTGTTGTTGATACAGCTGCATACGGGTTGCACCGACTGCCCGTCGTAAGGCAATTTCGCCGGTTTTAAAGCTGAATTTAGTGAGCAATAGACCGATGGTGTTAAGTAAGCAGACAGCCAAGAACATCAATGACAAGTACATCATCACTTCTGCATCGTCATCGACGACATTTTCATGTTCCATCCAACCCATGACGTCGGTCAAACGGTTGTTCAGCGGGCGAGGGAAGCGGCCCAGCTTCTTCTGCTCCTCAACATAAGCATTCAGAAAACTCATGTATTCTTGTTTTGCTTGTGTACTGTCGAGCTGTGCCCAGAACTGAAAGTTCACACACTCGGAGGTTAAAAAGGATTTAAACCCTTCACCTTCGGGCATTTTCCAACAGTTGGTATTACCGCTATTCGGCAGCTCCATGGTCTCCTTAAGTTTGAACGGGAGATAGGCATCCTCCATCTCATTGAAGGCACCTGTCGTCACGTCGTAAAAGCGCGGCTTCAGCACCCATTCATCGAGCACACCGACGACACGGAACTCTTTACCTTCTAAACGTACGGTACGACCGACTGAGTTTTCACCGGCAAATATCTCTTCATTCGCGGATTTGCTCAGTACGATGCTCCTATCACCGGTTTCGTCGGCACTATCACTCCAGCCTTGCCCATATAAAAAGGGTGAGTTGAACATCGAAAAGAAGTCGTTATGGGTGAGTCGTAAGCGAGCCAAGAAGGGCTCCTTGCCCAAACCTTGCGGCTCGATGACGCCACCTGACTGCGCCATCGCCGTTTGCAGTTGCGCAGGCGCTTGTGCTTTAAGTGCCGTGGCATCGGTATAAGTCAGTTGATCCGGTGGCTCGTTAGGCTCGTCATAGGGTTCATTGGGCGACCAGTTATCTAATTGAACATAAAACAAGCGGTCACTTTTTTCAGGAATAGGGTCGGCCGACATTAAATAATTAATGGTGATGGTTGTCATCGCCGCGCCAATCCCCAGCGCAATAGCGCCACTCATCAGTAAGGAAAGTAATGGATGGCGTTTTAAGCTGAGCCATGCAAGCCGGGTGTAATATAACCACATAAGCGCCTCCTATGCGTTGACGGTGGCAAGCTCAGGCTTGCTTAGTTGTTGTTCAGTTACTTGACCGTCCAGTACCTGAATATGACGGTGGGCACGTTCAGCCTGTGACAAATCGTGCGTCACCATCACGATAGTGGTACCTGTTTGATTAATGTCCTCAAGTAAACTCATGACACTGTCCGCCATTTTGCTATCAAGGTTACCGGTTGGCTCATCGGCGAGAAGAAACAGCGGATTACCTGCAAGCGCGCGAGCAATGGCGACACGCTGCTGTTGCCCACCCGAAAGTTGCGACGGCAGATGACGCATCCGGTTGGCGAGTCCCACCACATCCAAGCTGTGTTCAATGCGCTCTTTGCGTTCAGCTTTGCTAAGTTTGCGATAACGCAAAGGAACGTCCACATTATCGAACAAGTTGAGATCGGGAATTAGGTTAAAGCTCTGGAAGATAAAACCTATTTTCTCGTTTCGCAATTGCGAAAGTTGCTTGTCGTTGAGGTGTTTAACCGAACGTCCGTCGAGGGTGTATTCACCGTCGTCGAACGACTCGAGTAAACCGGCAATATTCAAGAATGTTGTCTTACCCGACCCCGAAGGGCCGGTGACAGCAACAAAGTCGCCTTCATTTACCGTTAAGCTAAATTGCTTAAGGGCATGGGTTTCGACGGTTTCGGTACGAAATACTTTGGTGATGTTGTTCATTACGAGCATGGTGTATTCCTTATTGATTAATGACGACGCTTTCGGCACCGTTAAATGATTGGGTATCGGAGATAATCACGCGATCGCCAGCGGTTAGACCCGAAATGATTTCAACTTTAGAGAGGCTGCTGGCGCCGGTTTGAATCGGTGTTTTTAAGGCAATGCCATCGGTGACTACATAAGCAACGCGGCCGCCTTGGTTTTGCAGAAAAGGACCTCGTTGCAAGGTGAGGACATCATCTTTTTGATCAAGAATAATCCGACTGGTGAGGCGTTGGTTTTGACGCAAACCCGCCGGTGTCTCGTTGCTGAATCGCAGCGTACCGATGACCTCGTTATTGCGAATTTCAGGTGAGACAGCGACTAAGGTGGCGCTATGTAGTTGACCGTTGTAATTGATTTCGGCCGCCATACCAATCGCCAGGTCGTCCGCATAACTTTCTGGGATACCAAGCTCAACTTCAAACTCGGATAAGTCGACGACACCGAGCACCGCTTGGTTTTTCGCCACTTGATTCTTTTGGTCGACTTCGAGGTTACCGACGATCCCGCTGACAGGAGAGACAATCGTTAACCCATTAACTTGACGCTGCAGTTCGTTGACTAACAGCTGTTGGCGATCGACCTTAAGTTGCAGTGATTGAATGTCAAACGCAAGGCTTTCGCTATTGAGCTTGGCATCCTGTACCGCATGTTGATAAACGACTTGTGCGTTGTTTAACTCATCTTGTGCTTGTTCGTAGTCGATTTCGCTGATGGCTTGTTTTTCCCACGCGCGATCGGCGCGGCGCTTCTCGCGATCAGCCGCGGTTAGCGTCACGTGCGCTAAATCAACGAGCTTTTGGTTCTCAAGAGCGGCTTTCTTTGAGTTAATGCGCTGGCGATCAAGTTCCATTTTTAAACTCGCCAAGCTTGCCTGCTCTTGCTCAAGTTTGCTCTTTAGTTCGGGGCTCTCAATGGTGGCAAGCGCTTGCCCCTGCTCGACCGCATCACCCGCACCGACATGATAGGTGATGACACCTTCAGCAGGCGCATACAGGGTTGGGCTTACAGCAGCCACTACTTTGCCCTGTATCGATACATCGCGAGTAAAGTTACCCTGTTCGACGGTAGCAAAGCGAAGCTCACTTGATTCGACCGCGGCTTCGGCGGATGACCAAGTCACGAGCATCGGGATGGCACTTGCAATAAAAGCAGCGACGACGGCGCCGCTGATGCCCCATTTTAGCCAAGGCTTTTTTTTAGGTGCACGAACAACGTCTTGTCCGCTGGTATCTGATATCTTAGTCATAAGGTTCCCTCTGATTTAACTTGATTAGTAAGTCGCAATGAGGGAGAAAAGGGTTGTATTTTGATGTGTGTAAGAATGTAAGCAGATATATCAACGACGAGAAAAAGCCGAATGAGCACTGATTTAAACCGCGCCGATGAACTTGCACGACTTATTTTAGCGGGCTTTCATAGCCACTTTAGCCGTTTTCAATTATTGACTCAGGGTGCGCCTGAACGGTTTCTTGGGCAGCGCTGGCAGGATGTGATTGGCGCAGCGGCGGAGCGAATTAGTTACTACGATAAGCAGGTGGCACTCACAAGTGACGAGCTATTGCAGTATCAAACACAGTTTGATGAGACGCTTTGGTTAAGTGTTCGTCAACGGTATCAATCGCTGTTGCAGTTTCACCCTCAGGCGGATTTAGCCGAAACGTTTTATAACTCGGTTTTTTGTCGTGCGTTTGAAAGGCAGTATTTTCATAATGCTTTTATCTTCGTCGAATCAACACTGGAAGAATGCACACCTGTCCCGATTGAACACGTTTATCAATCCTATTTCCCGGTTTATCAAGGTTTTACACAAACGTTAGAGCAGCTATTTTTGGATTTAGGTTTAGGCGATACTTTTGAAAACCTCAAACACGATGTTGAACAACTCAGAGCCACGTTTTTACAGCGTGCGGTCGAGGATGATGTCGAACCTCATGAGGTACGTATTGATGTGCTTAAAACGCCTTTCTATCGAAACAAAGCGGCTTACGTGGTTGGGCGCATCGTCACACAACAGCACAGTTACCCATTTATCGTACCAATTTTAATTAACCCTGAAGGGCGTCTTTACGTTGACGCGTTTATTACGCAATCAGACCGAATGGCCGCGATATTTGGTTTTGCGCGTTCATACTTCATGGTAAATACCGAAGCACCCTCGGCACTGGTGCGTTTTTTAAAGCAACTGATGCCGCGCAAAACGTTTTCTGAGCTGTATTCGTCGATTGGGTTCCATAAGCAAGCCAAAACTGAGTTCTATCGTGACTTCCTCAAACAGCTTGCCAGCTCTAATGAACAATTGACTGCGGCACCTGGTGTGAAGGGAATGGTGATGACAGTATTCACGCTGCCCTCATTCCCTTACGTATTTAAAGTTATCAAAGATGAACTGGGAGACACTAAGAGTTTTGGGCGCGATACAGTGGTGAAGCGCTACCGTATGGTTAAGCAGCATGATCGTGTAGGGCGCATGGCAGACACGCTCGAGTTCTCTGATGTCGCGATTCCGAAACACCGCATTGCTGACGACCTAATGGATGAGCTTTTAGCGACCGTGGCGAGCAGTATTCGCTTTGAGGGTGATTTGCTGGTCATTAGCCAGTGTTTTATTGAACGGCGAATGATACCGCTGAATATGTATTTAGAGTACGCCAGTGAAGCGGAGCAGGCGGCAGCGATTGATGACTACGGTCGTGCCATCAAGGATATGATTGCGGCGAATATATTCCCCGGCGACATGCTGTTGAAGAACTTTGGTGTGACACGTCATAAGCGCGTCGTGTTTTATGATTATGACGAAGTTCGCTACCTAACCGATATGAACTTTAAAGCACTGGCTAAAGCCGATCACGAAGTGTCGTTTGCCCCCGACGATGTGTTCCCCGAACAGCTTGCGGTCTTTGCTGTGCCTCAGCCACGTTATCGTGAGCTGTTACTCAGTGCACATCCCGAGTTAATCGATCCAAATTATTGGCGGCAGCGCCAGCAAGATATCAAGGAGGGGGTGATTAAAGATATCTTCCCGTACGCTGCCGACTTACGTTTTACGCGGTCGTTTTAAATTGATCTTCCTCGGTTGAGCCCGTCAAGGCAGTCACTGATGAGGCGCCACCTTGAATCGCATTGGTGAGCGCGTCGAAGTAGCCCGTGCCAACTTCTTGTTGGTGTGCAACAAAGGTGTAGCCCTTGTCAGCGGCATCAAATTCTTGCTGCTGCAAACGGACATAGGCTGACATATCATTACGGGCGTAATCGTGAGCAAGCTCAAACATGTGGTACCACATATTGTGCACACCCGCTAACGTGATGAACTGAAACTTGTATCCCATCGCTGCCAGCTCGCGTTGGAACTTAGCGATTGTTGCGTCGTCGAGGTTACGTTTCCAGTTAAACGAAGGCGAGCAGTTGTAGGCTAATAGCTTGCCTGGATATTTAGCGTGGACAGCCTCGGCGAACTGACGTGCCTCGTCAAGATCGGGTTTCGCCGTTTCACACCAAATAAGGTCAGCATAAGGCGCGTAGGCAAGACCGCGCGAAATAGCTTGCTCAATGCCTGGCTTAACGCGGTAGAAGCCCTCTGCAGTGCGCTCACCGGTGACAAATGGCTTGTCATTGTCGTCAAAATCCGAGGTCAGTAGGTCGGCCGCGTTGGCATCTGTACGCGCGACAATCAGCGTCGGCACGCCCTCTACGTCGGCCGCGAAACGCGCCGCAATTAACTTTTGTACCGCCTCTTGTGTAGGGACGAGTACTTTACCGCCCATATGACCGCATTTTTTGACCGACGCCAGTTGATCTTCAAAGTGCACGCCCGCTGCCCCACATTGAATCATTCGCTTCATTAATTCATAGGCGTTTAAGACACCGCCAAAGCCTGCTTCAGCATCGGCAACGATAGGCGCAAAGTAATCCACGTAGCGTTCGTCGTCTGGGCTAATACCTTTTGACCACTGGATCTGGTCAGCGCGGGCAAATGAGTTATTGATGCGTTCAACCACCGTAGGCACAGAGTCAACGGGATACAGCGATTGGTCCGGATACATGTTA
>CETM01017984.1_pt1 | contig 12105 bp, 9 predicted proteins | sample 361451 | NCBI WGS metagenome assembly CETM01 (sample SAMEA2622690, study PRJEB7988) | marine metagenome | isolation source: saline water (ENVO:00002010), including
ACGGATTTTGAATCCGTCATGTCTACCAATTCCATCACACTGGCATCTTTTTTCTTTGACCTTCTCAACGAGAAGATAAAGAAAAACCACTTCAGAGCAAAGGCTTTGTTTATCTGCCCTCATCTCTATGCCGTGCATTATACAAAGAATGAAAAGCGCGGCAAGCGTTTTATGTTATTAATGTGTCAACTGCTGAATAAACAACCAAGCATGAGCATGGATGTTTAACAATATCAGCACTTAGGCATAAAGCGTTTAATAATTGCCTGCATATCAATATTTTCATTGAGTGTGCCATATTGATGGTGGCTTTGTGGCGCTAAGCGCGAGCGCACAAAGGCATCGGCAATTAAGGGGTCGCCGTAAATAAGCAAGGTTGCACCCTGCCAAAGCAGGGCTAAGCTTTCCATAATTTGCCGCGCATGTATTTCAATCGCCGCTTTATCACCAAGCTGGGCCTGTAACTGTTCTAACCGTTCATCGAACTGCGCATACTGGCCCTTTGCCTGCTCTAATTCCCGCAGTAAGGCCTTTAGCGTATCCGGCTCTTTATTCAGCACCCGCAATAAGTCTAAACACTGCACATTGCCCGAGCCCTCCCAAATGGCGTTCACCGGGGCCTCTTTATACAAACGGCTGAGCACATTGTCGTTTACATACCCCACCCCACCGACACACTCCATGGCCTCATAGGTATGTTGTACGGCGCGTTTACAAATCCAATACTTGCCGATTGCGGTGGCGCTGCGTACTAACGCTCGATGGTGGTGATCATCTTGGTTATCTAATGCATTGGCGATACGCATAGAGATAGCCAAAGCAGCCTCGGCCTCAATGGCTAAATCGGCTAATACGTTGCGCATAAGCGGTTGCTGGTGTAGACCTTTGCCAAAGGCCTGGCGTTCATGGGTATGCCAAATCGCTTCTTTCGCTGCTTGCGCCATCAGTGCCGAAGAGCCCAGCATGCAGTCGTAGCGCGTTAAAGCCACCATTTGAATGATGGTGGCGATGCCGCGCCCGGGCTCACCCAATAACCACCCATGAGCACCGCGAAATTCCACCTCGGAGCTGGCGTTAGATTGATTCCCTAATTTATTTTTAAGGCGCTGGATATGCATTGGGTTCTTGCTGCCATCCTCGCGCCAACGGGGAACTAAAAAGCATGAAAGCTGTTGCTCTGCCTGGGCTAACACCAAAAAGCCATCGCACATCGGCGCCGAGCAAAACCACTTATGACCCACTATTTCATACAATTGCCCCGGCCCGCTCGCAGCTACTGGGGCGGCGTAGGTGGTATTTGCTCGCACATCACTGCCACCTTGTTTTTCGGTCATTGCCATCCCTATGGTCACGCCTTGCTTTTCATACCAAGGCTTATTGCTTTCATCATAGTGACGAGACAGATTCTTGGGCGGCCACCGATCGGCCACCTCTTTTTGTACCGCGATTGCCGGAACGCTGGCAAAAGTCATGGTTAACGGGCAGCCCGAGCCTGGGTCGGCGTGGCTGTGTAAAAAAGCCAGTGCCCCGCGCACCACATGCGCCCCGCTTTTGCTTTCCAACCAAGGTAGCGCACAGTGACCACTTTGCACTGCGTGACGCATCAGTTGATGATAAGCGGGGTGATAATCGACTTGATCAATGCGCTCACCAAAACGGCTATGACTAACAAATTCGGGAAGGTGCTTATTAGCAAGGAAGCCGGCCTCTAATAGTGACCCACCTATGCCTTCACCAAAGTTGCAAAGCATGGGCGCGCCCCAACTGCCACCGAACCGCGTTAACCAGTATTGCAGCACCTCATCGGCGCTAAAGGCATTGTAATTCGCTAATGGCTTGGGTTGATTAAATACCGAGTGTGTATCTGCTAGGCTGTTGTTATTCATTTATTTTTCTCACAGTGCGGCAGTGGAGTTATGTCACTGACTATAGCAGGTCTGACCACCTTGTCGAGCGAGCACGAAGAGCGTCGCCTTTGTGCAGGGGGTTTGCTACACTGTCGCCGATTTTATCGCTTAGGAAATGTTGTCATGTCTGCTGATTATGCACGCACTGGGTTTGCCCGACGTATCGCCTCATTAATTTATGATGGCCTTGTGGTTATCGCATTTGCCATGCTGACCACGGTGGTGTACTTGCTTGTTGTACAAGGCGCTATCTCGCTAGGTTGGTTAAGCTTAGGTGAGGCGGAAGATGTGGCGGCGTTGATTCAACAAAATACCCTTCTCTATGTGCTCCGTGATGTGCTTTTAGTCTTAGTAAGCCTAAGCTTTTTTGGCTACTTCTGGAGTAAGAGTGGGCAAACAATCGGTATGCGTGCATGGCGTATGCAAGTGCGCCGACTCGATGGCAGCCTTCCAGGCTTTTGGCAAAGCGCATGGCGTAGCCTGTGCGCGTTACTTGGCTTAGGCAATATCCTGGTCTTGGTTGATATAAAAAACAAACGCGCCCTGCAGGACTACTTATCGGGCTGTGAAGTGGTTACCTTAAGCAAAGAAGACAACAAGAAAATTTACCAAGCTCTAGATTGAGCACAGCAAGCGGCGTTTAATTGCGCCGCTTCAGTAGATAGCTTGAGAAGATAATAAATAACATGCTCGGTAGCACCGCCCCCACAAACGCGGGGATCTGATACACCGTCACGATAGGGCCGAAGATACGGTCAGTCAGGTGGAAAGCAATACCTGTGACCACCCCCATCACAATACGTGCGCCCATGGTTACGGTGCGCAGCGGCCCAAAAATAAATGACAGCGCCACAAGCAGCATCACTGCCAAAGACACGGGCTGCATAATCTTGCGCCACAATGCCAACTCGTAAGCGGTGGTGTCTTGGTCGTTGTGCTGCAAATACTGCAAGTAAGACCACAGCCCTTTGAACGACAAGGTTTCGGGCTTCACCGATACCACTCCTAATTTTTCAGCGGTGAGCTGTGAGTCGTAAAATTGTTCTTCGGCGAAGCTTTCTCTAATTTGTGCCGCATCAACATGTAACTCTTTGACTTTACGCAGCATCCAGCCACCTTCGCGATAAAGCGCTCGATCAGCATAGGTGATCTTTTCCAACTCTAAGTCTTTGTCAAAATGATACATACGCACGCCATTGAGCTGCCCTTGTTGGTCAACATCCTCAATGTTGACAAAGACATCGCCGTCTTTGGCCCACACGCCTTGTTTGGCGCTGTATACATCGCCGCCATAAATAGCATGCGAACGCAGCTGTTTGGCGGTTTGCTCGGCCTTGGGTACGCCCCACTCGGCCATGGCCATCATCAATAAGGCTAATACCACCGCCGTTTTCATCACCGAGGCAATGACCTGTAAGCGTGACATACCCGCCGCTTGCATCACGACCAGCTCGCTGTTTGAGGCCAAAGCCCCGAGCCCGGTGAGTCCGCCTATCAACGCCGCCATAGGGAAAAAGACCACCACATCGCCAGGCACGGTGTATAAGGTGTATAGCAGCGCATCCATAATGTCGTAGCTGCCACGACCGACTGACTTAAGCTGCTCTATAAACTTAATGAGGGTGCTGATCCCCACCAGCACCAAAAGTGCAAACCCCGTGGTTTGCATAATGCTGCGCCCTAAATACCAATCGAGTGTTTTCATACTGCGGCCTCTCGCTTAGTTAGGATGGAGCGCAGCCACACGCCGAGCGGTCGCCCTTTGATAATGAGAAATGCACCAATAAACAGCGCACTGAGGTGCACCCACCATAGGCCAATCGAGGGCGGAATTTTGCCATCTTCCAAGGCAAACTTAGCGGCATTCAATAAAATAAAATACCCTAGATACAGGCTGATCGCCGGCACTAGTTTGGCAAATTTACCTTGGCGTGGGTTCACCACGCTCAAAGGCACGGCGATAAGCGTTAATAACGGAATAGACAACGGAATGGCTAAGCGCCATTGAAACTGCGAGATAGCTTCATTGCTATCTTGCTCTAACAACTTGGCGGTGGGCACGGCTTCCAGCTTACGACGCTGGTGTTCAATGGCTTGCTCGCGGATTTGCACCTGATAGCTATCAAACTCGGTATGTTGCATGTTCAGTGCCCGGGCCTGGGTTTCGTAGCGCTGCCCCTGACGCAGGATCAACTGTTGTTCGCCGTTGTCTCGTTCGATTACCTGCCCTTGCTCGGCATACACGACCTGAGACTGTTGCTGGCCTTCACCACGAGGCAACTGCGCCACAAACACTTTATTTAAAACGCGCCCGCCATCGTCCATATCATGGATAAAAACCACCGCTTTTTCGTTCCCCGTTTCCTGAAAACGCCCGGCACGCAAGGCTGAAAGACCGGCATCGGCTTGTGCCCGCTCCTTTAACTGGTATTCCTTTTCACTGGCCCATGGGGCCAAATACAAGGTCATGGCACCGGCTAAAATCGCCAAAGCAGTGCTTGAGATTAGGGTAATACGCACCACATACCATTCACTGACGCCACAGGCTTTAAGGACCGTCATTTCACTGTCGGCATACACGCGGCTATAAGCGAGGATAATACCTAAAAAGATACTTAGCGGCAGAATCAACGAGGCTAATTGCGGCAGCTTTAGTGCCACCATAGAAAGCACTAATTTTGCAGGAATACTGCCCTCAGATGCATCGCCTAGAATTACGACGAATTTTTGGCTGATAAAAATGGTCATTAAGGTCAAGAAAACAGCAACCTGAGACTTGAAAACTTCAGCGGTTAAGTATCGAAAAATCAGCAATGTCCGCCCCTAAAAACGTCGTGTTTCACTGGCATAGTAGGAAAATTTGAGTAAACTAGTTGTTTTAGTCACTTTATTATATGTCAAGCGCATTAAATATCATACCTAAGGCATGTAATTGTCTACACTTTAGTTAGTGGATTGATAAATGCGTAAATAGTTCACGACAATAGTAAGTAGGTGAACAGCGCCTTGGCTGGCAAACGCCCCAAGGGCTGACTTTTCCTCTAATTAGGAGTCACAATGGAATTTAGCGTAAAAAGTGGTAGCCCAGAGAAGCAACGCAGCGCCTGTATTGTAGTGGGTGTTTACGAGCCACGCCGCTTATCCCCTATCGGCGAGCAACTGGACCAAATCAGTGAAGGCTACATCTCTAACCTTTTACGTCGCGGCGACTTAGAAGGTAAGCCGGGGCAAACGCTATTATTACACCATGTACCGAATGTGCTAAGTGAGCGCGTACTACTTGTAGGTTGTGGTAAAGAGCGCGAGCTAGACGACAAACAGTATAAGCAAATCATTTCCAAAACCATTAATACCCTGAACGAGACTGGGGCCATGGAGGCGGTGTGCTTTTTAACAGAGCAGCATGTGAAAAGCCGCGATACGTATTGGAAAGTACGCCAAGCTGTTGAGACCACACAAGATTGCTTATACACCTTTAACCAGCTGAAAAGTAAAAAAAGCGATCCACGCCGACCACTGCGGAAAATTGTTTTCAACGTACCAACGCGCCGCGAATTGCCGATTGGCGAAAGTGCCATTGAGCATGGTTTAGCTATCGCTTCAGGAGCCAAGCTCTGTAAAGATGTCGCCAATATGCCGCCAAATATCTGTAACCCGCGTTACTTAGGCGAGCAAGCGAAAGGCTTAGAAGAAGAGTTCGAGAACGTCACCGTTAACTTGGTCGGCGAGCAAGAAATGGAAGAGCTCGGTATGCACTCGTACCTTGCCGTAGGCCGTGGCAGTGCTAACGAGTCAGTGATGTCGGTGATTCACTATAATGGCGGCGCAGAAGGCGCGGCGCCGATAGTGTTGGTAGGCAAAGGCCTGACTTTCGACTCTGGTGGTATTTCAATTAAGCCAGGCGAAGCCATGGACGAGATGAAATACGACATGGGCGGCGCAGCTGGGGTTATCGGCACCATGCGCTCCATTGCCAAAATGCAACTGCCCATTAATGTGATTGGTGTGCTTGCAGGCTGTGAAAACATGCCCAGCTCTAATGCCTATCGCCCGGGTGATATTCTAACCACGATGTCGGGGCAAACCGTCGAAGTCCTTAATACTGACGCCGAGGGACGCTTGGTACTGTGTGATGCCCTCACCTATGTGGAGGCATTCGACCCCGATACCGTGATTGACGTAGCCACCCTTACTGGCGCGTGCATCATCGCCCTGGGTGCTCATGCAACCGGCATGCTCTCTAACCATAATCCTTTGGCACATGACCTTCTTAAAGCCTCTGAGCAAAGTGGCGATCGTGCTTGGCAGCTGCCGCTATGGGATGACTATCATGAGCAGTTAGAAAGCCCGTTTGCTGATTTCACTAACTTAGGCGGTCGCGCCGCAGGCACTATTACCGCTGCCTGCTTCTTATCTAAGTTCACCAAAAAGTATAACTGGGCGCACTTAGATATTGCCGGTACGGCATGGCGCAGCGGCGGCAAAACCAAAGGCGCCACGGGGCGTCCTGTGCCAATGCTAACGCAATATTTGATTAACCGCGCTGGGGTATTGGATAACCCGCAAGATTAATCACTGCGATATCACTTCAAGCCCCTTTTTTAAGGGGCTTATTCATTGATGCAGGGGCGTGATTGTGTCAAAATTGGCGGATTAACGAGCCGCGTAGAGGGCGCAATGCACGCGTTATTTTACCTGCTAGAACATGCCGATGAGCCGGGCAGCGACGTACCGGCTCATTTTGATCTTGGCGCTCGCTTGGCGTGCGAGCAATATCGCCAAGGACAACGGGTATTTATCTTTGTTGATAATCGCGACGATGCTCATCTTGTTGATCAGCACCTATGGGCATTTGACGCCGATAGCTTTGTGCCCCACAACCTCCAAGGTGAAGGGCCTCGCGCCGGTGCCGCTGTGGAGATAGGGCAAACCCCGCCTGTGTCACGGCGCAGTGTGCTGATTAACTTAGCATCAAGCGTGCCCGATTTTATACGTCGCTTTGATACGGTGTTTGACTTTGTGCCAGCCGATGACACACGCAAACACCAAGCACGAGCAAGATATAAGCAGTTACGCGACTTAGGCGCGCAGCTGGCAACACAAAAAGTTTAAGTTAAGGTTCTGGGCAATGGATAAAACCTATAATCCGCAAGATATTGAACAATCCCTCTATCAGAAGTGGGAAGAGAACGGCTACTTTAAGCCAAGTGGTGAGGGCGACTCATACTCAATTATGATCCCACCACCAAATGTCACCGGCAGCCTACATATGGGCCACGCCTTCCAGGACACCATCATGGATACCTTAATCCGTTTCAAGCGGATGCAAGGGAATAACACATTGTGGCAGGTTGGTACCGACCATGCTGGGATCGCGACACAAATGGTGGTCGAGCGTAAACTCGCCGCCGAAGAGGATAAAACACGCCATGACCTAGGTCGTGATGCCTTTATTGATAAAATCTGGCAATGGAAGAATGAATCTGGCGGCACCATCACCAAGCAGCTACGTCGTTTAGGCGCCTCGGTGGATTGGGACCGTGAACGCTTCACTATGGATGACGGCCTATCTGAAGCGGTTAAAGAAGTCTTTGTGCGCCTGTATAAAGACGACTTAATTTACCGTGGTAAGCGCCTGGTTAACTGGGATCCAAAACTACACACCGCGATTTCTGACCTTGAAGTTGAAAACAAAGACAAACAAGGGCATATGTGGAATATGCGCTATCCCTTGGCCGATGGCGTCAAAACTCAGGATGGCAAAGATTACATCGTCGTCGCCACCACTCGCCCAGAAACCATGCTCGGCGATACTGGTGTGGCCGTAAACCCTGATGACGAGCGTTACCAAAACCTCATTGGCAAAGAAGTCTTGCTGCCTATCGTGAACCGCCGTATTCCTATCGTTGCTGATGAGCATGCCGATATGGAAAAAGGCACCGGCTGTGTGAAAATCACCCCAGCGCATGACTTCAACGATAATGAAGTCGGTAAACGCCACCAGTTGCCGATGATTAACGTATTCAACAAAGATGCGGCGATTCTAAGCGAAGGCGAAACTTTTACCTTTGATGGCAAACCACTGCAGTTAGACGCCCCTATCCCTGAGCGCTTCCACGGCTTAGACCGTTTTGATGCGCGTAAGCAAGTGGTTGCTGAGTTCGAGCAGGCTGGGTTACTAGAAAAGATAGACGATCACAGCTTAACCGTGCCCTACGGCGATCGCTCTGGGGTGGTGATTGAGCCCCTACTTACCGACCAATGGTATGTGCGCGTTGCGCCACTGGCCGAGCCAGCTATCAAAGCCGTTGAAGACGGTGATATTGAGTTCGTACCAAAGCAATACGAAAATATGTACTTTTCTTGGATGCGCGACATTCAAGACTGGTGTATTTCGCGTCAGCTATGGTGGGGCCACCGTATTCCAGCGTGGTACGACAATGACGGCAACGTGTATGTTGGACGCGATGAAGCAGAAGTGCGCCGCGAGCATAACCTCGATGACGATGTCACGCTCAGCCAAGATGACGACGTACTCGATACTTGGTTCTCATCAGCATTGTGGACCTTCTCAACCCTTGGTTGGCCGAACAACGTTGAAGACTTAAAAGTGTTCCATCCGTCTAACGTGTTGGTCACTGGTTTTGACATCATTTTCTTCTGGGTTGCCCGTATGATTATGATGACTCTGCATTTCATCAAAGATGACAACGGCAAGCCTCAGGTACCATTTAAAACCGTTTATGTGACTGGCCTGATTCGCGATGAGAATGGCGATAAAATGTCGAAGTCTAAGGGTAACGTGCTTGACCCACTGGACATGATTGACGGCATCGATTTGGAAAGCCTAGTGACTAAGCGCACCGGCAACATGATGCAGCCACAACTGGCGAAGAAAATCGAAAAGAACACCCGTAAAACCTTCGCTGAGGGCATTGAGCCGCATGGCACCGATGCCTTGCGTTTCACTCTTGCAGCCATGGCGTCAACCGGTCGGGATATCAACTGGGATATGAACCGCCTAGAAGGTTACCGTAACTTCTGTAATAAGCTGTGGAACGCCAGCCGCTACGTGCTTATGAACACCGAAGAGCAAGATTGTGGCTTCAACGATGCACAGCGCGAGTACTCGCTGGCGGATCGTTGGATTCAAGGACAGTTCCAACAAACCGTGAAAACCTTCACTGAACACTTGGACAACTACCGTTTTGACCTTGCTGCTAACACGATTTACGAGTTCACCTGGAACCAGTTCTGTGACTGGTACCTCGAGCTAACTAAACCCGTGTTATTTAAAGGCACCGAGACCCAGCAACGCGGCACCCGCCATACGCTGATCACTGTGCTTGAAGGGCTACTGCGTTTGATGCACCCGTTAATGCCATATATCACCGAAACCATTTGGCAGCGTGTGGCTCCGCTTGCAGGTATCCATGCCGATACCATAATGACCCAAGCGTTCCCTGCGTTTGAGCAAGATAAAGTCGATAGCACCGCGATGGCCGATTTGGAGTGGATGAAACAATTTATTGTCGCCATTCGTAATATTCGCGGTGAAATGGACATTAGTCCAAGCAAACCACTGAACGTGTTGCTTGCTCAGGCTTCTGCCGAGGATACTCGTCGTTTACAAGAAAATCAGACGTTCCTAGCCGCCCTAGCCAAGCTAGAAGATGTGACCGTGCTTGATAACGTCGACGACGCGCCAGCGTGTGCGACCGCCTACGTGGGTCAACTCGAGATCATGATCCCCATGGCCGGGCTGATTGATGTAGACGCTGAGTTAGCGCGTATTGCTAAGCAATTGGAAAAAGCTGAAAAAGGTTTGGCTCAAGTTGAGAAAAAGCTCGCTAATGAGAAGTTTGTCAACAATGCGCCTGAAGCCGTACTTGAAAAAGAAAAGTCGAAGCTTGCAGAGTACAGCGAAGCCAAGGCGAAATTGCTCGAGCAAAAAGCAAAAATCGAAAGCCTGTAAAACTATTAGGCAACAATCATAACGCGAGCTCAGGCTCGCGTTTTTTATGTCCGCGTCCCATACAAACACGCATAAAAAAAGCCAAGCAGTTGCTTGGCTTTTTCATCTCAGCATTGCTTAGAAGCTGTAGTTGTACTGTGCACCAACCAGGTAAGCATGGCCTTCCGACTCAAAGCCCCACTGCTGCCCTAGGTTGTCACCTTCAACAAAGTTTTGGGTTTTACCGCGTAAAATACTGGCACCTAAATCAACGCTAGACGCTTCATCGATAAACCATTCCGCACCAAAAGAGAGCCAGAAGCGGTCGGTATCTGGGATAGAGATAGACAGATGCTTCTGCGCCACTGGCGATTCATCAAAGGCTAAACCAGCACGCAATTTAATATCGTTTGTTAGCTGGTAGTCACCACCGATTGACACACGGATTGAATCCGAGAAGTCTTCGTTTTTGCTAAATACCGGTCCCTCACTCACTGGCACATAGGCTTCAAGCTTGTCAAAGCTACTCCAGCCTGTCCAAAGCACACTGTAGTGTAGGCCATAATCTTGGTTTAACTGGTGTGAGCCTGAGAATTCAGCGATCGCTGGCAGGGTTAAATCAACCGTACCTGGTAAAGTTTGCCCGTTAAGGCCACCCAATGCTGCCGGAAGCTGATTGGTGTAGTCACCCTCAAATGTGAGGTCTGTTTCGCTGCGATAGTGGAAGCCAAGGCGGTTGTCACTATCTAGGTCATAGGCCAGGCCTACATTCCAGCCAAAGCCATAGTCGTCGCCCTCAAGGTGAACCGCCTCTAAGCTTGCCGGTGCACCTAACGGGTTTGCGCCAAGGTTACGGACAATCTTTGCATCGGCGTACACGTGGTTAACACCCAGTGCCAAGGTAAGAGCTTCGTCCACCTTATAAGAAACCGATACATTAGAGTTAATGGTGACGATTTCAGTTTCACCAGCTAGCTGGCCTGCCGCATAATCATTGGCAAACTCAGTAGCTAGACCAAAGTTAGAGAAGGCACCAAAGCCTACTGCCACCTTATCATTTACCGGGAGCACAAAGTAACCGGCAGGGATCACCGCGCTAGGAGCGATGCTATCGTCGTTTAACACGTTAGGGTTTAGGCCATTGTTGGTGCTTTCGCCTTCAAGGCTCACGTCTGGCTCGACATAAATTGCCGCCACGCTCAACTGTGCCGTTTCAAATTGCGACATCAGTGCGGGGTTACGGGCAACCACGGATGCATCATCAGCAATGGCTGCTTCACCAGCGTAGGCACGGCCTAAGCCTGACGCATTTTGCTCTGCCAGCTGAAAAGCGGCAGCGAAAGATTCTGTTGATAATAGCGCCAATGAAGCCGCTAAAATTGTCTTTTTGAATTGCATACTTCTTTCTCATTGTTGTCATTTTAACTGGCATACACTAGCGTATTTCATGCAAAAAAACTGTTAAATATGGTTAACATAGCGTAATTTAAGAGCAATATTTACATAATTTTACGATTTTAAAGACTGATTAGACCTCAAACACTCAAATGATATAAATTCTCATTATCATTGACTATTTATCTAATATCGCTACACTGCGGGTATTAAAGAAGTGAACAGGAATGTCCTATGGTGCTCGTTATAATGCTTATTTTGGTTGCGCTGGTGTTTTGCGCTATCAGTGTATTTGCATTTTTACGTGCGAACTACTGCGCCTGCCACCATCAAGGCGAGTGCGACAACCCGGTCAGCCAATATTGGCTCGCTTCAATGCTGGCCTCGCTGGTAAGTTTGGGACTGTGTTGTATTGCCCTGCATACGACACAAGGCACTATGGTATGGTTTATACTAACGGGGAGTTGTTTTAGTGGCGCATTAATCGCCGCTAAGCGCCAAGGAAAAAAGCAGTGTGAGCGTGCTAAGGCAGCAAGTGCTCCTTTAACAAACGAGACAAATTAAGGTCAAACTCTAAGGGAGAGGTGCTACCCAAGATTTTGATATCGTCTTTGCTGATACTCAAATCGACGTCTTTGGCGGTAATGTGGTGACGGTGCTGAGTGTTATAAAACACCCGTACCTTAGGTTTGATAGGATTAGCCTCGTTGCCCTGCACTACTAATGCCAAACGTTCATTGGTGAGCTTTACCAGCGTCCCCACAGGATGGATCCCGACACATTTTATAAAGCGCTGTACTAGGGCTTGGTCAAACATCGCCTTTTGCGCTAATAAGAAACGCAGTGCCG